>Ga0187874_10002018_pt1 | contig 16441 bp, 16 predicted proteins | sample June2016WEW_16_1_3_FD_132993 | JGI IMG/M metagenome (GOLD analysis project Ga0187874, IMG submission 132993) | Peatland microbial communities from SPRUCE experiment site at the Marcell Experimental Forest, Minnesota, USA - June2016WEW_16_150 | ecosystem: Environmental > Terrestrial > Soil >... | reverse complement strand
TGTCCAGAGCGCTGAAAGCGCGAAACAGCAAAGCCCAGGGCGCAAGCCCTGGGAACGGCATGCGTATGAACCAAGCCCTGAAAGGGCGGCACAGGTTTTTGGCAGATTATGCAAAAGCCTGTGCCGCCCTTTCAGGGCTGAACCTTAATTCCATCCTGAAGCCCAGGGCTCCGGAGCCCGCTGTGCGTGCTCCTCCACCCTGGGCTTTGCTATTTCGTGCTTTCCGCGCTTAGTACATTTGGCTTAGCTTGACGCGCATGCCTGCAAGGGCGGCGCAGGTTGTGAAATTTCTTTACCTCAATGAAAGATTGTTTTGCACTCCTAATCGAAAACGATCTGCAAAAACCTGCTTCGCGCTTGCAGGGCTTTCTTTCCCTTCGTTCTAACCCAGGGCTCCGGCCGCTTCGCGGCCTCTGTCCTGGGCTTTGCTATGCCGCGCTTTCAGCGCTTGGGGCAGGTCTCCTTCGCTTGATGCCGCATGCCCTGTATTGCACCGGCGCAGAGAACAACCGCGCCCTAAACTGAACTGGCGCTTCAGGTTTATTGACACGGCTATTAATGCTCAATAGAATAGCGTTGTTCGCTATGTTCATGCTTCCATTAAGAGAGGAGGTTCTGTGTATATCTCGTCTCGTAAGTTTGGATTCCTAGAATTTTTTTTCTTTCTGCTGACAGTCACCCTGCCGTCCATGGCGCAGAATCGCATAATCCAGGGCAAGGTAACGGATGACAAAGGCCAGCCGGTAGCGGGCGCTTCGATTTCAATCCAGCCACTGGATTCCATCGATCGCAAATACGAGACCCGGACGGACAAGAAGGGGCAATATGTTCGCATGGGAGTCCCGGCTGGAGAATACCGTATTGTTGCACGGGCAAAGGGCTTTTCGCCGGCCTATAAACAACCTGTAAATCCCCAGGTTTCGGAGCCGTCCTTAGTGGACATTCAGCTTACGCCGGGTGACGAAAACGTAAAACTTCCTTTCGAGATGTCGGCCCAGGAAATCGAGCAAGCGCAGAAGAATTCGGAAAAAGTGGAGAAGAGAAAACAGTCCTCGGCGGAAATCCAGGCACTTTTTGATGCAGGGCTGAAGCTTGCCGCCCAAGGGAAGTACGAAGACGCGATTGCGCAGTTTCAGAAGGCGCTCGAGAAAGATCCGGAACAGGCCAATATCATGGGCAACATGGCGGATTCCTATTTCAAACTGGGCAAGAACGCCGAAGCGGTGGAACTCTTCCAGAAAGCGATTGCGATCAAGCCCGACGATGCCGCTCTCTACACCAACTTGGGTGTCGTGCTGAGCAAGATCCCGGGCAAAAATGCCGAATCGCAGGAGGCCTTCAAAAAAGCGGCTTCCCTGAATCCCGCGGCCTCCGCGCAGAACTTCTACAACATCGGCGCGACGCTGGTGAATAATGGCAAGAACCAGGAAGCAGCGGATGCCTTCCGGCAGGCTATCGCCGTTGACGCCAATTTTGCCGAAGCCTATTATCAGCTTGGGATGTGCCTGTCCGGCAGTCTGGAAACTATGCCGGATGCGATCAAGGCGCTGGAGAAATACGTCCAGATTGGGAAAAAGCCGGATCAGGTGGAGGTGGCAAAGCAGATCATTGCGGCTCTTCAGCAATCGCTAAAGAAGTAGGTTATAAACAGCTTCAAAAACGCCACGGATTCCACGGATTTCCACGGGCGGAAGATCACGGATCTCAATCTGTGAGATCCGTGGAATCCGTGGCGCTCTTTGTTTTCGCTTATTTTTGCTCTTCGTCTTCTGAGGAGGAGAAAAAAGCCTCTGCGCGCCGGCACCCGACATCTGCCAGGTTTTGAAGCGCTGCGAGAGCGGATTCTGCTACCAGCGCCACATGGTGCGTGGTAAGCGCATAGATTTTCTGCAGGGTGGAATCTTCGATCTCGTTCGGCCGGTGCCAGTATGCCACCGAAAGCTCTGAAAGCGCCTGGGCCTGAACCTCCGGGTCATCGTGGGTGGTAAGCTCAAGCAGAGCTTTCAAAGACTGGGTTCCTCCCTGCTGGGCAATCGCGCCGAGCGATTCGATAATCCACTTGCTCATTCTTCCGGCGTTCTTGCTGGCACCCTTGCTTTCACCTGCAGCTTTGGTTGCGCAGCAGCTTTTCAAAGTGGGGAGAAAGAAATCCACCGCTGCATCGTCCCCGATTGTGCCGATAGCCTCGATAATTGCTATCTGCAATTCCTGCGCGCCGAAACCCCTGAGCCGGTTGGATTCCAGAAATGCTTTCCTGAGCGGTTCGAGGAATCTTCTGTCGCCGATGGCGCCCATGGAATAGGCGGCGAATTCACGCCTTTTGATATCGCTATGGAAAAGAAGAGCGAGGAGTGGTTCGTTGAAGCGCGAATCGCGCAGAACGCCGATCCGGGGAATTATTTCGAAAAGATCTTCTATATCGCCCGATTCCATGACAGCGAGGCATTCACGAATCATATCCTCCGAGAATCGCTTCGATTTCTTGGAACGGGGGTTATCCAAATCAACCACTTTTACCGGACCTCATCCGAAAAATAACTCAGGATAGCCAGAAACCTTCATTATACGAGGGCACCCCGGCTTTTCAAGTGAAATACCCGGCTCCCCAATCCACTGCCGCGCCTAACTTGATTCTACATTGGAGGGGCAGGACGGGCCTCCTCCCTTCCTTTTGTGGATTTGCCCAGATATTTGTTTTTGCACTCTTCCGAACAGAAATAAAACGCTTCCTTTCGGTCCTCGAACCGTATCGCCAGGCGGGAATCCATGTACATACCGCATACTGGATCTTTCACCATGCTGTTTGGAACATCTTCAACTTTTTCTTTTGTGTTCGGTTGCTTGGAGGCGCCTACGAGACTGCCGAGGAAACGCCGCAGAAGCCAGAAAACCAATAACAGAAAGACAAATCGAAATAGGATCAGCATAATCCTCAAAACTATCGCAAGGACGCCTTCAGTTGATTAATCCTTTGCTCAAGCTCCGCCCTTTGGCGATAGCCGGGGTCGGAACGTAAAAGGTCTTCCCAAACGGAAATCCCGCCCTTCACATCCTTTTTGCCTTCGATCAGCACGATTCCCTTGTTGTACTTCGCTTGTGTAAAGCCGGGATCGTAGCTCAGGACATTGTCCAATATTCCCAACGACTTGTCATCCTGTCCCAGGTAATGCAAGCATGTAGCCAGATCGGTTTCGACATTCGGGTCGCGTGGATGGATGCCCAGACTTTGCTGGTAATACTCGGCGGCTTTCCCATACTGGCCGAGGTCGTAATAGATGTTGGCTATTTGCGCGGGGTATTCGGGATTCTCGGGGGCACCGGCGCTCATTTGCTGAAGAGCTGCAATCTTGCTTGCGGCCTCGGCTGGCGCAGGTTTTTCCGGAGGCCCGCTATTTTCTGACGCCTTGGGCCGAACGTCGGGAGCGCCTGAATTGAGGTAAATAAAGACGCCGGCAGTAGATCCCAGCGCGGCAACGATCAGGGTAAATACCAGATTCACGGAGGATCTGCTCAAAGCCATAAGGGTTAATCTTACAATAGACAATTCAAAATTCAGAATACAGAATACAGAATTCAGGAGTGAAGCCTGCCCTTAGGAGGTTCACGGGAGAGCGGCGGTCCCGGCCGCAAATGCGGGCGAGACGCCTAATGCCGCATAGTTTTTGCATCAATGCGTATGCACGAGGCCCGAAGGGCCGGCAGAGAAATAGCCCCGGCCGTGAGGCCGGGGATAGGGATAAAAAACGCTAGAGCACCGAAGGTGCAGCACTTGCAGCGCCCATAGTGCCGCACCTTCGGCGCTCTGTTTCTTTCCAATTCTATCCCGGCCTCACGGCCGGGCCTAGCGACTGCCGGCCCTTCGGGCCTCAAATACCAAAAACTATGCGGCATTAGGCGAGACGCCCGCGCTTCCAGCCCTATTCCATTCCATGCGCTTTTGTGCCGCTTGATTCCTTATGGTTGTTCGCGGCTCTCCAGTATCAATGTGACAGGTCCGGAATTTGTAAGGGTCACTTCCATTGCAGCCTGAAATTGGCCGGTTTGAACATCCGGGACGAACTGACGAACGATGGAAACAAACTGCTGATACAGCTTCTCGGCATCCAGCGGCGACGCCGCTTCAATATAGGAAGGACGCCTCCCCTTTTTGCAGTCTCCGTAAAGAGTAAATTGGGAAACGACAAGCAATTGGCCCCGAATATCCTGCAGGCTCAAATTTAGTTTGCCCTGGTTGTCGTCGAAAATGCGCAGTTCGACTATCTTCCGGGCCATCCACAGAAGGTCTTTCTCGGTATCGTGCCGGGAGATGGCCACGAGTACCAGGATTCCCGTCCCGATACGGGCAACCGATCTGTCCTCGACGAAGACTTCAGCTTGGCTGACTCTTTGCACGACGGCTTTCATTCGACCGATTCTCCGGCGAATTAGCCGAAAGATCAAGTGCGGAGGCTCCCCTATTCGCCCTTTTCAATGTCAAATAGAGGAGCGTCCCTTTTATTCCGGCGTTGACAGATCTCGTTCGTAACGGTATATTAAAGCGCTTATAGAGACTTATGACAATACAGAGCAATCATAGACGTAACTGCGGGTGTGCCGGCCCACTCGTTTTGTGGGCCATGCCCTCCTCCGGTACCAGTAGATTGGAGGGGGCGAGCAGGTGAATCCTGATCTTCGGAACCTGATAGCCCTTCAAGATCTGGAACTGAAGATTGCCAGTTTGCAGAAACAAGCCTCCGAAATCCCCGGCAAGAACCAAAACTTCGAAAACGAATTGCAGCACATTCGGACCTATTACCAGCAGCGTGTCGCTCATGCAAAAGAACTCACCAATCACAGGCGCACGCTTGAAGGACAGGTTGACCTGAACCGGACCAAGCTTTCGCGACTTAAAGATCAGCTCATGTCGGTCAAGACGAACAAGGAATATACCGCCATGCTTCACGAAATCCAGCTTGCTGAGGAACAGATCCGCAGCGAGGAAGACAAGATCCTGGACTTTATGGAACAGATGGAGGTCATGGAAAAGGAGCTGAGGGATGCGGAGCAGAACATGTTGAAAAAGTCCGCCGAAATCCAGGAAAACATCCGAAAATCGAGCGAATCGATCCCGCTGCTGGAATCGGAACTGGCCAGGTTGCAGGAAGAGAAAGTCCGTATGGAATCGCAAATAGGAGCGGACCTGTTATCCCGATATCGCCGCATTGCAGATGCACGAAAAGGGATTGCTCTGGCGGAAGCAAAAGACGAGCTTTGCACCGCCTGCCATGTACGAATTCGGCCGCAGATGTATGCGGACCTGCTGCGCACGGAAAATATTCAGGCGTGTGACAGTTGCTCCCGCATATTGTTTTCCCGGGAAAGCCTCTAACACGTTCTGTCACACCCCACTGTTTTGGATCTTCGAGACGTCGAGGCGTCAAAGGCGACATGAAACATCCGGCCCGTGAGAGACTCAAATGCATACGAGGTTGTTTGGATTTGAAGGAGTGGCGGCCGTTACTATGCGCGTCCAAGTGATTGCCTGTTTGATTTTATTGTGCTTCGGGATATTCGGCTCTTCTCGTCCAGCAGCTTCGGCACAAGATTCCCAGGCGACTATTCGAGCCGAGGTAGCTCTGGTCGATGTTGTTTTTACGGCAACAGACCGGAACGGCCGTCCTGTCCCCGGCTTGAAAGCAGATGATTTTCAGATTTTCGAAGACAAAACGCCCCAGAAAATCGAGTACTTCAGCACCCTCGGAAAGGGGAGTGAAGTGCCTTTGACGATCGCTTTGCTCATCGACACAAGCGGCAGCGTCAAAGATAAGCTCGACTACGAGAAAACCACCGCGGCCGAATTTTTCAAAGAAATCCTCCGGCCGAACAAAGATCTTGCTCTGATCATCCAGTTTGATGGGGATGTGAACCTGGTGCAGGATTTTACTCAAAGCCAGAAAAGCCTTGTCAATGCACTGGAAGGGCTGGAAGCAGGCAACAGCACAGCCCTTTATGACGCGATCTTCCTGGCGGCGGACGAGAAGCTGAAAGGGGAGATCGGCCGCAAGGTTATGGTCGTCATTACCGACGGAGGGGATACCTCAAGCAAACTGCGCAAGGAAACGGCTATTGAGGCGGCTCAGAAAAGCGATGTGCTCATCTATGGCATCGGCGTACGCAGCCGGGATTCCGATTTCGGCGTTTTGAGAAAGTTTGCAGAAGAAACCGGGGGAGCATTTTTCTCTCCGCGCGTAAGATTCGAAGAAATCCAGGCTGCCTTCCGGGCGATCGGGGAAGAAATTCAAGGGCAATACAGCCTCGCCTACAGCTCGACAAACAAAAAGCGGGACGGCTCTTTCCGCTCGCTCGATCTCCGATGCAAAGTATCTGGGGTCCACATTCGCACGCGCAAGGGTTACTACGCACCAAAATCCAAAGACTGAGCGTTAACGCGCTTACGGGTTAACGCGTTTACGCGTTGAAACACGGCGCAGTCTCCGCTGTCGCCAATTTGTTCGCTAGGGGAATTGGTATCCAAGCTGGTTCCCTTTCTTTTCCAAACGCGTGAACGCGTGAACGCGTAAACCCGTAGACGTTTTTCCTCTCTATCAAAAACATTCAGGTTTCGCCCTCATGGTCGATATGTAATGCGAGATGGAAATTTACACTGCTGGCAGGGTTAGATCATGAGCGTATCGTCATCGGAAAAAGCAGCAGATTTGATTATCCCCGTTTACAACCAGTACCGGCACACGCGCAACCTGATCGAAGGAGTTTACCGGTATACGGATGTGCCATTTCACATCTACGTCATTGACAATTCATCCACCGATGAAACGGTCGATCTTCACAAGATTTACACGCATAACATCACGATCGTCCGAAACAGGCAGAATCGGGGATGGTGCGGCGGCATCAATCAGGGAATCGACCTCGGGCGCAATCCTTACGTAGTCTTGATGAACAATGATGTTGAAGTCTCGCAGGGATGGCTGGGCAACCTGATCGCATTTTTGGATACGCACCCAAGGATCGGAGCCGTGGGCCCTCTTGATTCAAGCCCGAATGACTGGCAGTGCGTCGACAGGGTTCGCGAAACCATGGTTTCGCAGATCCCAAATTTTCTCACGGAGGATCTTCACGAGCGCAACCGGATCCTCAAATACCATTTCCACCGGGCCGGGATTCTGATTGAAGGCACGCTGGCGTTTTTCTGCGTCGCTTTCATGCGCCGCACGTTAGACGCCATCGGACCCCTGGATGAGAATTTCACCGGAGGCGGAGATGACGACGACTACTGCAGGCGCCTGAGAAAAGCCGGGTATGTCCTCGGTCTTGCTTTGGACACGTATGTGATCCATCATTCAAGCTCAACGGCCAAATCGGTATTCGGTCAGGTGGAGCGGCGGGAAAACAGAAAACGGAATCTTGCCCGCCTCAAGCAGAAGCATCCCGATTACTTCTGATTTCGATTAATAATCTCGAATCTCTAATCTACGGAACGTACATGTAGCCTTTGCTGCGAACGCTGATGAAATGGCGCGGCTGTTCCGGTTCTTCTTCGAAATACTTTCTCAACCGCACGATGAAATTGTCGACGGTTCGAGTTTCCACTTCGGAATTATATCCCCAGACCTTCTCCAGAAGCTCTCCGCGCGAGAACACGTGATTCGGCTGCGATGTGAGGGTCTTGAGCAGGTCGGCTTCCAGAGTTGTCAGTTGCAACCGGCCACGCGGGCCGAAGCCGCTCAGCTTTTCCAGGTCAACCTGATACTCGTCAATCAACACCTTGCGCGGAGGAGGGGTGTTGGCTTCATACCATCCGGCGCGCTCAATCATCCGTTCAACTCTCAGGAGCAATTCATGCAAATGGAACGGCTTGATCATGTAGTCATCGGCGCCCAGTTCCAGTCCGTGGATGCGGTCTTCTGCCGCAGACCTGGCGGTGAGCATGATGATGGGCAGCTTCTGATCGCGCTGCCGCAACTGGCGCGCAACCTCGAATCCGTCAATCTCCTCGATCATGAGATCGAGAATGATCAGATCGAATGGTTCGCGATCGTGCAGGAGGAGCGCTTCTTTGCCGCTGGGCGTGGATTGGACGTGATAGCCTTCCTGCTCCAGGTTGAACTGAAGGGGCCGCGCCAGATTCAGTTCATCTTCGACCAGAAGAATCCTGGACGGACGTTTCGGATCCATGATTCGTGCCTTTCGCCGGGAGCGCCGCCGTTCCGGCGGCTTTTCCAGCCGAAGCCGGCGGGACGCCGGCGCTCCCCCTGCGTACTGCAAGACGCCAGTATTTGCGTGCCCGCGGCAGCCTCACACTAAAAGTCGAGCCGCGGCCAATCCCCTGGCTCGAAGCCCAGACTTTCCCCCTGTGATCTTTCACGATGTTCCGCACAATATAAAGGCCCAAACCGGTTCCGCGCACACGGGATGCCTGTTCGTCGGACCCTCTCCAAAACATTTTGAAAACATTCTTGAGATCCTTGCCCGGAATCCCATTGCCGCTGTCGAGGACATCCAGCCGGCAGCTGCTCAGATCCCTGTGCAGCCGGATGCGGATTTGGGAGTTTTTTGGAGAGTAGCGGGAAGCATTCTCGAGGAGGTTTGCAAGGACTGCCCGCATTGCCGACCGGTCGATTGCGACCCGCGCATCCCGTCCCGTTTCCAGGATAATTGTCCGCCCGTCCTTCTCGTACAGGTGCCGGTCTTCTTCGAGAACCTCCTCGACGAAACGCCGCATGCTGACGGGTTCCAGTTGATATCTGTCCCGACTTTTCTCAATCCGTGCCGCTCCGAGAATCCGATCGATCAATGTCGACAGGCGCTCGGTATCGTCGAGCATCATGGAAACAAACTCGCGCCGTCTGTCGATGGAGAGGTCGCGCAACGCCATGGTTTCCAATGCCAGCTGAATGGAAGCGACGGGGGATTTGAGCTCATGCGTGACATTGGAAACAAAGGCGCGCTGCATTTGATTCAGACGGCGCTGCTTGAGGTAATAGATGAATATTACAGTGGCTCCGGCCAGGATCAGGGTCAGCAGGAGCGCTCCCTCGAGCAGTGGAAGCCAGCCCCAGCCCTCCACCTCGACCTGGGTTCTGAGCCGCTGCGCCATCGCCCGCAGCTGAGTGTGCTTTTCGATATACCACCGGATCCAAGCCACCATCAGCAAGATCCAGAGGATCTGAATTGAAAGGAAAATCGTAATCGGGTGGTAGAGCCAACCTGTCTTGAGGTAGATCTTTTTGATCACGGTTTTGCCTGCCAGCCGTCAGCAGTCAGCTGTCAGCGTTCAGCAAACTGCCAAAGGCTGATTGCTGAATCACGCCTGCTCGGCTTCCTTATGGAGAAGATCGATAAGCTCCTTCCCAAATTCCCGCACCCGCCATCGGCGCATCCCGGCCAGATTTCCCAGTCCTCCAAGATCGGCGGGAGGGGCCACCGCCAGATTTTCCAGCACATTTGCCGGGAAAACAACTCCCACGTGCAGGTTCAATTCCCGGGCTTTTTCCTGCCGCCAGCGCTTCAGCGCTTCCAGGCGGAACTTGACCGCACGGCTCGGCGTTTTCCAGTTGCCACGCGCGGGTGTTTCGAGAGGAGTTGGATCCTGATGCCGGGCTTCGTTAATAGTTTTCAAAATATCCGCCGTGAATCTTCGGGCAACTCGATAGGAAATCCCCGGCCGGTTGAACATTTCCCCGGCAGAAGCGGGCGGGCGGCGTACAAGATCGATCAGGACTGAATTGTTCAACACTTTGAAAGGCGGGACATCGAGTTTGCGGGCGATCTTGTCTCTGAGCAGGTACAGAGCCCTCAGGATTACCTGGGCCTGAAGCGACAAATCGCGGTTTCCTTTGATACGGCGGTATCCCTCCGTGTCGAACTCTTTTTCGGGCCGTTCGGTAACTGCCGCAGTTTCAAACTCCTCAAGCGCCCATTCGAGCCGGCCCTTTTCCCGCAACTGCTTTTCCAACTCATCCCTCAAACGGAGCAGATGATGGGTATCCATTGCGGCATATTCGAGCTGTTCGCGTGCCAGCGGCCTGTGGGACCAGTCATCCCTCTGCCTGTGCTTCGAATGATAAACACCGAGCAGCTGCTCCATCAGAACGCCCAGGCCGAGAAACTCGTAGCCCAGCAATTGGGCTGCGATATGGGTGTCGAAGATGTTTGCAAATGCAAACCCGTAGCAACGGCGCAGACAGAAAACGTCGTAGCCGGCGGCATGAAAAACCTTTTCCACCGAGGGATTGGCCATAATCGAAGCCAGTTCTGCCACATGCGGAATCGCCAGAGGATCCAGAATAAAAGTGTCGCTGTCCGTGGAAATCTGGATGAGGCAGACTTTCTCAAAATAATGGTACAGGCTGTCGGCTTCGATATCGATCGCGAGCCGGGTCGCAGGCAACAACGAATCCAGCATGCGACTAAAGCACTCGCTTGTAGAGACCAGCATGTATGGAGGCGGCGAGTGTGCTGCGGCCTCATCATTTGGCAAAACATCCATAGACATAGACAGGTTAGCAGAATTTGCACGCAAAAGGGAATGCAGAACATATGCCGTTTACGGGTTTACGCGTTCACGGGTTCACGGGTTTACGCGTTTACGGGTTTACGCGTTCACGCGTTAAGGGGTTAACCTTACACCAACGCGTAAACTCGTAAACGCGTCAACGCGTAAACGATCCCACTAAATCTGGATCCCGAGCAGGGCGCGGACGGACATGCCGATGAGGTACGTAGTTCCGACGGCGAGCGCGATAAGGATAAGGTTCGTGATTGCCCGTTTCCTGACATCCATTCCGGAGAGGAAGGCGATCGTGATCGAGACCAGCAGAATCATGCCTCCCCCGCTGATGATCGAGGGAAGTGGAGTTTTGGCTCCGAAGAGCACCGGAATAAGCGGAAAAGATGCGCCGATGAAATAACTGATCCCGACGAACACTCCGGATTTGAGGGCCGATTCGCGCGGGTGATCGTCTCCCTTCTTCTCACCCATAAACGCCGCCTTCTCTCCCTGAGTTTTCCGGATTTCGTACTCGGAGCCCATCGCAACATAGGCGCCGGCCGCCATGGCGATGGAGCCGGCCACAGCGGTGGTGAGTCCGGCGACCAGAACGTACGTGTTCTGTCCTAGACTGGCGAAAAATCCGGTCACGGCCCCGAGAATCTCAACCATGCCGTCGTTGACGCCGAGAAAAATGTTCCGGATGCGGTCGGGATTGATCATTCGCTCCTTCAGGCGGGTTACGAGGAGGTCTTCGTGACCGAACTCGTCTTCCAGGACTCCGCGCACGGCTGAGCCCAGTGATTCCGCCTGATATCTTTCCCAGACGTCCAGATATTTCCTGACTCCGTAAACCTCAATCGCTTCGAGCGCGAGATCCGCGGCCGGCGCTCCGAAAATCCGGCAGACCGCTACGATAAGCCAGAACTTGATCCTGCGCCCGAGCCCCAGCTCCGGCAGTTCGAGTTGAAAGAAATCCTGCCAGAAAGCAAAATGCCGGACTTCTATGGAGATCAGTTCCTCGAGGGTCTTCTGCAGGTCGGGGTCGGAGATGGAGCGCAGCTTTTGATAGAGCAAAAGGTCAAACAGCTCATCGAGGATGAGAGTTTTTGCAAGCTTCAAATCCGATTTGCGCCTGTTGGTCCTAAAATAATTACGAATTACGAGTTACGAATTACGAATGAAACGTACGCCTGGGTTACTGATCTGCCTTGATCCGCTAGGATCTTTTAATTCGTCATTCGTATTTCGCTTTGCGAGCTTTCGCAACCTCTGAACGACTGTCTCCAGCGTTTGAATCGCCCGTTCGATTTCCTGCTCCGTGTTGTGATAGCAGAGGCTGAAACGCAGTGAGCCCTGAACAACTTCAGGGCGCAGGCCCATTGCCATCAGGACGTGCGAGGGTTCCAGGGAGCCGGAAGTGCAGGCGGATCCCGTCGAAATGGCGATTCCTTCCAGATCCATGGCTATCACGGCCGCTTCGCCTTCAAGCCGGTCGAAAGAAATATTGGAGATATTCGGAAGCCTGGGGCCCTGGCCGTTGATGCGCCCTCCCGAAATTTGCTTTATCGCCTGATTCTCCAGGCGGTCCCGCAATCCTGCAACCCGGCTCTGCATTTCAGGCAGCCTTTCGCGCGCGAGCTTTGCGGCGGCGCCGATTCCTGCAATTCCCGGCACATTCTCGGTTCCCGCGCGGCGCTTTCTTTCGTGGGAGCCGCCGGTCATGAAGGAAGCGATTCGCGTCCCCTTTCGAATAAACAGGACTCCGATTCCTTTCGGGCCATGAATCTTGTGCCCGGACATCGAAAGCAAGTCCACACCAAGCTGGCGCACGTCGGTCGGAATCTTCCCGATCGACTGGACGGCATCCGTGTGCAGGACGATTCCGTGCTGCCTGGCTATCCGGCTGATCTCCTCAATGGGTTGAATGACTCCGGTCTCATTGTTGGCGTGCATTACGGAGATGAGCAATGTGGTTTCCCGGATCGCATTTTCAACCGCGCCCGGATCGACGCGGCCGGAGGAATCCACGGGGATATACGTAACCTCCGCTCCGGCGCTCTCGATCGCTTTGCAGGTTGCCAGGATTGCCGGATGCTCGATCTTTGTGGTGATGATGTGATTGCCCGGGCGGTAGCCGCTTCGAAAAATTCCCCAGAGAGCCGCGTTGTCCGACTCCGTGCCGCCGGACGTAAATACAATTTCCCGCGTATCGGCTCCCAGAAGCTCCGCCACGGAGCGGCGGGCAGCCTCGACCGTTGCTCTCGCTTCCTGTCCAAACAGGTGGACCGAGCTGGCGTTTCCGAAATTCTGCCGGAAACAGGGCAGCATGGCTTCGAGTACAAATTCATCCATGCGCGTTGTCGCGCTATTATCCAGATAGATTCCAGGTTTCATCGTGTTCTAGAATAGCATATTCTTTATCGCAAATAAGGCGCCGCGGGATCCGGCCAGGGGGACAAGGGCAAATATGGGAATCATAACATTGCTGACCGATTTCGGGTTGCGCGACCACTTTGTGGCGGCCATGAAGGGGGTCATGTTGAGCGTCAATCCCGAGCTTACGCTCGTGGATATCAGTCATAGCGTGCCGCCGCAGGATATTTTCGGCGGCGCATTTACTCTGGGGCAGGCCTGGTCGCTCTTCCCTCCGAAAACAATCCATCTTGCCGTTGTGGATCCCGGGGTGGGCGCCGCGCGCAAAGCGCTGGCTGCCTCGGCGGGAGGACATTTTTTTGTCGCTCCCGACAACGGCATCCTGACCTGGGTAATGGAGGAGCAGCCGGATTTTGCCGCGTTTGAAATCTCCGCGGAACACTACTTCCGCAAGCCGGTTTCCGCAACGTTTCATGGGCGCGATATTTTTGCGCCCATCGCGGCATGGATCAGCCGCGGGATTCCGCTCGAGCAACTGGGACCTGCACTGACATCGCCCGTTCGGCTGAAAATCCCGGTTCCCAAAAAAGTGAGGGAAGGGGTGATTCAGGCAGCTATCCTGGCTGTCGATCAGTTCGGCAACCTTATTACAAATCTGAAGCCGTCGGATGTGCCGCCCGCCTCAAAGATCATTCTTTCCAGTCAGCGGGAAGTCGCAATTTTTCACAAAACCTACGGGGAAGGGAAGCCGGGGGAAATGTTTGTTGTACCGGGCTCGACCGGATATCTGGAGATTGCAGTGAAAGATGGTTCGGCTGCATCGCTGCTGAACCTGAGGATAGGCGCGCCGATCGGCGTCGTCCCGGTTTAAGCACAGCCTTTAATCTCGAATCTCGAATCGTATGTTCCAGGGTTCCTTGTTTCAACTGGCCGCGCGGAACTCCTCGTTGCGCGTCGGACCTGCGGGGTGGAATTATAAAGACTGGGAGGGGATTGTTTATCCTGCCTCGGCGTCATTCGACCCTCTTGCCTTTCTTGCCGATTATTGTGACACGATCGAGATCAATAGCTCGTTCTATGCGCCGCCGCGACCGAGGGACGCGGCGTCATGGGCTCGCCGCGTCTATAACAATCGGCGGTTCAGATTCACGGCGAAGGCGTGGCGCAAGATCTCGCATGAGGGGCAGGCGTCGGAGCCATTATCGCTGATTTCGGATTGCGATCAGATGAGGCGCTCGATGGCGCCGCTGGCGGAGGCAGGAGTGCTGGGGGCTCTTCTGCTCCAGTTCCCGTGGCGATTCCGGCGTGTGCCGGAGAACATGGAGTATCTGGAACGGCTGTTTCGCATGCTGGCGGATTTCCCGCTCGTATTGGAGGTTCGGCACGGGAGCTGGAATGAGGAAGACTTTTACGGTTTTCTGCGGGAGCAGGGCGTGGCCTTCTGTAATGTAGATCAGCCTTTGATCGGGAATTCAATTCAGCCGGGAGAGCGGGCGACGGCACGGCTGGGGTATTTCCGGCTGCACGGGCGCAATTACGGAAACTGGTTCAAGGAGGATGCCGGCCGGGATGCCCGGTATGACTATCTTTATACGAAGCAGGAGATCCGGCAGCTTGCAGGGCAGATCCGGAAAGTGCACCAGAGCACGGAAGAGACCTATGCAATCACCAACAATCATTTTCGCGGGCAGGCGCTGGTGAATGCGATGGAGATTCTGGAGGAGCTGGACGGCACGCCGCCTGCGGTTCCGCCGATGCTCGCGGCTTCGTATCCCGACCGATTTCCAGGGACTGCCGGCCTCTCGCCGCTTTCAAATCGTCAATCGTAAATCGTCAATCGTAAATCTCAATATCTTGGGTGGATTTTTCTTTCTGCCAATGGTATAAAGCTTGGCGCTTTATCTGATTTTTTCTGATTTGTTTCTGAGCAAACGGGAATGCCGGGGTAGCTCAGTCGGTAGAGCAACGGACTGAAAATCCGTGTGTCGACGGTTCAATTCCGCCCCCCGGCACCATATAATTAAGTTACAGGCGCCGCTAATTTCAAAAACCTTCCACTTTGTCCGAAACTTTGCCCGTGAACTTCGTCTTTGAGGTCTACTGCACAAGTTAATTGAAAAAATGCTGGGTCGCCGAGCCTTGGTGCTAAAGTCAAATTGAGATCAACAATGAGAATTCGGTTTTATATCAGTTTAAGCCTCTTAGTGCTACTTACCTCTTACGGGTGCGAAGGTGGGAGTTCGGAAGTGGAAATGAAGCAAGCCCAGAATGCTATGGATGGAGCCAAGAGCCTTCATGCCGACGACCTCGCACCGACAGATTTCCAGCAAGCCCAGAAAGCCTGGGACCATGCTCAGGCTGCCGCAAGGGAAGGCAAAATAGCCACCGCAAAGGTGCTTTTTGAGAGTGCCAAAATTTATTTTGGCAAGGCTGCCGATATCGCCAAAGCCAAACGAAACGCTTTGTCCCGGGAACTTAGTGGCATGCAACTTGTGATCGACAGCAACTTCGATCAAGTGAAAAACGATCTTTCAAAGAAAAATTTGTCCCCCAAGCAGCGGGGCCAGGTCGAGGCGATTGCCTCTGAGGTCGTAGAGGGCAGAGATTCTATCAGCAAGCTGGTGATTCAGGAGGATTTTCCTAAAGCGGTTGCAACGGCGAAAGATGTGCAAACGAAGATTTATAAAGCCCAGCTAATCCTGGCTGGACAAAGGCCGGCCAAGTAAGGACGGATGGACCCGACAGTAGGGTCGGTTTAGGCCAGGGACTTGTCATTGACACCCGGGAATGAACCGTGTGTCGACGGTTCAATTCCGCCCCCCGGCACCACAGAGTCAATCCCCACAACTTACCTTCTTTCATAAAATCATTCAACTTGGGTTACATTATCCTTGCGTCCCATCAAGTTCTCTATTTTTAGCTTTGCTCCCCTCCAGACGGGACTTCAGGCCCGGAACCATTGCTGAGCCATCGATGATTCGATGAATGATCGTGGCAAGTCGGGGGCAAGATGATTGTTTCGCAGATTGTTGCGTGCTCACAGATTTCGCAGTTCCATCGGTTTGGCAAATCAGACTATAGTCTGCGCGGCGGATACCATTTTCTGTGCGGCTGTGACCGTTGTCCCCGTCGTTGTGAAGATGGTCTGCATCAGGCAGACCATTTTCTCGATTCCGCAGACCATAGTCTTCTCGAACGAGAAGATGTTCCTGACCGCGGCGACTATTTTCCTGGCCACCTAGAAGATAGTCTGAGGCTCTGCGACCATTGTCTTTGTCCCTCTGAAATATGTCTTCGTCGTGCAGACATATTTCTTCGTCATTGAGACATATGTCTGCGTCGATAATTATGCCATTGATTTCATTGGAGTTGCGGCAACGCTCGGTTGAGACATATTTCTTCGTCGTTGAGACATATGTCTCAATCGCTCTGACAATGGTCTTTGGATGCGAAAAAATGTTCTCCAGTTTGGTGACAATCGTCTCAAGGGCGGCGACTTAGGTCGAGGTCCCGGAGACTATTTTCCCCGCCATCGAGACTATGGTCTGGACGAGGAAGACCATTGCCTGGATCGTC
>Ga0187874_10002016_pt1 | contig 16460 bp, 15 predicted proteins | sample June2016WEW_16_1_3_FD_132993 | JGI IMG/M metagenome (GOLD analysis project Ga0187874, IMG submission 132993) | Peatland microbial communities from SPRUCE experiment site at the Marcell Experimental Forest, Minnesota, USA - June2016WEW_16_150 | ecosystem: Environmental > Terrestrial > Soil >... | reverse complement strand
CGCGATGGCGCCTACGCGCTGTTTTCCATGCCGAACAAGCAAACCAAAGCGATTAACATCTGGCGGCTGGATCTGCAGAGCGGCTCGGCGACTGCTCTGACTAAAGGAAACGTCGACCAGAACTCCTCCTGCTCTCCCGACAGCAAGTCGTTTCTCTATACCACCTTCGCAAAAGGAAAGAAGACGCTGATGGAGATGCCGCTCAGCGGAGGCGAGCCCAAAATGATCAGCGACAAGGTCGTGGATTTTGGCGTACTTTCGCCCGATAGCCAGCAGATCGCGGCCTTGACCACGGAAGGCAGCGGCGTCAACTTCAAAGCTATGATCTCGATTATTCCCGCGCAGGGAGGATTACCGGTCAAAAGCTTCCCGCCCGTGCTTGCCATCTCCAATTTCTTCCAGTACTCGCCTGACGGGCAGGCGCTGTATTATCCGGTTACGCTGAAAGGCGTCTCCAATATCATCCTGCAGCCTATCGGCACCAGAACCGTGACTCAAATGACCAGCTTCAATGATCTGCTGATCTACCATTATGACTACGACTGGAAGAACAAGCAGCTGGCGGTAACGCGCGGGCGCAACAATACGGATGTAGTTTTGCTCACACAGCAGCAGGCGCAATAGTGAGAGTGTGGCCAATGTTCTGCAAAGTCTGCGGTCGAAGCATCCAGCGCGAAGATAATTTTTGCAGCGGTTGCGGCACGGCTATCGCGCCGGAGCCCTTTGAGTCCGCCGCAATCTCCGTCAATTCGACGACTGGCGCCGTAGCGCCCATCGCCCCGGAAGCCGCAGCAGTCGAAATGCACGAGCCCCTGATCCCGGCGCAGAATCAAGCGCCCCCGCTGGCCGCTCCGACGGTTCGGCAATTCCGCCGCTGTCCACGCTGTCGCAGAATAAACACAGGAACTGACTTGTCCTGCGACTGGTGTGGAACGGAGCTGCCCGCAGATGCTCCAGCGCCAGCCTTGGACCCGGCTGCGAATATTGCGCCACCGTCGTTTGCCGGATACGCCCCGAGTAATCTCACTAGTAAGACTGAAGAGACAGATTTTACCGGTAAGGTTGCTGCGTCCGATCTTACTAGCAAGACAAATCGCTCCAGTGGCGGGCTTCGGCGGAAGTCGCGCTTGCCGGTGCTGGAGATCCTGGTGATCGTTCTACTCGTGGCGGGCGCTGGCGCTGCAGTGTGGATCCTACGTTCGTCGTTGCCCGGCAAGACTACCGCCGCGCCTTCATCCGTCATTGTAACCATCGTTCCGGCGAGCGCCCGGGTGGTCGCGGGAAAGGCCTTCGACTTCTCCGCTACCGTCAGTGGCACGGACGATGCCCAGGTGACTTGGACGGTGGAGGAAGGCGTCGCCGGCGGCCGCGTTGTGAATCGCGGAGCCAAAGCCGATGGCGGCACAGTATCATCCCTGGGCGTCTACATCGCGCCGCGTACGCCGGGAACCTATCATCTGATGGCGACCAGCAAAGCCGACCCGCGAGAATCGGCGTCAGCCGAGGTGACCGTGACTAAGCGATGACCGACTAACCGTGGTCTGAAGTGCAGCCTGCAAACGGACGAACAGACGCCTGCGCTATTGTGATCCGCCTCACTGCAATGCCTTGCTTGCTTGGAGGACGATAGGTCATGGTCTCCAGCACTGTTGCACCCATCCAACGGCTTATAACCAACTTCGTCGAACTCCGCCGTCGCGCTCAGCCGCTGGGGCCCAAACGGGTTGCAATCGTGGTGGCTGACGACGAGGTTGCCCTGACAGCAGCCGATGGCGCGCTGCATCTCGGCATCGCCCTTCCGGTGCTAATCGGCAACGAACGAAAAATCCGGGCCAAGACCGAGGCGCTTGGGCTCTCTGCGTTGATCGCATCGGCAGAATTTATCAGCACCGATGACGCCGCAGCTATCGCCACACAGATGGCGCGGGAGGGTCGCGTCGACATCCTCCTAAAGGGTCATCTCCGCACCGATGAACTCTTGCGGGCGGTGCTGGATAAGGAGCACGGGTTACGAACGGGACGCCTGCTGAGCGATGTACTCCTCTACGAAGACACCCTTGCGGGCGAGTGCAGGCTCGTCGGTATGACTGACGGTGGCTTAAACGTCCTGCCCAACTTGGAACAGAAGAAGCAAATCGTGCAAAACGCAATCGAAGTCATGCGTTCTCTGGGACTGGCGCGCCCGAAGATCGCGGTTATGAGCGCCACGGAAGCGGTCAGTGAGTCGCTGCCCTCGAGTGTGGACGCCAGAGATCTCACCGCAATGGGTGAAGCCGGCCAGTTCGGTGACGCAGAAATCTTCGGCCCGCTTGCGCTCGATTGTGCACTTCTGGAGTCCGCCGCACAGGCCAAGGGCATCGTCCATCCGGTCGCCGGTCACGCCGACTGCATGGTAGTTCCGAACATCGAGGCTGGGAATCTTCTGGGGAAAGCCGTGAAGTATCTGGGCGGCTCGCAGTGCGCCCACGTTGTGGCTGGCGCCAAAGTCCCAATCCTCATTCCTTCGCGCGTGGAGAGTGTGGATGACAAGGTAAACTCTATCGCTCTGGGGGTGATTTTTGCCAGCCAGTGAATTCAAGGTCCTCGCGATTAATCCCGGTTCCACATCGACGAAGATGGCTCTGTACGTCAACGAGTTCCCTGACTTCGTCGCTAACATCCGACACTCCGATGTCAAGATGGCGCAGTTCCGTGGACGGCCCATTCTTGATCAACAGCAATTTCGCTGTGCTCAGATTGAAGCTGCGCTGAGGGAGGCGGGACACAACCTCTGCGAGCTTCATGCGGTGGTAGGACGTGGTGGTCTTCTGCCCGCAGTGGCCAGCGGAACATACGTTGTGAACGAGGAAATGCTGGAGGAGCTGCGATTGGCCACCCGCGGTGAACATGCCGCGAACTTGGGCGCGTTTCTGGCGTACGACATCGCACAGAAGGCAGGAGTACAAGCCTATGTCGTCGATCCGGTCAGCGTGGACGAATGGCCGGAGTTTGCGCGCATCTCGGGATCGGCGCTGCTGGAGCGGCAATGTTTGTCGCATGCGCTGAACTCGAAGGCGGTGGCCAAGCGTTATGCCCGCGAGATGGGCAAACCGTACGAATCGTTGCGGCTCATCGTAGCGCACCTGGGAAGTGGGATCTCAGTTTCAGCTCACGAAAACGGCCTCATGGTAGACGTGACCAACTCGCGCGAAGAAGGGGCATTTTCCACGGAGCGGGCCGGCAGCGTACCGGTAATGCAGTTAGTCAATCTCTGCTTCAGCGGCAAGTACACCCAGAAGCAAGTGGAAGGGTTGCTATTCCGCGAGGGCGGACTGTACTCCTATCTCGGCACCAAGGATCTGATGGAAGTGGAGCGCCGCATGGCGTGTGGCGAGGCAACGGCCAAAACGGTGTTCTACGCGATGGTCTACCAGATCGCGAAGGAGATTGGGGCGATGGCCGCTGTTCTGCACGGACATGTGAACGCGCTGCTCGTCACCGGCGGCATGGCGCATTCCCAGCGTTTGATCGAGGTGCTGACCGAATACGTAAGTTGGATCGCGCCTATAACCTTGTATCCGGGCGAGGACGAACTGCAGGCGCTGGTGGAGGGCGCACTGCGAGTGCTCCGCCACGAAGAGCAATCAAGAACTCTGGCGCTCGGCGGCGTTACCCTGGCCGAGGTTTAAGGCGACGGCTTCAAACGTCCGAATCTTGGGTGCCCCATCAATCACTTTGGAAAGAATCTTTAACACTTGCGAGTAGATATTGGCATCGTAAGCTTCTGCATTCTTCTTTGTCTCCCACAAGCTGATTGAAATCCGTTCCAGATTGCCGGGGTTTGACAACGTGATTTCGCCGCTGAAACCTTCTTGCTTGCGCAGTAAAGGAAGAATCTCATTCTCCAGTGTCCGGGAGAAGTCGGCAGCCATGTCGAGGGATTTAACGCGGAAATGGGCATTGCGTGCGAACATCTTCAACCTCTCTTGAGGACAGCAACGGATGCCGTCCGCCGCTACAGCGTGTGGCCAGGCTTAGTCGGCGGCCGTAGCTGTCGCTGTAGGTCTCCCACGATTATAGAGGTACGGCTGATCTCGGCTGACGAGGCAGACGAAAATCGTGGAAAGCAGTTCCGCCAAGTTAACAAGATTGGGCGATCATTCCAGGAGCATGTTTTGCACTTTATCGTCGAGTCTGCTGCGGAAAATTTGTGGAGAAAACAGAGCCCCGGAAAACTGAATGCCACGTCTTGACTTCGTCATACATGCGAGTTTCTAATGAACCCTAGTAACGGGTGAAGGAGTTCACCCCAACCGCTGTCCTACCTAAGTTCCGGGACAGATGATGACTCCTGACGAGAAACTTTGTCGCGGAGTCATGTCCCCGGCGAGTTTCCAAAGAATAATTTAGTGGATCTGACGAAGCGGCGCTCGACTGCATAGACGGGCAGCTAGCGAAACCGGCGCTCGATGGACGAGGACCACATCACGCTCAATCCGAACCAGCGGCAGCGCTTGCTGATTACCTGCAAGCATGTCGATAAGCTGCTGGAAGACATTGAGGAGACCATGAATGCCACGGCGTCCAAGAGCGTCTTTCCCAGCTACGCCGCCGATATCACTCCCCAGCAGCGACAGACCATTGAGGAATACATTGCGCGAATCCGCAGACAACTTTTGCAGATCTTAGCTACCCAGTCGCTGGGTCCGGAGGCGCCTCACATCTCGGCGTCACATGCGATCCATGTTGGTCTAACATTTGTTGAAATTGCTATTGCCGAGCTCGCTCCACGCTACATGCGGGGATACGGTCCGATATCGCAAGAGGGTGCGGCCGATCTGAACGAAATCGTCACTGAGCTGCAGTCTGCCGTGAAAGAACTGCATCGCTACGTATTGCAGACCGGCTCAGGTGACCAGCGGGAAAAAGTGGAAGAGCTGGCAAACCGGGAAATGGACGGGGAGCCTACGCGCGGATTCGGCCACAAGAAGCAGTGAAGCAATCGCTTCTCGATAGGGCTATATACAGAAGAGAGGATCGCAGTTTGCTGAAATATGTAATGGTCGGGGTTGGCGGCTTTCTTGGTGCAATCGCCCGCTACCTGTTGGGAAATTACATCGGAAGTCGCTATGGAGTTCGTTTTCCGTACGGCACGTTCGTGATCAACATGAGCGGATGCTTCTTCATTGGATTAGTCATGGTCTTACTCGCGAGGACCACCGCCAGCCCGTATTGGCGCTATCTGATTCCAATTGGATTCATTGGTGCGTTCACAACCTTCTCAACCTTCGAGTATGAGACACTCCGAGCGGTTCAGGATGGCCAGGCCATTACCGGGCTGTTGAATGTTGCTCTCAGCGTAATTGTGGGTTTCATTGCTGTATGGGCTGGAGCTGCTTTGGGAAGGATATTGGTATGAGACAAGGTGGCCGCGCTTTCGGCTGCGTCGCGGAGTTTGCGTTGTCTCAGCCAGGCATTACACGCCAGGAGGGCAAGTGCTGACTACAGGACCAGCTAAGAAGGTGGCAGTGTACGTGATGGAAGGCCAGACCTATCACGGAACCGCCTGTTATGCCGCGATCCTCGATTACCTGTTCTTTCGCGGAATATCCGATGCCACCGTGGTTCGCGGCATAGCCGGCTTTGGCACAGACCATAAACTGCATACCAGCCGCCTGGTGGAGCTCTCCGATCAGATGCCCATCAAAATCGAATTCATCGAGACGCCGGAGCGGGTGCAGGAGGTCTTGCCCAAGTTGGCCGAAATCGCCTCTCACGGATTAATCGAGGTTCACGATACAAGTGTCATTCGGCCAGCGGCGTCCGGAGAAAAGCAAGCGCCAGATGTGCCGGCGGCCAAGCTCGAGTCACGGGCCAAGATGATGCGCATCCTGATCGGCGAGCACGACGCCTGGGGCGGCAAGCCACTGTATCAAGCGCTGGTGCAGGCGCTGCGGGCGAATGACATTGCGGGAGTCACGGTTTACCGCGGCATCCTGGGATATGGCGCCAATCGCCGCATCCATAAGGACTCAACCCTCAACCTATCTCACGATGCGCCCATCTTGCTTACCGTCGTCGATCGCGAAGAGAAGCTTCGGGCTTTCCTTCCCGTGCTCGATCAGATGGTGAAACAGGGGCTGGTGGTGATGTCCGACGTTGACGTGATCAAGTATTCGCACGCGCAGCCCCTGCCGGGGGCGCAGGAGACACGGAAATGAAACTCGAAGGTAAGGCCAAGATGCTGCGCATTCACTTCGGGGAGGACGATCAGTGGGAAGGACGCCCGTTATACCAGGCAATTGTGGAACGATGCCGCCAGCTCGACATCGCCGGCGCTACCGTGTTTCGCGGCATTGAAGGGTATGGCGCCAGCACCATTATTCGTCGCTCGCATTTGCTCCAGTTTTCGTCGGATGCGCCCATCCTGGTACAGATCATCGATACCGAAGAGAACATCAAGCGCCTGATTCCAGCGCTGGACGAAATGGTCGCGGAAGGACTTATCGCGATGTCTGACGTTGAAGTCATCAAGTACGTGCACCAGCAAGGCCGGCACCCACAACAATGATGGCTAGACGCAAGAATGCTTCCCATGGCCAACGTCCCGAGTACTCTTACGAGAACCAGGAGATCGCGCCGTTTTACATTGATTGCAGAATTGCGATGGTGACTCGATAATCCACGTGTCGATGGCAGCTCGCTGAGCGAACCAAAGATGCACAAAGCAGGAGACGTACTGATTCCTATCCAAGCCCCCGTTGCCAGGTCTTTTCACGCGCAAGCACTGGATCGACTGGCCGCAATGGCGGAACAGTTAGGCGAAGATTCGGTTAGCGCCGACGTGCGGCAGCTCATCGCACGAACCAGTGAGGGGCGCTTCTTCGTCGCCTGCGTTGGCCAGTTCAAACGGGGCAAATCCACACTGCTCGATGCCTTCGTAGGAGAACAGATACTTCCGACTGGAGTGGTGCCCGTGACCACCGTGCCTACGGTGCTGCGTTACGGAGATACACGAACGGCGCGCGTTCTTATCGACACACGCTGGCGGACAATTCGTCCGGAAGACCTGGCGCAGTATGTTTCAGAAGAGTTGAACCCGGAAAACTCCAAGCAAGTCGCTGGCGTGGAGGTCTTTCTTCCTTCGGCCTTGCTCGCCAGTGGAATGTGCCTGGTTGACACGCCGGGAATTGGGTCTGTCTTCTCCGGGAACACCGAAACCACCAACGAGTTCATACCGCAAATCGATGCTGCCATCCTGGTCGTCGGCGCCGACCCGCCAATTTCCGGGGAGGAATTGGCGCTGATCGAAGCCGTAGCCGTTAATGTCGACGAGATTCTCATCGTGCTCAACAAAATTGACCGCGTCTCGGCTACGGAACGGCACCAAGCGTCAGAGTTTGCCAGCAAAGTTCTTGAGCGCGGTCTTAAGCGACCTGTTGGCAAAATTTATGAGGTGAGCGCGCTCAACCGACTTAACAACTCTACGGCTACCGATGACTGGAACAGCCTGGTCGAAAATCTCCAACTCCTGGCCGCTAAGTCAGCTCAGGCAATGACGCGTTCGGCGGCGGAGCGTGGCGTGCGCCGATTCTCGGCTTCGCTGCACCGCTCGATCGATGAACGCCTCCGAGCGCTAAGCGAACCCCTCGCTAACTCAGAAAAGAGAATTGCGAATCTCCGGCAGACCGTAAGCCAGGCCGAACAATCGCTGCGAGACCTGGGAGCGCTGTTTTCTGCTGAGCAGATGAGACTCTCGATGACGCTGCTTCGTCGGCGTAAGGAATTCCTGATGCAGGTTTTGCCAATCGCGCAAGAAGAGTTCAAGCACGAGACTGGCGCTGTCGCCACCTCGTTTGGTCCCAGTAGGCGACGCGAGCTAATGGCCATCGCCCAGGCTGTCGCTCGGCGTCATGTCATGCCGTGGCTGGACACGGAAGAAGCGCAGGCAGAGGAACTCTACGGCGCGGTGACCCAGCGCTTCATAAATCTGGTCAACGGGCTGCTGCTGCGAATTTCCCAGGAACAGGCGGCCGACTTCTCGCACTTGCCAAAGTCATTGGACGCCGAACATGGCTTCCGTACCCGCTCGCGGTTTTTCTTTCACGACATGATTACCATCGCGCGGCCAGCCTCCCTAGTGTTGTATGTGGCCGACTGCCTGACGGGGGCCCTTCACATTCGTGGCTGGGTACAAAAGGACGCCGCGAACTTTCTAGAGCAGCTCTTGGACATCAACGCCTCGCGCGTTCAAGGCGATGTGGAACAGCGAGTGGTGGAGAGCCGCTTGCGTCTTGAATCCGACGTTCGCAGGCTGCTTCGCGAGGTGAGCGCTTCCGCCGAGCAAGCGCTTTCAAAGGCCAGAGAGCTTATGGCCGCTGGTGCCAGCGCCGTGCAGAACGGGCTTGAGCGTTTACACAAGTTACAGGAAGAACTCAACACCCTTGCGGCCGTTCGATAGGCGCCTTCTTGACCGCTACTGAGACTGAAACCCGCCTATCGTCGTCCAGAAGCGGGCGTTGGTCGAGCTGAGTCGCTGACACACTACCCCGCTACCAACCATCAATCGAGGGATTAAAGCGCAGTTGAAGTCTGCCGATGGTCTTACCGTGGCAGATGGATTTGTTTGGCATCAGAACGCTCACCAAACTCCTGAGATCAAGTGCGTGCCCTGCCCGACCCGGTTACCCGCATTGTCGGATGAGGCCTTAGCGGAAGCGAACAAGTGGCTCCTAGCGGAGCCACTTTTTATTTGGTTCAATCTATCACAGTGGATGGTCAGCTTTGCAGTAATCCGGTTGACGGAAAGATGTCCTGCGGAAGCACTGGCGTCACCGTGCAATACACCTCGGACAACAGCGAGGCTCCGAGCGCAGGCCAGAGTAACATTGCAGGCAGCTACATTGTTTCCAGCGGCCCCTATGCTGGTCACTACTTCTGCCAGGGCGGTATGTATTGCTTCATGGGACCGTTCAATAACTTTATCCTGGTATGGCCTGGAACTTCAACGCCAGCCTGCACGGATAAGTGTCATACCATCTCCTGGACGATGCAGGGCACGGATACCTCCCAGAACAACGTTGGGCCTCCGGCGAATTCCAGCTACAGCTTCTCTGTGCTGGCGCAGCCTACGTATCAACCGGCTGCACCTGGCAGCTTTCCTCCCATCCCGAGCATGAGCAGCTACTGGGCATATCTGGCCAGCTATGGGCAGAGCCTAAGTCAATGTGGGTCGGACTGCTACGGCGTGCAGAGCGTCGTGCAGATGCTGGATGCGGAACTGAATGCTCCTGGGCAGTACTTTGGTGGAGACAACTTCAGCAGTGGCCTGACGACGGGTCCGCTTGGAATTTGGAACTATGATGGCACGCGGGTAGCTTACGGCGTTGGTCTTGTGCTGAGCAGTGCAACGAATTGGCAGGCACGCCATAGTTACGGAGCGTGGTCTCCAGTAACGGACGGTACAAACGTTCAGGTAGCTATCTCAGCCTGCACGTCGTCAGGTCCACAGTGTCCGAACGCGAGGAACGCTGTATGCCGGCCTCGTTGGAGTGGGACTTTGGGCAGCAAGACTACGGAAGGAAGCTGCACCTGGGTCAACGTGGGCAATCCGTCGTCGTGGAATCTAGTTGCCGAGCGCATACACGACCAGGTATCTGATTGGCAAAAGCTGCACGACTGTTGCACTACAGACAGCGAGTGGAATCGCTTTACCGATGGCGATGCCATGCACGCTTTTAGGAACTATGTCACAGTCAATGGTTCGACGCCTGATACGCGAGCAGTTAAGTACTTCCTGTACCCATTCTTTTCGCCGAGCGGCGGCTGGGCCAATCAGAACCAACGTATCATATGGAACGCTTTCGCTCCTGAGACCGATACCATGCGCGACCGGGAGTACGAGATACCAGCGCTGTATAACTGCTGGCTCATGGGTTGCTTTGGATCAGAAGGCCCGGTTGACAACAACGTCAACGAGCTGCAGATGCGCGTCGATGCTAGTCTAGCCGATGCAGAGAGAATCTATGAGTACACGCCCGCCACTGGCGGACCATTCCCCATCCCAGGCGGCATGGGAACGGCAAGTTTTGATGCCGGACTCGTATCGGAGGCCCTCATTCACTACTGCGCCGTTCAGACTTACATGGGACAGCAGTGTGACACTCGCATTTATGTTGTCTTGCCCAAGCTATTGGATTGGCTCTACTCTAATGAATTTAATCTTACCGGCAGTGACTGGTCGCTTCCCTATGCGTTGTGGACTGTTCCTTTTGGTCCGCAGATTTGCCGGTCCGGCTGCACCTATAAGCAGAGCGATCTGAACATGCTGCTGGCTACGGCCTATGCGTGGCTGGGCGCTAACAACGGCGGAGCAAGTTACGTTCTGCCGACCAGCGGAGTCAGCGCATGGTCCGTCGCTGACACGATGTTCCAGCACGCCTTCGACAATGTGTATGGAGGAAGCAAAGAGTTCAGCCAGCTTTACAAGTGGATACCTGAGTATATCGGTTATCGCAATGGATCCTTGGCGGGAGGGGATTCACTGATTCTTCCACCGCACAATGTTTACCTTGGGGCCACAACGCCCACCATAGAACCCTATCCACAGGCTGAGTTCCCGGCGGGCCCGAACTCTGCTGTCAACGGCGATACCGTGACATTCACCTGGTACAACACCAAGCCTGTAGTGACCAGCACTGCTAAGGTCAGTTTGGGCTGTACCGGGGTCTACTCCCAGGCATTCAACGGCGGCGTAAACCGTCCGGTGAGTGGCAGCGACAATCTGTACGTGAACACGGTGGTAGCAACCGGGCTGGCTGCAGGACAATACTGCGTCGGCTTCGGCGGCACAGACTCTCTCGGTCAAGTGGGGTTTGAAGCGGTCGATGTAATGACCGGCCAGCAGGACTGGACGTTCTACGTGAATTAAGAAAATGGCAGAGAGCGATGGTCGCTTTCTGCCTCTTTCTGGTTTGTAGGGTTGTTACTGGGTCTTCTTCGCTGGCAATCTGGGTGGGATGCGGCCTTGGACGATCTGAGCTGGCGCAGTTGACTGTCGAGGAGATTCGCATCCGTCAGGAGCATTAACCAGCAAACACGCCCAGTGTAAGGGGCCGTGAGGTTTTAGCACCCTGGGTGACCTTCCGCTTGGTCGATTCTCGGCTTGCTGGCCCCCGGACGATGACTAAGTACCTCCGCGTTCTGATATCCTAAGTCTCTGTGGTAATCAAAGTTTTCTTCACGGTCCTGGTGCTGTGCACCGCGGCCGTTGTCGCCGTCGTCGTGGCGATACATTTCCGCGTCAAGCGGCACCTTCGCGAGCAGCCTTCGACCAGTCCTGCGCCTGAGATTGTTGGGCTGGAGGAGCCGATCGCGGCCCCGGTTCATCTGGAGAACGTTGGTCCGGGGAACGCTCGTCTGAAAACTGACGAAGCCGTCGAAGAGAAGCGCCCAGAGTAGTTTGCGTCCTAATATTGGGAGACTGAAAATGTCAAAAGCACTTCATATCGATTCGCCTATCGCAGAACAGCCGCTCGGACTGATCAAGCAAACCGCCATCGTGATTTGCGCCAGCGCGGTCATTGCCGTGTGCGCGCGTCTTACCGTGCCGTTACCCTTCACACCCGTCCCGCTCACGCTGGCCAACTTTGGAGTCCTGCTGGTGGGACTTTCCCTCGGCAGCCGTCGCGGATTCGCCGCTGCCGCTCTCTATCTGTCCTGGGGAGCGATGGGACTGCCGGTCTTCGCGTCGGCGGGTCCAGGCAGTTTCGCCCAGATGCTGGGTCCAACCGGCGGATACTTGCTGGCATACCCGGTCATCGCGTTCCTGGCCGGCTGGATTGCCGAGCACGGCCAGCCCAGTTTCCTTCGCAACCTGACGGGCGCGGTCGTTGCCGAAGTTGTACTGTTTGTCGCCGGCATCGGCTGGCTCGCAGTCATAACCCATAGCTGGCGGCAGGCTGCATTCTTTGGACTGTATCCGTTCTTCTTCGCCGAAGTGTCGAAGGTCATGATCGCCGCGGCGGCTGCCGGTCGATTGCGCAGGAAGCTGTAAGACCTGCTGCTTTGTTTGCCGTGATTTTTCGCAACCTGTAATGTTGGACTCAGGCACCGCCTGAGCGAATCGCACTCTTATGACCCATAGTTCCGGAAAAGGCCCTCGCGAAATCACCGTCGCGCATAGTCCCGACTCTGACGACGCTTTCATGTTCTATGGGATGGCGACCAGCAAAATTCGCGTTCCCGACGTCAAGTTTACCCACACCCTTTGTGACATCGAGACCCTCAACCGCAAGGCCCTGGAAGGCTTCTACGACATTACCGCCATATCGTTTCACGCCTATCCGTACATCCAGGACAAGTACGCGGTGATGCCCACCGGCGGCAGCGTTGGCGAAGGCTATGGCCCCATGATCGTGGCCGCGCGCGGGATTCCGCTCGACGAGATCGCCGGCTGTCGCATCGCGGTGCCGGGAACGATGACGACAGCGTACCTCGTGCTAAAGCTGTTTGCGCCCGATATCGCGACCGAAGTTGTTCCCTTCGACCAGATCATTCCCAAAGTGCTGGAGGGTAAGTACGAAGCGGGGCTGATTATTCACGAAGGACAACTGACCTTCAACAAGTCAGGGCTGCACAAGATTCTGGATATGGGCAAGTGGTGGCGCGATCAGACGGGTTTGCCGCTGCCTCTGGGCGGCAATGCCATCCGCCGCGACCTGGGCCCGGAGTTGATGGCTGCCTGCTGCACCGCCTTACGCGACAGCATTCGCTACGCCCTGGACAACCGTGACGAGGCACTGCAGTATGCCATGCAGTTCGCCCGCGATGTAGAGCCGCAAATGATCGACAAGTTCGTCGCTATGTATGTGAACGAGCGCACCCTCGACTACGGCAAGGATGGCCGGGAGGCCATAACCAGGCTACTGGAAATGGGCTACGCCGCCGGCATCATCCCGCACAAACCAGCGGTGGATTTTGTTGGCGACGCGGCGGCAATCCCCGCAAACTAACGTAATCGTAATATTGTCCTGCTAATCTATTCCTCATGACCTTGCAAGAACTCCGCGACTCCCTCGTCCGCGACGAGCCGCCCCGGCAGTTGAACTTTGCCCTCGCCGGATTATGGTGGGACGCCAAGGGCGACTGGAATCGCGCTCATGAATCCGCGCAGCAAGACGAAGGTCCCGCCGGTGCGTGGGTTCACGCCTACCTGCACCGCAAGGAAGGCGATGCGCCCAATGCGGGCTATTGGTACAAGCGGGCTGATAAGACTCCCCCTCAGAGTTCGCTCGAACAGGAGTGGCTTTACATCGCCGAGTCCCTGCTGAGCTAGAATCCCTATTTTTGTCATTACGAGGAGGCCTTCAGGCCAACGAGGCATCTGCTTTGCCGCCGGCGGTAGTGGCCGAAATGTGCATTGAAGCGCAAACAGGTAGCGAGCGGCAGGTCATGATTGGGAGCTTTAGTGCAAGAAGATGCACTCACAGCACCAAGATTACTGCTTCGTGAATGGGTTAGCAAGGAAGTGTAATTGCAAATAACAGCCACAAGCGTCGCACCCTTGCTTGACCCGCCACCATTGCGCCATTCCTTCCAGCGGCGGATGTCCGGCCCCGAAATTGGAACGAGGCGGAGCTAACTCATGCGACTTGTACGATTATGTTTACTCGCTTTGCCGCTTTTCGCCCTTACCGCTCAGGCTCAGCTGGGGTCCGCCGGTATGTTCGGGGTTCTTGGCGGCTCTGCGGTCACCAATACCGGGAATACGGTTATCGACGGAGACTTGGGCGTTTACCCCGGTACATCGATTACGGGCTTTCCGCCAGGCCTCGTGAACGGAACCATATACGACGGGAATGCGGTGGCGATGCAAGCTCAAGCTGATGCCCTGAACGCCTATAACTTTTTCGCGGGTCTGTCGTCCAATGAGAACTTGTCGGGACAGAACCTCGGTGGCTTAGAGCTTACGCCGGGAGTCTATACCTTCGACTCGTCGGCCCAGTTGACGGGAGAGCTCATGATCAATTGGGAAGGCCTAAGTAACCAGAACGTTCTCTTCCAGATTGGCAGCACACTCACCATAGGAGGCGGCTCCATGGTAGTGGGGATCAACATGGGGCAAAACGACAATATTTATTGGAACGTTGGGAGCTCCGCAACTCTGGGTGCCACCGCTCAGTTCGAGGGAACCATCATCGCCGTTGCCAGCGACACACTGAACACCGGTGCATCCGACAATTGCGGCAGGATTATCGCGCTTAATGGCGCGGTAACCTTAGATGACAACTTTATCGACAATTGTGCTGCCACCACGACGACTAGCACGACTACCACTGGTACGACTCCTGAGCCCAGCAGCATCTTTCTGTTCGGTTCTGGCATCCTTGGCTTGGCTGGCTTCGTGCGCCGCAAGCTGTTCTAATTCACCCGGCCCACCACGAACTATTGCCTGGTGGGCCGCTGTTTTCTGGTAGCCTTCCGGCGTTATGGCTACGCTCAAAGGCTGGTTCAGCTTTAGTGTTCAGCTTCCTGCTGCAAAAAGCTGGGCTGAAATCCCGCCATCATTGCCGCCGCCTGCCGCCTCATCGACGCACATTTTGGCCACTACCCCGCTCGCCGGTTGCTAGGTTTCCTTTACCTTTGCGTGCTAGAATTTCTTTCCCGCCCAGGTTGCTCCCCCTGAGTCAAACAAATGGCGCCCACGTTCAGGTATCGGTACGTCGATTTCGGGACGGTGTTCACTGGCGATCCTCGCCTTAGAGACGCCGGCGACGCGGCGCAATCTCCAGGGACGCTGTTTGCCAATGAACTGGCGACCGACGTCGGCGGCACTTGCTGGGGAAGCAACGGACCCCTGGCTATCATCGATCATCACTTCCCCGGCGATGGTCAGTTCCCTTCGGCCTCAGCCGCAGTGCTGCACAAGGCACAAGTCATTCGCGACAGATTTGCGCGGCAGGAATCCGACGTTCTATGGCTGGTCACGCACAAGTCTCCCGACTTCGATGCGTTTTGCTCGATGTATCTGGCGCGCTGGATCATCGAGTCCCCGAACGCCGTCACCGATTGGCAGGCCTATGGCTTGCATCCCGATGGCTGGCTTGACCTGTCAGATCGAAACGCGAAAAGGATCGACTGGTTCAATCCCGATCTCAGCCGAGTACCGCCCGAACATCGTTGGCCGCTACTGCTCGCCAGTTTTGCTTCAGCGCTGGACAGCCGTCGCCGCATCTCCTGTCCACGGCAGCGTGCGCTGCACTCCATTCTCTGGGCTGCGCTGAAACGCGGTCGCGACTACCTGAACGAGACCAGTGGTGCCATGGAATTCTTCGACGAGGTCAGGGCGTCTCTAGTGCAAAACAACCTCAATCCCATTTTCGATTCCGTTCTGGAAGGCGGCGCCATCTTCGCTCCTGATCTCGCCATGCTGGATCGCGAGTCCCAAGCCTACGAGCGCGACCTTCGCCGCGCCCGCAAGTCAATCGTCTACTTGCCACAGTCGGAGGCGCCTTCCCCAAAATTCTTCAAGAGCCCAAAGCAAGTTGCCCTGCTGCAAGAGCTGGACAGATCGGCGGAGGTGAATGCGGAGCATCTCCTGCTGGCCGATACCTTCCGCATCCCCACCAGCGGCATTTATCTGCGCGATCCGGAATGCCTGTTGTTCCAGGAGTGGGCTCGGCTCGACGTGGAGAACTCCCAGCTCGGCGCGGGTTTTGAGTTCACCGCAATCGCCGCTTCCGACGGTCGCCCCACCGGAAGTCGCAACCTGACCGACTACGTTTTCTCTATTGATCCCGAGCGGGCCAGTGGGCGGCATCTCTACACCGTGTGGTCGCGCCTGCAGACCAAGGAGGTGGAGGCGTTGCGGGGGCAAGAGCAGCGATCGGATACGCCTGTGGCCTTCTATATCGCACCCGGCGGGGACCAGCGCGCGGCGATGGGAACCCTCCTTGCCCACCCCTGGGTCGGCGGACCGAACAGCTCCGGTACCGTGGTCCGCACCCCAAACCACGGAACCGTGATCGGGCCACCGGGCGCGCGCAGCGATTTGCGCGACGACGCCATCGGCGAAGAGGTTCGTACCGAACTTGAGAACCCCATCTATTCCGCGGAGTCGCTGGTCGCCGGACCGCCGGTGACGGTTGTCGATTTCTCCGCGTCAAGAAATTATCCGAACGATCCGTCACGAAAGTTCGATCTCAACGCTCCGCTGCAAATTCCCCCGCCTCAAGAGAGCTACTTTCGTTTTGCCTCAATCCGTCTGCGGGGGGACGTCCCAATCATTTCCGGAGACGATTCCGGCCGAAGCCTGGCTGAGCAAGTCGGCGAGACGCTGTGGCAGGTGCTCTATCCCGAACAGCCAGGCTCAAAGCCGCCCGACTTCACGGAGCGTCATCTGATTGTGGGGTCGGATTGCGTTGGAGTTTGGGGAGATCGCGGCATTGCGTTAGCGCAGAAATATTTCTCCGGCCCGGGTG
>Ga0187874_10002010_pt1 | contig 16499 bp, 16 predicted proteins | sample June2016WEW_16_1_3_FD_132993 | JGI IMG/M metagenome (GOLD analysis project Ga0187874, IMG submission 132993) | Peatland microbial communities from SPRUCE experiment site at the Marcell Experimental Forest, Minnesota, USA - June2016WEW_16_150 | ecosystem: Environmental > Terrestrial > Soil >... | reverse complement strand
TAATGGCCCGCACGTGACCGCCAGCCAGCACGAGGGATTCTACAACTGGCGAATTCTCTTTATCAGGATCCACCACATCAAACGTTACCTTGTTGCCGTCAACAGTGAGGTTTCTAAGCGACAACTTCTTTAAAGAGTTTAAAACGGCATCGTTGACTTGCTCCAATGTGATAACTGTGCTTCTGCCATGAACAGATCGTTCAAGTTCATCAGGAGTGCCTATTGCCCGAAGCTTCGTGTTCAGAATAGCTATTTTATCACATATCCTCTGGGCCTCATCGAGGTTGTGGGTGTTTAAGAAAATGGTTTTCTTCTGCTTTTTCAACTCAAGAATAAACTCCCTGACTGTCTTCGCCGATTCTGGGTCAAGGTTTGCGGTTGGTTCATCCATAAAAAGGATTTCTGGCTCATGAATGAGAGCACGCGCGATTGCTAGTTTTTGCTTCATTCCTTTAGAAAAAGTTCCTGCTAACACGTTTCGCTTATCCCAAAGCCCCAACATATCGAGGAAACGTTGGATATTTTCTTTCCTTTGAGGGGTAGAGCAATCGTATATTTTTCCGTAGAAGTCGAGGTTATCGTAAGCGGTCAAATTTTCGGATAACCCCACATTATCAGGAACCAATCCGATGATTTTGCGTATCTTGAGTGAATCTTCCTTGTTGCCTATTTGGTATCCACCCACAGTAGCGTTTCCGCTGGTTTTTGATATTAGGCAACAAAGCATTCTGACAGTTGTTGTTTTTCCTGCGCCATTCGGGCCGAGGAAACCGAAAACTTCGCCATCGTTAACATGCAGCGTAAGATTGTCTACGGCTGTTAGATCCCCAAACTTTTTTGTAAGACTGTCAGTATCTATCAATGCAATTACCTTTTGGATTGAACGCTGCCGATTGTTTGTTAGTAAGGGTTAATAGTAAATAAATAATGTTGTGCAGGGCCTATCCCCAATATTCAATTGCAAAATTGGTTAAAGCCCAATGCCAGCCAAGAAAATAGGGGGAGCAGGATAAATTCTCCTCTAGAGGGGCGAATTCCTTCGGACTTGAACCGATGGGCTTCCTCATTAATCTTGGAAGAGCATGAACTTGAAACTTTGGGGCTCCAATAGTTTCACTGATACTGGGTAATTTTGCGTGTTAACACGAGGGTTCAAACGCTAAATTAAATTGCAACCAATAGAAAGAGTCAGAAAGCAGTAATTCTCATAGGAATAGCTTTATTTACCGAAATAAGACCGTGGCGGGCGGGGAGGGATTTGAACCCTCGACCCCCAACTTAGGAGGCTGGTGCTCTATCCGGGAAGATATCAAAACAAAGCGGGAACCCCCCTTTTGTAGAGAACTCTTCAATCCGTACTGAGCTACTCGCCCACAAAAACTTAGTAAACGAAATACCCATAGATAAACTTCTCAAAATCGAGAAAGTAGCAATCTATTTAGAAGGAAAAGGAAAACAACCAAACACCATAGATTCTTTCCGCAGACACATAAACGTCTTAGCCAGACGAACAAACTTAGACAACCCCAAAGAAGTAGAATTAGCAATAGCAAGATACAAACTGACAAATCCTTTCACAAAAGAAATTACAAATAAACCAGCATCAAACACCTACAAAGCCAAACTATGTTTCACATACCAACACTATGTCAAATTCTACAAATTAGATTGGGAAGTACCAAAGTATGTTGAAGAAACACGAAGCATACAGCCACCATCAGACGCGCAATGCCAGATGCTAATAGCATCAGCTAGAGGCGCATTGTCACTAAGAATAGACATAAGCATCCAGACAGGCTTAAGACCCATAGAAGTACAAGGATACAAGGGATTAAGAGTAAAAGACATACACTCAGACCAAAGAACAATCACAGCCTTAAGCACAAAAGGATGCAACCCAAGACCGCCAATGCAAATAAGCGAAGAACTAACAGCCAAACTAAGAACATACATCACAAAACACAACCTTCAAGCCGAAGATTATCTTTTCAAAGGAGACGCAAAGAGATACGGCGAACACTACCGCCGAATGAGAAACAGATTAGCTGCAAAACTCAAAGACCCATCAATCAAAGCAATCCGACTCTATGACCTAAGACACTATTACATAACAAAACAACTTAGAAAGATACAAAATACTGAATTTGTCCGACAAATAGTGGGTCACAAAAACCTGAATACAACCCAAAAATATTTCCACCTACTTGCAAACACAAACGGAGAATGGATAGTCGAAGGCACAACAGACAAAGAACGAGCAAAACAACTACTCGCAGCGGACTTCACATACCAGCTAACAACGCCAGATGGAACAATGCTGTTCAAGAAAGCAAAATGATGAGCTCGATTCTAATTTCCATATTCTTACTGCTTGCTCACGCGCGCGCTTGCTAATTGAGAAAGGCATTATCATGGAAGAGGAATACGAAATAGAAATCAAACAGAAAGTCAAGGTCAAATAATCAAAGATGTTAAATCTGAAAACATACCACTAATACCATAATGTCAGTACGTGACTACTTTAACACTAATACGATCTATTGTGGTGACTGCCAAGATGTTTTAAGGAAATTTCCTGCTGAATGCGTCGATATGATATATGCTGACCCACCCTTTTTTTCAGAAGAAGGATATGAAATTCTTTGGCATGATGGATTTGAAATAAGAGCCTTTGAGGACAGATGGAAAGGCGGTATCAATAATTATGTAACATGGATGGAACCTAAACTAATGGAGTGCTACAGAGTTTTGAAGAATAACGGTTCCATGTATCTCCATTGTGATTTCCATGCAGACGCTCACCTTAGAGTTTTAATGGATAGAATCTTTACCAGTAGAAGCTTCAAAAACGAGATTGTATGGCAGAGAACTAATGCTCATCCAAACGCTGGTAAAAGTTACGGAAGATTACACGATGTTATCCTATTTTACACGAAATCAGATGAGTACACTTGGAACATCCAATATGTCCCTTATACTGACAGTCACGTTTCTTCTTCTTACCGATACAAAGAACCGAAAACTGGAAGACTTTACGCATCTAGAGACTTGACAGCTTCTGTTTATCACGCATCGTCTGGGCAAGTATACACGTGGAAGGGAAAGAAACCACCCGCGAGCCGTGTTTGGGCGCATTCAAAAGAGGAAATGGAAAAACTTGACAAGCAAGGCAAGATTGTATACAGCAAAAATGGTTACCCCAGATTGAAACTGTATCTAGACGAAAGCCCAGGTGTTCCTCTTCAGGATATTTGGACAGATATACGACCTGTTCAGAGTCAAGCAGATGAAAGGTTAGGTTATCCTACTCAAAAACCCGAATTATTGTTGGAGAGAATAATTAAGACTTCTTCCAATCCTATGGACATAGTGCTTGATCCCTTCTGTGGTTGTGGGACTGCGATAGTTGTGGCACATAAGTTAGGGCGTAGATGGGTTGGAATCGACATTTCTCCGACAGCATGTAATTTAATGGAAAGTAGAATGAGAAGGTTGCACATTTCCCCTAATGTTATGGGTATGCCTTTAACAGAAGAGGACTTGGCGAAACTTCCACCTTTCGAGTTTCAAAATTGGGTTGTTCAAAGATTATTTGGGAGAGTATCACCACGCAAAAGCTCAGACATGGGTATTGATGGTTACAGTTTTGAGGGGCATCCTATTCAAGTTAAACAATCGCATGATATTGGAAGAAACGTAGTTGATAATTTTGAAACTGCAATGCGAAGAAGAAAAGTAAGAAAAGGAATAATTGTAGCTTTCAGTTTTGGAAAAGGAGCCTACGAAGAAGCAGCAAGGGCAAAATTGGAAGATGGCCTTGAAATAGAAGACATAACCATCAAACAACTTATCGAAGGAAAAACAGACCAGAAAACTCTGTCTTAGTATATGCAAAGTCTTAAGAGGAAAAAGCAAGGAATAGATTTCGGTGCTATAATTCAATGAATTGCCCTTACTGTAAAACAGAACTTCCGAATAAACCAAAAAAAGAATGGAAATACAGTTTCTATCAAGTAAAACTGTTCACTTGCCCCAAATGTAAAAAAACAACAAAAGCTTACTACCAAAACGGCGCTCTTAACCACACAATTCCCAAGGCAAAAAATCTTAAAATTTTGTTAGGCAAAAAAGCACCACAACAAACTTAACAGCGTCGAGTTCTGTTAAAGTTTAATTCTGGGAAGATGAATATCGTTCAATCATGGGGAGTAATATCTGATGGTACCTGAAAAAGTTGAGTTTAAGCGAGTTGGACCGCCTATGGTCACCGCAAAAATTGGAGATGACTATTTCGTTGTTGAAATAACGCTCGATGGAACCCCTGACTCTACTTGGATAGACTGCTTTAAGCATCCCACAAATTACAAGTCTAATGAAGCGCATCCAAGTAGAACTACTGTTAGTCTAGGCAAAATCACGTTTTCGTCATCTAAGTCTAATATTGAGACAAATGTCGAGTGGATGGATAAATACATTCATCAAGCAAACGATTGTTATGAGAAGAAAATGTCAGAGCAAATAGCTTTCCAAAATAGGGTTTTGGATCAAGCAAAAAAACAGCAAGAAGAAATTGATAAAATAAACCAAAGCCTCAAAGACCTATAGCTTTCATTTTTCGTTGGGTAACTTAACAGTATCCCCGAACACTATAATATGTTGGTAAGATTGTCATCTTCGCTAATTCCTTGGGAAATCAGACTTGGCGCTATGGGAGAAGCTCAAATAAAAGGCAAATTGTTATACTTTTCAATCCCTCAAAAAACCGAAATTGACCTTGGAATCGATTTTTATTGCGAGTTATTAGTGAACGACAATCCAGAGATGCCATTTTATGTTCAAGCCAAAGGAACAGAACACTTTGACAAAAGCTTCAGTGTATCTATAAAGAAGACAACAATACGATACTGGCTTAGTCGCCCTTTTCCAGTTTTCTTAATAGTCTACGATGGAAAGAACGACGAATGCTATTGGATGGCAATTGAAGACTATCGTTATAGGCTGCAGGAGAAATTGCAACTAGACAACTCTGAGACTATCAGTTTTACACTAGATAGATCGCGTAGACTAGAAAAAGGAAAAGGAGCCAATCTGGAATTCAAAGCGAAAATAGCAGAAGGTCACATTTCGATTCAGCAATTCCACGGTCATCCGCAATTTGAAGGAGATGGATATGTCAAGAAAGTGCCGAAGCCGCCGAGGTCAGAGATTGAATTGGCGAGGACTATAGAGAGCATCAGAATTTCCATGTACTCTCTTGTAGTTCATTATTGGTTACAGGCGAAAAACCTGAATGAAGCATATTTTTACTGTAATTTTTTAACCGAGCTTGACCAAGCCCACTATAATCATTTTGTTTGGTTTGGCTTAATTAACAAGGAATTGGGAAACAGAACAGCTGCAAGGGATAATCTGGAAAAGGCATTGACAATTTGCAGAGGAGACAAAAACTGGCCTAAAGAATCAATGGAACAGATTATTGATTATATCAAAAGTGAAATAGACAAATTAGGATGAGCGTCAAGTAGGAGTCATCAGAGAACGAATGTAAGTTTCAGGATAATCATGCAAGGTCTCGGCGTCGCTTGCGCTTGCGCGCTCGCTCCGCTTGCTATGCCGTACGGAAACGCGAAAGCCAAACGTCATACGAGAATCCTTTCACCGTGAATGCACTTTTTCCATTTAAAGCTCAAATATGACCTGCAACCTAATTAATGAATTGAGGTAAGTACTATGAAGCTCCGAAAATCGCCAGAATTCAGAAGTGTTTATGCTTCTGGTGTGTGGATTGCGGGAAGCCCAACAGAATTTAGGTTGCTTTTTTTCAACAATGAACCAATAGAAGTTGAAGCCGACCCGAAAGATGCGATGAAGAGCATTCAAGAAGAACCTTATTTCCAAGCTGAGGTCATAGTAACTCGTCCTCTTGCGGAGTGGATAAAGAATTCCTTGGACGCATTTCTCAAACAGACGGAGGTCAAACCGACAGATGCTAAAACTGAGGTTAAGACTCAATGAGTCATTATCTTCTGGAACCTGAAGAATGCAACGGTTTTTTTGAACCGAAACCACTCCCTGACACAATAGGCATCAAGGATATTGTAGATAGAAGATTCACTAGCCAGTTCTCAATACCAAATCCTCTTGTTGTGGCATATAGTCCCTCGACCAAATCTCCTTCTGCCTCTGAACGGATTTTCAATGAAAACAAAGAAGTCTTCATTAAGCTGAAAGACGGTTTGGTTCAAAAGCCAGAATTTGAAAACAAGTTCATTGCCATTAAAGATGGCAAGATGGTTGATTCAGATTATGACAGAAGCATATTAGTTGAAAGACTCTACACGAAGTATGGCTACGTCCCTCTTTTCATAGGAAAAGTGGTCAAACAAGAAAAATACAAAGAGTTACCCTCACCTGAGAAGGCGAAAGCATAAGTCCGCAAAATTATCCGTATGATACAATAAATTTTGACCCCGCAGCTCTGATTTTAGAAGTTGAAATTGTCCATCCAAACCCTCAAGATAAAAGAAGTGTTACAAAGAAAGCCAAGATAGATACTGGTGCTGACTTTTCTGTTATTCCCTCAGAATTAAGGGATGATTGGAACCTAATCCAAACTGGCGAAATAAATACTCTTGACTTCAAGAGAGAACCTAAGGTTATACCAACATATAATGTTAGAATAGTCATAAATGGACTCGTTAGCAAAATTGTAGAGGTTGCCGCAACAAATCGACCAGATTTGCTTTTAGGACGAGACATTTTGAACGAAATGAAAATGCACGCAGATGGTAAGTCTCAGGTTTTCACGCTTGAAGACCCATAAAACATCTGTGAATCGTATAAATCTGACTATTTATCCCCAAAGTAAATGATGAAAAGTCCTCACGAGCAACTACTCATATTCTCGCATATACCGTTCGCCTTTCTCCGTGAGTAAATCGCAAATCTGCCCGTCACGCTTACACTTGCCTTCAGCATTAGCATCGAAACTCTCACATGGGCTTCCCAAAGATTGCATATGACGACAAGTGCTTGCCCGAATAAATTTATCCATTTCATTAGCAAAAGCAAATTTTTGAGCTGGAGGAACTTCCCCGAACATTTCTGCCCCATATGAGTTTTCCATTTTTTGACGCTCCCGTATCGAGAGTTTTTTCGGAGATTTCTTTTTCAATTTTCCCATCAGTAATCACCCCCTTGATGATAGTAAGCAGAGCTTCCGCTATCGCATTCGCCCTTTTCTTCCCAAATTGGAAGCCCGTCATCGTCAATTGCGCGTTCCTCAAATTCCTTAATCCAGAACTCTTTCTCAATGCGAACTCTATCATACCCCAAATAGCGCAAGGGGACACACTGAGAACCGCAGATTGGGCATAAATCAGGTTTCTCTTTAAACTCTGACCTTTTCAGCTTTAATGCTCGAATTCCACAGACTCCGAACCAAGTTAACGAATGGAAACGCCTCCTCGATGGAATTATGGTTGAGTGATTAAGCTGATAGTAGAAGGTTCCTAAGATAGTTTTACGCTTTTCAGCAACCTTAACAATCCAGCCATCCACATCATAGGCTCGCCTTGTTCTTCCCTCAAACCCATTTCTGCACTTGCGACAAAAATCACGGTCACTTTCGTGATTGTGTGCACAATTGCGACATATGCTATAACCATCCTTTAGGAAGCCTACAGTATGCCAGTGCAAACTCCAATACCACCCGAACGGGACACTTTTCTGACGCGATTCTCGTGCATCTGCAAAACGAAAACCGTGAAATATGAGCCCTCCTCCAATTGTTCCTCTATTACCTAGTATCTTTTGCACCCTGCCTCTTCCCTCCAAATACCCCTCGTATCCTTTGTCAAACATGCTATACTCAATTTTCGGAACGCTTGCAATCACATGTTCCGCCTTTCCATACTTCCGAGAAGCTTTCTCTATTCGCCAAGCTGCCAATTTCGCCTCGCGAACAGCCCACGACTTGTAACATTCAGGGCAACGAGGATTGAAACAGCGACGAATTCTTTTCTTAATGTAAGCATTATCCCTGTGATTAACGCCATCAAGAGTGGTCTTATCATGAAAGTGAACCTTTGCGCAACCAATAAAGCCGTACATCTTGCCACACCTTTTCGGAGAGTTCGGATTGCTGTCAGTGACTTTGCCGTTTCCAACAACTTGATAAATGCCATGAGTAGCCCACCTTTCTATTTTCAATTGTTCAGTTTCATTTACTTGCATGCTCAAGAGGTATTTCACCTACAAACCATTAGTCAAAAGAGTTATAAAGGAAATATGGCACCTTTTACATATAAAAATGGCACCATTTAACATGAAAAAAGATGATGATAATAATTCGATAGCGAGCATTAATAGCATAACAGCAAGCTGCAAGCCCAGAGAAAGAGCCTTCTTCACTATAATGAGGCAAGCAGGACTTACACCCAGTCTCATTAAGAAACTAAGGATGAAAGACCTTGAGACAACTATTCAAATACCGCTCAAAATCAACGTTCCATCAGCAGAACCTAAACCGCCAGTCTTTATTGGAGGGGAAGGAATCAAATATATTGGACAATATTTAGCGACTAGAACGGAAGAATTGAAACCCGAAAGTCTGCTATTCGTAAATCATCAAAACATAAACAAAGAAATTAATACAAAGGATGTTAGCAGAGCATTCAGACTCGCGGCTAGGAAAGAAACGAAAGGAGATGCAAAGCTACGACTTTTCAGCCTCGTAAAGTTTTATCGAATCAACGCCAAGCATTATTTGAAAGAGTTAAGAAATCAACCATATGTAGATGATGAGACATTAAGGGCTCTTTACAGACGACATGCATTATCATGCTTGGAAATCGAGAGACAAATAGTCGTTCAAAGACACACTCCGAAAAAATGGTTCAATCAAAAGATTGAAAGTCAACAAAATCAAATTAAGGACATGGAGCACAAAGTTGCTTTAAGCAACGCCTACCTTAGCTCTATTTTGTCACTAATCTACGACAACAAAGGAGATTGGGAAACAGGAGAAAATGTGAAGTTAGGCGATAACTTCATCAAGCTCTGGCAAAAAACTTTAGATAAACAATTAATAAATGGTGAAGAGTTTCTTAACGGTCAAAGCAGCTACGTGCCTCCAGTTGACATTTTAGAAGAGCTGACAAATACACTGCAAAAAATATTAAAACGATACAAAGAAGCAAAGAAAGTACAGAAACCAAATAATCAATGAGACCGCCTTGCCCTAATTCAAGTGAAGGGCAACGCAGTCAAAAACCAACAGGGAAAACAGCAAACAAAATGCCATAGACCAAAAGGACAAAGCGCCTTCTGCATTCCGCAGCCCTCAAGTTAAATTTTTCCTCTTTTTCAGCAAGAGGCGCTGAAGCTAAAAATTTAATCTCTCGGGACAGGCGCCCGACGGAAGGGACGCATATCAATCCCAACAAGGAATGACCTTAAATGACAAACCAAAAAAATCTAAATAGTCAAACAGGCATACCGAACTATGCTCAATATGAGGTAGAGAAAATGATAGAAGAAAAGAATAAAGAAGAAACACAGAAAAAAAACAGCTTACTAAGACCTAAGGCTGGTGCTCTATCCGTACAGAGCTTCGAGAAAGAGTTTTAAGCTCTCTTTACTCGCCCTGATTTCCCGTCCAGCACCTCAGTAAGTTTGTCGGGTGTTATAACTCTAACGTTCAAATGAGTAAGAGCTTTAAAGTATTGTTCTAGATGGCGTTCTTTAGTAACAATTGTTTGCAGCTCAAACTTGAGATAGGTTTGGTATTTTTCGCCTTACTTAGTTCTTTAGATTTTCATTAATGACAAAAACCGAGCTACGCAACTAATCGCCCAAGACTTCATTCATGTAAACACGACGCCAGACGGAATAATACTCTTGATGAAAAGCAAAATAAACTATTCTTCTTTTTTATTGAGTAGCTCTCAATGAAGAAGAATCATAGTAATTTATCTCCTTTATGACTTCAACTTTAAATCCAGATTTTTGCAAGCTGTCTCTTATTTCATGCACATATGAGCTTTCGGAACCCAAGGAAAACCCTGCGAGCCCCGATGCGCCAGCACAAGATATAATTTCCAAATTCGTTTCTGACAAACTGACTTCTTTCATTATCATCAATATAGCCGCATCGCTGTTCGACCTAAAAAAATACGATTCGCCCAAAATGACTGCAATGCGCCCTTCCAAGGTGTTCCAACGTTCATTGTGAACATTACCGAATTTGTCACTCAAGTTTTGGGCAATCTGGTCAAATGAGCCGGAAACCCTGCACAAGATATAGTGAGAAGTCAACGCAGTTTCCTCCTAATGAAGCCTATTTAATAGTGTGCTTTTAAAATTTGCGTGTTTAACTGACATTTAGTTGCTGCTGATTCAATCGTAGTGCTAGAGAAATTCGTCTTCATAGAATTCTCACCTGTCAGTATACGGAGCACCAGACTAAACAACGCTCTTTAAGAAGGCAAAATAACGTGCATTTGAAAAACTGCGTCTACTGAGTCCTTCCAGTAGCACAAAAACCAACTAGCTGGATATAATTTAAATCTCACTACCACGTGAAGTCATTGACGGTAAGACATATGTATGAGCTTAGGTCTTCTAAGGGTCTCCATCGAAAGAAAAGCATTGGAATTGCTGTTCTAGGGATTGCAATAATAACCTTAGCCTTGGTTGTGAGTCTTTATTTTAGTGGAAATTTGCCTTTTCAGAAAGTAGCGCCATCCTCAACGCTTCCACCGCCAGCTGATTATATTGGATTCCCAAACATACGATTCACAAGTGCATACTCAAACCTCAATCCTATAGGCGGTTACACAATAAACCTCCAAATCAAGAATATAGGACCTGCAACAGCAACTTTTGACCCCGCAACAGTCTTACTTAATGAACAACAAGTAAGTGCTATTACTGGTGCCTCAGCAACTTTCAGTCAAACAACGCTAGTCACTAATGCCTCAGCAACTGGAACAATAACTCTGCCCTCAACAGGATTTACGAGCGGAATGGCAGTTAGAATCACAATACAAGACACAAGACACGGCTTGCAATTTTCACAAGTCGTCACCCTTCCCTAAACAACTCGCATTCAAAGAATCATCAAAGATGCATTAAACGGGCGTGTTTTTTCTTGAGTTTCCCAAAGTTTTAAACCTCTGCAGACAAATTAATCTTGCAAGTTAACAGTGTGATAGGTTTGACTTTAGATTACCATTACATGCAGCTTCCACGGGAAGTCATCGTTGGAAAAGGAACCCTCCAGCGGATTCCTGAAGTAGCTAAACGTTTACGCCTCAGGGGAAGGGCCTTGGTAATGTCGGACGCCATATGTTACGAGCTTGCCGGAAAAACAGTTTCTGATTTTCTCGCTGAATCAGGCCTATCTGTCGATTTTCTCCTCGTCAAAACAATGACCCCAAAAGACGTCTCAGACGTTGAAAATCAAATAAAAGACCTAAAGCCCCAAGTGCTTTTCGGCGTGGGCGGAGGAACAATAATTGATGCAGCCAAAGTAAGCTCAAGAAGCCAAAACATACCGTTCATTAGTGTACCCACTACCGTTTCTCACGATGGCATCGCGAGCCCTCTAGCTTCCATTAAAGGTTCCGACAAGCCTTACTCGGTCCTTGCCCAGGCGCCATTAGCCATTATTGCCGACACAGAAGTCATTGCCAAAGCGCCTTGGCGTTTTGTGATAAGCGGCTGCGGAGACGTAATAGCCAAGTTTACGGCCGTAAAAGACTGGAAGCTCGCGCATATTGAGCAAAACGAGTATTACGGGGAGTACGCAGCGAGCTTAGCTTTGATGAGCGCGAAACTCGTGGCTGAGAACGCAAAATTAATCGTAAACCATCAAGATGAAGGTCTGAGAGTTCTTCTGGAAGCTTTGATTAGTTGCGGTGTTGCCATGAGCATTGCAGGCAGCAGCCGTCCATGCAGCGGCTCAGAACACCTGTTTAGCCACGCGTTAGACATAGTTAATTCGCATCATGCCATGCACGGCGAACAATGCGGTGTAGGGACAATTCTGATGTCTTATCTTTTCAAGTCAAATTGGAAGCGAATCAGGAGCAGCCTCAAGTTGATCGGTGCCCCGACAACCGCTAAGGAACTGGGTGTAAGCGACGTCGACGTGGTTAAAGCCTTAGAGTTAGCAGCAACAATAAGACCTGAACGCTACACAATCCTTCAGAAGCTAAACCTAAGTTTTGAAGCATGCGAGAAAACAGCTAAGGCAACACGAATAATCGATTAAACCCCCTGAAGCATGAAAGCGTAATCGCCAAGAAGAAGGACTAACCAGCCCTGACGCAAAGCTGAGTGCCCACTAAGTATTGCTCTAAAAATAAGACTTTCAAAAGAAAGAGCTTTTCTAAGGGGTTTCTTTTTTCGCAAGAGCTTTGGTTTCTGCCACTGGCGTTGGTGTTGGCGCTGGAGTTGGTAACGCTGGTGTTGGCTCCGCAGGAACAGCTTTAGGCTCAGCTTTGAAGGCTTCAACGAATTTTGTTTCTGTCAGGTCCGGGATGAACTTTTGGATGTCCATTGCGATGCCGCGTTTGGCAATTTGGATTCCTTCAATGTAGAAGGCCACTTCGGGCATGTCAATCGTTAGGGTTTTGTCTTGGATGGTTATCTTGAATTGTTTTTCTTCTACTGGAGGGATTCTGCGGTGGATAAGTGCAGCGATTTTTTCTTCGCAGCTTTCAATTTTTTTGCCGACTACAACATCGTAAATCAGGGTTTTCCCCGCTAGAGGAGGGTTGTAGTCTAAAAGAACTCTTCCTGCACCGATCGCTCGGACACTTGCCATTTTGCCTTGGTATTCTATGCGTGCGCCAATGACGGGGTTGATTTCTTTTGCCAACAGTTGCCTAAGGGGTACCCGCTTCACTTTTTCAGGGTCCCTTTGCCCGAAGCCTTTTTCAGGTGAAATTTCAACGGTTGCGGGCTTGTTTAGCTCCATGGTTGTTAAGCTGTCATCTAAGGCTTTAAGCACCCAGCCTTCGCCTACCACTACCAGTTTAGGCTCGTGTATTTCGCCTTCTTTGTGAAGGTGCTCTTTTTTAGCTACATCTTCGTAGGTGGTGTCGAAAACTTCGTTTGTTTCCTTAACCTTTGCTGAATAATTGATTACTACGAAATCTGTTTTTTGAAAGGTCATCTTGAATCATCCTTTGTCTTAACGGCGGAAGTTTAAGTTTCAAACGCTAATAAAAACTTTGTCCAATGTAAACAGTTTGTCAATAATCCAGTTAATCCAGCTTGACTTGAAAGGTCTTATTGCGAAGAAGTTTTTTGCGTGACGCTTTCCGCCGAATTTGCTGTTTGCATTTGGGTTGGTTTGCGTTTAGGGTTGAGGCATTTGCAGGCTACGTTTTACTCTCGACTTCTTCTAATTCCAATTGCTCCACTATACCTTTGCAAACGGTTAAGCATTCTTCGCAAAGGCTAACGCCATACCTGAGCAGGAACAAAGTTCTTGTTTCTTTGCAGAGTGGGCATTTGCCAATTTTCGTGCCTAAAACAAAAGTGTTTTTGAGGCAGGTTTTTGGGTAAGTTTGAGGCTTCAAAAAGAACTCCCTCGGCTGATGACCAGGGGTTATTTGACTCTAAGAATTATATATTATTTATTCCCTTTTTCAAAACAAAAAAGAAAACCGATTGAAAAATGAAAGATCATCGCGCTCCTTAAACCCGATACATCAGTATCGATCATGGGAACCTCTTGCAAAAAAGTTACTTCTGGAAATTCTCCATAAAACTTTAAATTCCGCTTGACTTAGAGAAAGGTTGCAAACCAGCGTCTATCAAGGTTGATTTCGCTTGCCGGGGTCTCCTAGCCAGGCAGGGAGCAAGCCTGGAGATGTTTGCCTATTGCAAACACCAAGCAGCTTGTGGCCTCTCGGGGCCGCGGGGGTTCAAATCCCCCTCCCGGCGCCATTTTGATTACGGTCAAAATTTCTCTGGGATCGTTTTCAAGTACAGACCCTTGCAGGATTCAGGATGGATGAAAAAATTCCAAGTCAATCATGTTGTTGCAAAACCTTTAATTAATTTGTAAACAGTATTGTTTACAGTGACCTTTGATGGCTCAAGTCCAGTTGCGATTACCGGAAAAAATGATTGCTGAGATTGATTGTTGGATTTCTGAAGGCAGGTTCAAAAGCCGCAGTGACGCCATAAAGACTATTATAAGCCTGTATGAAGAACGTGAGAAAACTCGCCAGTTCTATGACCTTCTGCATAAGCGTAGTCAAGAAGCTAAAAAACAACAGGAGAAGCTTGTTCCCTTAGAGGAAGCTTAAACATTTTGGCTTTCAAGGTTTTACTGCATCCGAGTGCTGCTAAAGATTTGAGAAAGCTTAACCAAGTCGACAAAAAGAGGATGAAAAAGGCACTTGAGACCCTTGCATCAGACCCACGGAAAGCAGGAAAACCACTGCATCCTTCAGATTTTTGGAGCATGAGGTCAGGTGATTTTCAAGCTATTTACGAAATTGACGCAGGTCAGAATCAGGTAATTGTGCTTTTCATCGGACATAGGAAAAGAGTGTACGATGACTTCTCAAAGCTTCTTTGAAACAATCCGTAGACGATTTAAAGCAGAGACATAGCCTCCGAAATTAATGCAGTGCCACTTGCGTGTAAGTAAAACGTGGGTTTAAATCAACCCCCGGCGCCATTTTACTGGTTTGGGTTTCTTTTGAGTTTGTTTTGTCTAAAATGTACATAGTTGAGTTTCATTCAAATTAGTGATTTGCTTCATTTGAAATATTGTAAAAGTAGGAAAGCGATCAGTTCATCGATAATTGAGGAATCCACGGTAATTTGCGTTCAAGCGACTTCAATTACCCGTAAACGACGTGGGGAATCGCACTTCAAATCAAAAGCCCATCCCAAGCTCTTCTGCATAAATCCCCAGCTTCTGGGCGAACCTCCAGTCTTTGGAGACTCAAGGCTATATGCGTTTTCTGAAAAGCTTGAAATGATCCATTTCGCAAACGTATTCGTAGCCTGCTTCTATTAGTTGGCACACTTCTTGTTCAGAGTGAGCACCTCTTGCTGTATTGTTATCGCTAGCTTGTGCTACGACCAGGCGAGGTCGAAGCGGTCAAGGTTCATTACCTTGTTCCACACAGCTACGAAGTCGTGCAGGAACTTCTCCTGGGAGTCCTCACATCCGTAGACTTCGGCCAGGGCCCGGAGTTGGGAGTTTGAACCGAAGATGAGGTCGACACGGGTACCGATCCACTTGGGTTTGCCTGTTGTGCGATCACGGCCCTCGAACCCGTCTTCGTCTTCCGAGGTTGCCTTCCATGTCGTGCTCATGTCCAGCAGATTCACGAAGAAGTCATTAGTAAGCGTCCCTGGACGCTTGGTGAAGACACCGTGCTGGGACTCTCCGAAGTTGGCATTCAAGACGCGCATACCGCCAACGAGAACCGTCATCTCAGGAGCCGTCAGCGTCAACAATTGCGCACGATCAACCAGCAGTTCCTCTGCCGATACGGCGTATCTGGTTTTGAGATAATTACGGAACCCGTCTGCAACCGGTTCGAGCACGCCGAATGACTCCACATCAGTTTGCTCCTGCGATGCATCAGTACGCCCCGGAGTGAAGGGAACGGTTATATCGTAACCAGCATTCTTCGCACCTTGCTCGACACCTGCGCATCCACCCAAAACAATCAAGTCAGCGAGCGAAACCATCTTCCCGCCTGACTGCGCGCTATTGAATTCCTTTTGGATACCCTCAAAGGTCTGCAGCACCTTTTCCAGTTGAGACGGCTGGTTAACTTCCCAATCCTTTTGCGGCGCAAGACGGATACGAGCCCCGTTTGCACCACCGCGCCTGTCGGAACCACGGAAAGTGGATGCCGACGCCCAGGCAGTCGAAACCAGTTCCGAAATCGACAGGCCCGAGGCAAGGATCTTACGCTTGAGGTCTGCGATGTCCTGCTCATCAATTAGCTCATAATCGACTGCGGGCACCGGGTCTTGCCAGATCAGTTCCTCCGCTGGGACTTCCGGACCGAGATAGCGCGAGCGGGGGCCCATATCCCGGTGGGTAAGCTTGAACCACGCTCGAGCGAAGGCATCTGCTAGCTGATCCGGATTCTCGTAGAAGCGTCTTGCAATCTTCTCGTAAACCGAGTCGAACCGCAGAGCGAGGTCAGTGGTCAGCATGGATGGCGCGTGACGCTTTGACGGGTCGTGCGCATCTGGCACGGTACCAGCGCCTGCGTCACCCTTCGGCTTCCACTGGTACGCACCGGCCGGACTCTTGGTCAGTTCCCATTCGTAGCCGAACAGGTTCCGCAAGAAGTTGTTACTCCACTTAGTTGGCGTCTTGGTCCAGATGACTTCCAAGCCGCTGGTAATCGTGTCATCTCCTTTGCCCGTGCCAAATTTGCTCTTCCAGCCGAGACCCTGTTCCTCGATCGGGGCGGCTTCAGGCTCGGGACCCACCAGTGACG
>Ga0187874_10002009_pt1 | contig 16500 bp, 12 predicted proteins | sample June2016WEW_16_1_3_FD_132993 | JGI IMG/M metagenome (GOLD analysis project Ga0187874, IMG submission 132993) | Peatland microbial communities from SPRUCE experiment site at the Marcell Experimental Forest, Minnesota, USA - June2016WEW_16_150 | ecosystem: Environmental > Terrestrial > Soil >... | reverse complement strand
GTGCTGGCGGTTTTGGGTGATGCCGAGTTTGTCGGCGACGGCAATTTCACATTGACGAAAACCGACGATGGCGTCCGCGCGGAGAAATCGTTCACCAACGGGTTGCGGATCGTAAAGGAATTCCATCTCAGTTCGAATTATCTGGTCAACGCCAGCGTGCGGCTGGAAAACGCCTCGGACCAACCGCTCGCGCTGCCGGCGCAGGAGCTGGTGGTGGGCACGGCGACGCCGATGGGGCCGGACGACAACAACTATTCCATTTACGAAGGCGCGATGTGGTTTGATGGGGCGAGTTCGCATGACACGCCGTACTCGTGGTTTTCGGGAGCGGGCTTCGGCTGTTTTCGCGGTTCGCCACGGTCGGAATATATTGCCGGTTCGAACAACGTCGTTTGGGCGGCGGTGCACAATCAGTTCTTTGCGCTGATCGCCATGCCCACGAACCGGCCGGCGTGGCAAATCGTCACGCGTCCGGTCACGTTGCCAATGTTCCCGAACGTCGAGCCGATTCCGGGCGCCCCACTGCCGCAAGGTGTCCAGACAGCCTTGGTTTATCCGGCGCAGACGCTGGCAACCAACCAGACCATCGAGCGGCAAATTGTTTTCTACACCGGGCCGAAGGAGTATCGGACGCTGGCGGACATCGGCGCGCAATTTCAAAATCACGCCGACAACGTGATGGGCTTCGGCGGGTTCTTCGGATTTTGCGCGAAGCCGCTGCTGCTGGCGATGAACGGGCTGCACGATGTGACGCGGCTGGGTTACGGCTGGGTCATCGTGTTAATCACGATCATCATCCGGGTGGTGTTCTGGCCGTTGATGGCGGCGAGCACGCGCTCGATGAAGCGGATGCAGGCACTGGCGCCGGAGTTGAAGGCCTTGCAGGAAAAATACAAGGACGACGTGCAGAAACTCACACAAAAGCAGTGGGAGCTTTATCGCAAACACAAGGTCAGCCCGATGAGCGGCTGCCTGCCGATGGCCATTCAAATGCCGGTGTTCATCGGCTTTTTCACGATGCTGCGCAGCGCCATTGAATTGCGCGGCGCCAGCTTTTTGTGGGTCAAGGATTTGTCCAAGCCGGACACGCTGTTCATGATTCCAGGAACCAATTTTCCGTTCAACCTGCTCCCGCTGCTGATGGGCGGGGCGATGGTGTGGCAGTCGCACCTGACGCCGCCGTCGCCGGGCATGGACCCGACGCAGGCAAAAATCATGCGCTACCTGCCATTGATCTTTTTGATATTCCTCTACAACTACTCGGCGGGACTGGCGCTTTACTGGACGGTGAACAATTTGCTGAGTGTTCTGCAAACCAAGATGACGAAAAACCTGCGTGATCCGGTGGCGTCGGCGGCAACTCCGGCATTGACGCCGCCGCTAAAAAAGAAAAAATGACCGCCGTTCGACTTTTAATTTTATGCCCGCACAACCGAAAGAAACCCTGGAAAAAATCCTCGCCTTGCTCGGCTTTCAAGCCACCGTCGAGGAACACCGGCTGGAAGAAGGCCTGTTGCTCGACGTGAAAACCGACGACGCCGGGCGGCTCATCGGCCGCCAGGGCCAGACACTGGCCGATTTGCAATACATCACCAACCGCCTGCTTTTCCAGCAGGACCCCAACTCGCCCAAGGCGATGGTGGATGTGGGGGGCTACCGCGCGCAGGCGCGCGAGGCGCTCGTCAAAAAAGCAAAAGACGCCGCGGAAAAAGTCCGGCGCTGGGGTGACGCGGTGGAATTGGAACCGCTGAATGCCTTTGACCGCCGCATCGTGCATCACGCGTTGAAGGACGATCCCGACGTGGAAACGCACAGCGTCGAAGTGGAAGGCTCGGACAAAAAGGCGATTTTGCTCCGGCCCCGGCACTGACCCGCCTTACTGGTCAATGATGGTCAGCTTATACACCGGCGAAAAGGCGCTGTTGGGCTTGGGCGGCTGGCCAAAGGTGTTGCAGAGATAATCGATTTTAAAACGGAAGTTGACGGAATTTGTTCCCGGCGGCACCGGCACAAAACCGTCCCAGCGGTTTTGCATCATCGGTACCGGGCGCATCGGGCAAAGCACGCCGTCGGCAAGCACATAAGCCTTTATGCTCTCCCAGCGCAACGCTTGTTGCGAGGAATTGAAGATGACTTCGACCGGGTAAAGGTTGTTGGGATTGCGCGGCTGTTGCAACGGGGTCAGGCTCGTAAACGTGGTGGCACAGCCGGTCAGCAAAAGAATCGGCAGAACTGCCAGAAATTTCTTCAACATAATCACGTAGTGTGGCATAATCGCCGCCGGTTTGTAAAGTGGGATTTCAACGCTTGAATTCAGCGCTATTTTAACGCCAGGTTGCAAGGAAAGGAGCATACGATGAAAACACGCACATTGGGAAAACCAGGACTGGTGGTTTCTGAATTGGGTCTGGGCTGCATGGGCATGTCGGAATTTTACGGCGGGCGTGATGACCGGGAATCCATCGCCACCATCCAGCGCGCGCTGGATTTGGGCGTGACGTTCCTCGACACGGCGGACATGTACGGGCCGTTCCTCAACGAGGAACTCGTCGGTCGCGCCATTCGCGGCCGGCGTGACCGGGTGATTTTGGCCACCAAATTCGGCATTGTCCGTGACCCCAAGAATCCCAACGTCCGCGGCGTCAACGGAAAACCCGCTTACGTCCGGTCTTCCTGCGAAGGCAGCCTGCGCCGGTTGAAGGTGGACGTGATTGATTTGTATTACCAGCACCGCGTGGACCCGGATACGCCCATCGAGGAAACCGTCGGCGCAATGGCGCAACTGGTGAAGGAGGGCAAGGTGCGTCATCTCGGACTGTCCGAAGCCGGGCCACAAACGATTCGCCGCGCCCATGCCGTCCATCCCATCACCGCGTTGCAAAGCGAATATTCCCTCTGGACGCGCGATCCCGAAGACAAAGCTTTGCCGACGTGCCGTGAACTGGGAATCGGTCTGGTCGCTTACAGCCCGCTGGGCCGCGGATTTCTCACCGGCCGATTCAAAAAAATTGACGACCTGCCCGCCGACGATTACCGCTGCCATTCGCCGCGCTTTCAGGGCGAAAATTTTCAGCGCAACCTGGATTTGGTGCGGCGCATTGAGAAACTCGCGGCGCAAAAAAATTGCGCCCCGTCTCAGCTCGCGCTCGCGTGGGTGCTGGCCCAGGGCAAAGACATTGTCCCCATACCCGGCACCAAACACCGGAAGTATCTCGAAGAAAATGTCGCGGCAACAAAAATTGAACTGACCGGCGACGATTTGAACCAAATCGCCGAAATTGCGCCCGTGGGCGTCGCAGCCGGCCCGCGTTATCCCGAACACATGATGCACTTGGTCGGCCGGTAAAAAGCGTGGTGGTTTGGTTTGCGATAATTGGAGCGCGGCGTTCACGCCGCTTCCATGTCCGCAGTCAAAAAGACTCAAGCAACCCTTAACCCGTCAATCCTGGCGCTAGTTCAGGCGGGCTGAAGCCCGCGCTCCGCTATGAACGACGCCACTACCTTGAAAACCCGTTGCTTGCGCCGGCGCGTTTTTTTTCTTACAACACCGGCATGTCGGAAGTTAAAAAACGGTTCGTCACCGCTGCAAAAGGGTTCGATTTACTGGATTTTCTGGCTACGCGCACCGAGGCTGTCAATCGCGCACTTGATAAATTTCTGCCGTCCGTGAAAACCAGGCCCGCGACCATTCACAAGGCGATGCGTTACTCGCTTTTTGCCGGCGGCAAACGGATGCGTCCGGCGCTCTGCCTCGCCGCGGCGCAGGCGTGCGGCGGACGCGAAGCCGACGCCCTGCCGCTCGCGTGCGCCGTCGAGTGCATCCACACCTACTCGCTCATCCACGACGATTTGCCGGCGATGGACAACGACGATTTCCGCCGCGGCAAACCGACCAATCACAAAGTCTTTGGCGAAGGCATCGCCGTGCTGGCGGGTGACGCGCTGCTGACGCAGGCGTTTGAAATTGCCGCGCAAGCCAAAGGCTGGCCGCGTTATCCGCACCGCGATTTGATTCTGGAAATCGCAAAAGCGTCCGGCTCGCTGCAACTCGTCGCCGGGCAGGTGGCGGATTTGGAAGGCGAAGGCAAAAAAATCTCCGCCAGTGAACTCCGCTACATTCACGAACGCAAGACCTCCGCCCTGCTCTGCTGCTCCGTGCGGCTGGGCGGCATGAGCGCGAACTGCACGACTGCCCAACTCCGCGCGCTCACGGACTTCGGCTATCACGTCGGCTTGGCGTTCCAGGTGATTGACGACATCCTCGACGTGACGCAGACCAGCGAGCAGCTTGGCAAAACCGCAGGCAAGGACACGACGGCGCACAAGGCGACCTACCCGGCGATTGTCGGTCTGGAAAAATCCCGGAAAATTGCGGAGAACCTGACGGCTAAGGCGTTCGCGGCATTAAAGCCGTTCAAAGGCCGCGCCGTCGCCCTCGAAGCACTGGCGGAGTTTTTGTTGAAGCGGGATAAATAGAAGAACATGGAATGTGTTGAATGTTCAATCTCGCTTGATGATCGTCCATGTATTCTCGTGGAGTTTGAGGAATATTGTTTCAGATGTGCAAAACAAGCTGTAAAAGACCGTATTGAATGGGCCAAGCAGCAATACGAGAATGATTTGAAAATTTATGAGGAAAAGAGTCTAGCTTATCAGAGGAAGTTTCAAGATTGGCTTGAACGAAAAGAGCGCGCGTTTTCGTCTAAAATGCCGACATTAGACGTTCTTGGGTATGGAATCGTTTTTGGGTTTATTGGCAATGCGATTTTCCCGATTATTGGTGCGTTTTTTGGTTTCTTTATTGGCTTTTGGGTTTACCAATTTTTCTGGGATAGAAAGCAAGCCAAACTCGACGCAGCTTTTCGGCCGAAGAATCCGCCACCAATCAATCCAAACTTGAAACGACCGACAAATCCAGAGCCAGTTGAAATTGATATTGAATTAGATGACACACGCTTCACAGAGCCGATGATCACAAATAATTACCGGCGGCAAATTTTAGCACGCGACGATTACACATGTCAAAATTGTGGAGAACAAAAATCAGAATCAAATTTAGAAGTTCATCATGTTCGGCCAACAGCTAACGGCGGACCTGATCACCCAACAAATCTAATTACGCTATGTTTGCATTGTCACGACCGGGAGACATGGTTCGAGCATAAACGGATGTTTCCAACTACGATTCAGCAGCGTTCAAGGCGCTGGAGGTGAAACAAATTCAAATCGCAGTAGCGGCTCAGTTTGGGATTTTATAAAATGCAGGCAACGGCCCCCGACCTTCTCTGGTTCGTTTAATGTATCCCTGTCGCCACCATTTGGACAGGATCGCAGAATAGAAAGAGTCCATCGGTGTGGGAAGATGTTGTTTATTCTTTGCAATTAGCCATGCGGTATTTGCAGAAAATTCCCCTTTTGCTCTTAGCTTGTCCCAAGCGTTCCAAATCTCTGTCTCAGTTTTCTGTGTGTAGTGTGGTTGTGGTGGTTTTCCAGGAATTGGTTTAGGCTGCGATTCTGTCACCATTGCTAAAAGCCCCTGTGCCTTGTGAAGCAACTTCGTAATTTCAATTAAGGTATTTCTTGTATTCATATTAGCATTTGTATGTTGCACATACTAACACAAGACACTTAGCCATGCAACTGAATAATTTCTTCTAAGCTTCAAACGTGATCAGAAATATCGGCCACTCGTGACCGATTTTCATTTCCAACCGGGCGTAGCGGCTTTCGGCAGAAAGCCGCACTCATCATTTTTCCCGAAGAATTGCGGCAGTCTGTCGCCCGCCGCCACGATTGCCAGCGAACTGCTGCCATTTCGGAAGCGCCGTCGGCGCGGCATATTTGTAGCACCAAAAACCAAATCCATCTCCAGCCCCAGCGGGGCGGCATATTCGGTGGGGCGAGGCTACTGACGAGCCGGCTCGCGAGGACGCTCGCCCCACCAAATTTGAGGAAGATGCCGCTCCTGACGGAGCTTGGGAGTTTTTTCGTCCGGGTTTTCTACAAAGATACCGCGCCTACGGCGCTGAAAATCATCCTGTCAGACGCCGTCAGCTAAATCCTGCGGGCGTGGCCGCAGTTTCGGAGGGGCGAGTTCCACGAGCCCCCATATTTCAGGCCAGTCATGGCGTCGTGTAACTCCGCCCTCCGAATTATCCATTTCACTCGCTGGTTTGCAGACACGGCCTTCTCAATCACAACCCCGCGGCTGCGGCAAATGGGTCCCACGAACTGTCTTCGTGCCATTCGTACTCCGCCCGGCTCGCAATCTGCAAACTCTTTTCCCGGCCACACAATTTGGCGATCACGGCCAGCGCCATGTCTATGCCCGCGCTGACGCCCGATGACGTGAAGTATTTGCCGTCCTCCACCCAGCGCGCCCTGGCAATCCAGTTCACCTTCGGCGCATTGGTTTTCACGAGCTGAAATACGCGCTTGTTCGAGGTCGCTTTGTGCCCGTCAAGCAATCCTGTCCTGGCCAGCAAGAAGCTTCCCGTGCACACCGTCGCAACGATGCGCGATGCGTACGCCAGCCGCTTCAGTTCGGCGAGGAATTGCGCGTTGGCGATTTGATTCCGGGTCCCAATCCCGCCCGGAATGAGCAGCACATCAAACCCACTGGAACCCGCCATTGTTGCGTCGGCCAGTCCGCAGGGGCCGCTGCTGCTTTTCACCGCGCCGGCCTTTTCCGCCACCACGGTAATTCTGGCTTCGCCCTCCAAAAGACCGAACATTTCGAGCGGTCCGTAGAAGTCAAGCAGCTCGAACCCTTCGAAGAGCACTGCGCCCACTTGAATTGGCGATGAAACGTTCATAAGCGGTTGGCCGCTTCGACGATTGATTCAAAGAATATGCTCCAAGGTTTCCACGACCGTCTGCACACAACTTTTGCAGGTCTGGTTCAGGAGATCGTTTTCCTTGTAGTACCGCTGCCCTTCCGGGGTATTCAGGTCGCAGCCCTTCAGCAATGCGCGGCAGAGGCAGGAGCCGTGCTTTGATTCAAATTGCGACAAGAGTTCCCGCACTTTCCGGTATGTTTCCTCCGTGGGCGTCCGGTCCTGCCCCTCGCCGCGTCCGTGTTTGAGTCCAATCGTGATGATGCCTCCGGCAATTGCGCCGCAAACCTCCTGCCTTCGCGCCATGCCGGCGCCGAATCCGCAGGCCAGTTTGAGGGCCGTGTCCTGGTCGAAACAGAGCTCATCACAGAACGCGTAGAGGACCGCTTGCGCACAGTTGTACCCGGCCAGAAATTTCTTCACCGCAACATCGCTTCTTGTTTTCATAGGCTTTCGTTGCTGAACGATCAATATAGGTCATCCGAAGTTATTCATGGGTGGCAAGGCTGGTGGAACCAGTATTCGACAAAGCAGTTTGGTTTTGGCAACAGCCTTTGGCACCGTGCAGTTACAAAAGCAGATTCGTGAATTTCCATCAAGGATTATCGCAGGAACAGAAGCCGGATGTCCCGGTTGGAGTTCACGCTTCAGCGTATTGCCGGCTTTGGGAGTGCGCGGACATGTCCGCGCTTTCAAAGCGGCGACGTGTCGCCGCACTCCAAAATTTCCTCTGCTCCCCGCGCCGGTTTCGGTGGCGTCGAGTAACCAGGAATCACTTCAGCTCCACCCGAAATGTGCTTGCCCCGGTCATTTTGCCAAGGTCGCCGTCATAAAATTTCTCGCGGTATTCCTCGGTTTCGAGCAGGTGCCGGGGCAATTCCTTTTTGTCGCGCCGGATGATGAATTTCAACTCGTCCAGATCATCGGACCAGCGGAACCCGTTGAAAAATTCCGCGCCGGCAAACTGTGTTTTGTAGAGCGCCGTCTGCGAATAGCACGTGCCGAGGTATAGATGTTTGAAGCCGCGTTCGGTGAACTGCGCCACCGCGGAGGTCATCATGAACATGCCGAGGTTGCGCGCGTAATAATTCAGGTCGTAAAACGCGTAGTAATAAAATGCCAGCGCCTTGCCCTCGAGGTAGAGCGTGGCCACGCCGACTTCGCCGCCATGCTCCGTGTCCGTGAACACGAGCAGGTGCGAGATGATGGGCGCGGCGAACAGCGCGTCCAGCCGCTCAAACGTCATCACGTCCTTGCCGAATTTGATGTCGGCGTAGGTTTTGAAAAACTGGCGGCGTTCGGGCGTGTAATCGTATTTATCGCGCGGCACGAGCTTCACCTCAATGCCCGCGCCCTTGCGCAGGATGCGGCGGTTCTCCGACGACGGTTTGAATTTGGCCAGGTTCACCCGCACCTGCCGACAGAGATAAAAACGGTCGAGGTCGCGCGATGACGGCAGGAAGCCGGCGTTGAAAATGTCCGACGGCGTTTCGCCCTCCTCCGGCACGGCCCAGACGGCATAGGGAAACTGGTAGTGCTCGTAGTCGGAATTTTGTTCGGAAAAGAGCAGTTTCATGGCAAATCAATCACGGATGAACGCGGATCCCGCAAAGCGGGACGGATATTGGCAGGGCGGGCAGTCCTCTGGCCGCCGCTCTTCTGACGATGGTAGCTATCCGTAAGAATCGGCGCGCCAGGAGTAACGCGCCCTACCCGCATCGGCATTTCGGCATCCGTGCTCATCCGTAGTTAAATTTATTTTGCGGCCACAGCATCGAGTTCGGGTGCGGTTTTTGTTTCGCCATTCACAGCCTTGCGCCGCAACCGCAGCCGCCAGTTGGTCAACACGTCGTAACTCACCGAATTTTTCAGCTTCGCGATGTCGTGCACGTTGATTTCCTCGCCGCCCTGCCGGCCCATAATGACGGCTTCGTCCCACATTTGCGCCTCGGGAATGTCCGTGATGTCCACCATCAACGCGTCCATCGCGATGCCGCCGATGAGCGGGGCGCGTTGGCCGCGGATAAGCGCGCCGCCCTGGTTGCGCACGCGCGGAAAACCATCGCCGTAACCGATGGGCAATACCGCAACGCGCCGCTCGGACGGCGCCGTGTAACGCATGCCGTAGCCGACGACTTCGCCGGGCTTTAATTTCTGGATGGCCGCGATGCGCGCCTTGACCGACATTACCGGTTCGATGCCCGGAATCCGCCGGCAAACCGACGACGGAAAAACGCCATACATCAAAATGCCCGTGCGCACCATGTCCAGATGCGCGTGCGGCAGATCGAGAAAGCCGCCGCTGTTACAGGTGTGGCGCAGTTTCACGGAAAATTTTTTCTGCTCCATCACGCGCAGGACTTCGTTGAAGCGGGAGAACTGCAGATTGGCAAACGTCTTGTCCGTTTCGTCGGACTGCGCGAAATGCGTCATCACCCCTTCCAGCAGCAGTGATTTTTCGGCGACAATTTGTCCGATGAGCGGCAGCGCTTCGTCCCAGCGCACGCCGTATCGGCTCATGCCGGTGTGAATTTTCAGATGCACCGGCACGCGTTTGCCGTGCGCCTTGGCAATGCGCGCGAGCTGGCGGACGGTGTGGGATTCGTTGACACAGACGGTCAGGTCGTGTTCCACGCACCACGGCAATTCGATTTCCTGCCGTTCGCCCAAAAGCAGCAACGGCGCGGTGATGCCCGCTTCGCGCAGCGTCATCGCCTCTTCGAGTGTGCTCAAGCCGAGGCCCCAGGCGCCTTCCTCGAGGGCGATGCGCGCCGCATCGAGCGCGCCGTGTCCGTAGGCTTCATCCTTTACCACGGCAAGCAACCGCACGGGTTTCGGGAGGTCGCGGCGGATGAGTCGCAGGTTGTTTCGGAGCCGGGCGAGGTCAATCTCCACCCACGCTGGCCGCAATGGAAAGATGGCCGAATCAAAATCCATAAAATGTTGGAACTGTTTAACCACGAATCGTCCCGGATGGCACGAAAAATCCGGCGGGGGCTGTTTTGATTGTTGGAGAGTCGGCGCTGTCCACCCTCCGCAGTGCTGCTACGGAAGACGGGTGCGCCGATTTCGAGCCGCAGGCTCGACGCTACAACAAACCAAGACGCCACCGGAAAATCCGGCGAAACGACGGCGCCGGGAACCGGCGGTTGGTTTGCGGACTTGCGCCATGGCAAAATTGATTTAGGCTCGCGCCTGATTGAGGCCGCGTGAAATGACCGAACCAGCCAATCTGCCCAAAGATTCATTCAAGCATTTTGCCCCCTGGCTGCTGGCGTTGTTTTTGGTCGTGCTGGGGGCGCAACTGTGGGTGGTGCAGCTCTATGGGTCGCCCATCCCCATGTGGGACCAATGGTTTGAAGCCGACTGGTTTTTCCGGCCCTGGGTGGAAGGTCATCTGACCTGGAGCCACTTTATTACGCCTTTTAACGAACACCGGATTCTTTTCACGCGCCTGCTCGATCTGAGTGTCATCTGGCTGAACGGGCGATGGGAGCCTATGCTGCAAATGACGGTCAACGCGTTCATCCATGCGGCCTTTGTTTGCGGGTTGGCATTTTGCCTGTGGGATTTTCTGGGGCGAAAGAGCGGATGGCTCGTCTGTTTCCTGCTGGCGCCCTTTTTTGCGTTGCCCTATGCCGCGGAAAACGCCCTCTGGCCGATGAATTCCCAGCAATATTTCATGAGTCTCTGCCTGCTGGCAACGCTGGCCGGGCTCGGGTTTGGAAAACCGGGCAGCCGGTGGTGGTGGTTCGGGTTGGCCGCGGCGATCATGGGTTTGTTTACCATGGCTTCGGGTTTGCTCGCGCCGGCGGCGGTCGGCGGATTGACGATTTTGCGGGCCAGCAAACAGAGGCGGATGGAAAAAGAAACTTTAGTCACGCTGGTTTTCTGTCTGGCGGTCGTTGGACTGGGATTGGCGCTGCGCGTGACGTCGGACTTTGATCGTCCTTTGCGGGCGCATACGTTGATGGAATTTATCTCCGCGCTGGCGCGCAACCTGACCTGGCCGTTTTTCCGCACTCCGGCGATGCTGTGCCTGATTCCCCTGCCCCTGGTTTTATTGCTGGCCTTCTATCTTCGGCCAAATTTTCAGGAACCGCGGGCGGCTGAGTTTCTTCTGGCCTTGGGACTGTGGAGTGGCCTGCAATCTGCCACACTGGCCTACGGACGCGCGAATTATGGGGATATCATCCCCGCCAGCCGTTTCATGGACGTTATGAATATTTTCGTCATTGCCAGCCTCTTCGCGATGCTGCTGCTGCCGCAGTGGTGGGGACAGAGATTTCCGAACTGGGCCGGGATGTTGTTGCCGCTGGCTTTTGCCGGCGTTATCTTTTTCGGCCTTTGCCGGATTTCCCAAATCGTGGTGGACAATCTTTTGGCGCCCACCCGCATGATGAACCTGGTGGCCGAAGAACGCGTGGAAACATACTGGGCGACCGGCAACGAGCGCGATTTTCTTGAGCCGCCCACTGTGCGGCCAAATCCGGAACTTGCTTTGCGGTTGCTGCGTGACCCGAAACTGCAGCCCATCCTGCCGGCGGCGTGCCTGCCGCCGACAGCCTTGCAGGAAACCGGCCGGCTCGCCGCCAGCTCGCAATGGCTGCTGCGAAACTCCACCCTCATCTTGTATGGCGGGCTGGGATTGTTCATCGGCCTTGGGGGTTACCGGTTGGTTCGCGACCCGCTGGGTCTGGTGTGGCAAAATGTCCCCGCCTTTATCGCGTTGCTGACCCTGCTGGCCGCGCTCGGTTTTGTCTGGTCAAAAGCACCCATCAAACGCGAAACCATCGAACAAGCCTTGCAATACCGGCTCGTCGATTATTTCAAATCCGTGAACAACCTCAAACGCGCGGCATTCCATGAACACAAGGCTGAGGCGTTAAGAAAAGCCAACGACGATTCGCATGCCGTCCACTGATTCCAAACTGCGGCTTCGGGGATGGCTGGCGGCGTTGTTCCTGGTGATTGTGGGCGCCAAACTGTGGGTCATCCAGGTTTACGGCTCGCCCCTTCCGTTTTGGGACCAATGGGACGAAGCGAAACTTTTGTTCAAACCCTGGCTGGAAGGCCATTTGACGTGGAGCGCCTTGTTCGCGCCGCACAACGAGCACAGAATTCTTTTCACGCGTTTGCTGGACCTGTTCGTCCTGCAACTCAACCGCCAGTGGGACCCCCGGCTGCAGATGGTGGTCAACGCCTTGATCCACGCCGGTTACGCCTGCGGCCTGGCGTATTGCCTGTGGATTTTCACAGGCCAAAAACGGGCCAGCCTGATCTGTTTTCTGCTGGCGCCGTTTTTCGCGCTGCCCTTTGCGGCGGAGAACACCATTCACGGGTTTCAATCGCAGGAATATTTCCTGAACATTTTTTCGGTCATCACCATCGTCGGACTGGGATTGGGGTCGCCGGGGAGCAGCCGTTGGTTTCTGGGACTGGCGGCGGCCATCATGTCCCTCTTCACGATGGCGTCCGGCCTGCTGGCCGCGTTGGCGGTTGCCGGACTGGTGGGGTTACGGATGTTAAAGCAGAAATCCATCGCCCGAAGCCATCTCATCACTCTGGGATGCAGCCTTGCGGTTTTCATCCTGGGCTTGTTTTTGAGGGTTACCGTTGAGGAGAACAAACAGTTTCAGGCGCAGTCGTTGTTGGCATTTTTGCACGCGCTGGCAAGCAACCTGGCATGGCCGTTCCGGTATCAACCCGTGATGTGCGGTTTCATTTGTCTGCCACTGGTCATCACGGGCATCAGATATTTCCGGCCCGGTTTCAAGGAACCGTGGGCGGCTGAGTTTGTTCTGGCCATTGGACTTTGGGGCCTGATTCAAGCGGTGGCGCTGGCTTATGGGCGCGCGGCCACGGGCGGCAGCAGCCGGTACATGGACACGTTGGCCACGATCCCCATTGCGAGTCTGGCCGGTTTGTTTGTCATCGGGCAAGGTATGGAATTCCGCCGGGTCCCGCGGCAACTGGCGTTGCTGCTGGCCATCGTGTGGGTCGGCACCTGTTTTGGGGGAATGTGGCGGATTTGCCGGACGACCCTGGGAGATTACCGGACGATGGCAAATTATTTGCAGTGGAGCAAACTGTTGAGCTTGATTGAGGAAGGGAATGTCCGCGCGTTTGTGGCCACGGATGATTCCCGGTATTTGTTGAACCAACCACTCTGGCACGTTCCGTATTGGGACGGTGGACAATTGATTGGACTGTTGCGCGACCCCAAGCTGTCGGCCATCCTGCCGCCCGTCTGCCGCGCACCGCTGAAGTTGGAACCGGTGGAAGATTTCGACGCCTCGTACATTCCCGACGGATACCCGCCCGAAAGGCCCAAACAGGAATTCGCCCGCGTGTGGGGCAGTTACAACACGAATGGCGCGGCGGCCATCGGTCATTTTGTCAGCAAATGGATTTTCGCCACTCTGCCCGTACTAAACATTCAGTTGTGCTGCGGACCGGATATGAACGACATCCGCCTCCAACTGGTGGAACAGCCGACCAACCGCAAAATCGCGCTGTCGCCCAAAGTCGTCTGGCGATGGCATATCATCACCGTTGCTGCTCCGCAAAGCCCGTTCCGGGTGGAAATCACCGATCAAAGCCGCGACTCGTGGGTGGCTGTGGGCGAACTCAAGGAAATGGGCCGTCTCTCTTCTTGCTTGCCCGGGTTGCTCAACCACGCGGTCGGCATTCTGCTGGCAGGGTTGTGTTTGAGCGTTGTCCTGGCGGGATGGGGCGTGGTTCGCCATGGCACCATTTTTGGCGACAGCGGCTTTCCTGAATTTCTCGTTTTGCTGGTCGGGCTGACGATTCTGACGTTCGTCTGGCCGGCGCGGAATTTCGATGCCACGGAATTCACCCGGCAGCTTCACAAACGATTGGCCGCCGGATTCGCGTCCGAAGGCAACATGAGCAGCGCGGCACTGCATTTTCGTGAAGCCTTGTGGTTGCAACCGGACGATCCCGAAGCGTTTGCCGGTCTGGCGAACGCCATCCTCCATGATCCCAATCTGGAACAGAACCAGGCCCGCACCGAGGCCGTGTCGGATTACAAAGCGGCGTTGCGATTAAAACCGGGTTCGCCGGAAATCAAAGACCGGTTGCGCGCCCTGGGTGTACCGGTGGTTGAATAACCTCCGAGTAAAAAAAATTCGCGTAAATCCGTGAAATTTGTGTTTAAACCGTTCCCGGCGGCCATAGACTTTGGCCAATGTCCGTCCGGAAATAGCTGCCTACCACGCGGATTTTCCGGATGTTCGTGTAAGCCTTTGCGATGGCTGCATCGAGCTTCGGCGCGAGCGCGATCACGTCTGCAATACGATGCCCGGTCGCCATCAATTTGCCATCCGCGCCGCGCGCCACTTCGTTCCACCACACGTCGCAATCAAATTTCCCGTCCACTTCCAGCGGCATGTGCGGGCCGCGCACTTGCGTGAATGGATAACCGTAACCGGCCAAGGTCAGCGAGCAACCAAAGTTCAGTTTTTCGTTGAACCGCAAATTTAACTTCTCATTGCGCGCCGTCCGCAAGACAGTTTCCGCCGGATTTCTCAGCATCCGCAAAATCATCGGGCCGGACGTAACCCCGATGCGGATGTTGTATTCGATGACGTGCCAGCGTGGGACAGGCATCTTGCCTGTCTCTGATTTTTTGTTTCGGGACGGAGACAGGCTGGAAGCCTGTCCCACTTTAATCGCCGTCACTTGCAACGGTCCGTGGTAATTCACGCGCCGCAGCCATGGCCGCAGTGGATGGATCAATTCACGCGCCAGACCGTATTTGTCGTCCGGGTCGCGCTCGACCAAACCACCGAGCGGCGCGCCGGCGACGATGCCTTGGTTGCCGTTGAACGCGTATTTGTATTCCTGGTTGGTAACGAGTGAATAAATCTCGCCGCCGCTGACCAGCACGATGTGCCCGGCCTCGGCGCGTCCGAGATACTCCTGCAAAAAAACGCCTTCGGCGTAGTTGACGCACCGCAGCCACGCGCGCGTATCCTCGACCGTTTCGCACAAAATGGTGTGAATCGGGCTGGTCGGCGAGCAGAGTGGATTTTTGATGACGAACGGCTGCGGGTGTTTCGCCAGAATCTTCTCCGCCTCCAGACGGTTCGACGCTACGTAAGCCTGTGGAAACGGAATTTTGAAATCGGCGCACAGCCTCTGCGCAAAGTCCCGTTCGCGCTCGATGCGCATTGCTTCGCGCGTCGGGCTGAAAATACCCACTCCCGATGCCAGCAAATCCTCCGCCCATGGCTGCCATGCCCAGTCAATGGATTGGGGAATGACGACCTCGATGCCGTTCTGCTTGAGTAGCGGAACGGGGCTCGGGAACGAACTGTAAGAATAAGCCGGCCCGACGAGTGAGGGCGGGAAATGGCCGTAATTGCGCGTGAGATAGGTCGAGACGCGCGCGCCGGTGTCAGCCAGCGCCCCGCCGATACTGTGGGCGAACGAGCCGACGCCAAGCACCATGAACGAGGCGTTGCGCGGTTGTGGTCTTGAGGCTTTGCGCGACATGAAAATTTACAACGCGCCCAGTGTTTCCCAATTTTGTTTGCAGTGCAACGTCAAGCTTGGTTGGAGAAATCTCGATGCAAATCCCGCCCCGAAACAGGGTTGGCGGGTTGATTTTGCGTCATGACTACAGTGAGGAGCTCGCGCGGTAAAACCGTTGCACCGAGTTCGTGGACTGGTCGTCGGTGAAATCGAAGGTCCCGTTCGTCGAAGCGGTGTTGGTATAAATGGACACCCAGCCGGCCAGATTCGTTGAAAGCTCAATGACGCAAGTCCGGTTCGGTCCGGCGGACAAATGCAACTGAAACGGGTTGCCGCCCGCCGTCAGGCTGAGGGGCGGACTGAGCGCGTTTCGCAGGTTGAGGCGGCCGCCCGTAACACATTTGCCGGCCAAGGCGGGCAAGGGGTCGGTGGCGTTCAACACGCGGCTGATGATTTGCTGATACGTTTCCGTTGGATATTTCGCCAGCATCAACGCAAACGCGCCGGAGACATACGGCGCGGCCAGGGAGGTGCCTTCGAGAAAGTTGCCACCGAAGTAAGCGCTGTCCGATATGAAAAAGGTTGAATACATTGCGGCGCCGGGAGCTGCCAGATCAACGTTCGTTGCACCGTAATTGGAATAAGTTCCCAACGTGTCATTGCGTGTGGTGTAAGCAACCGAAACAATGTTATCAATGTTGTAGCAGGCCGGATAACGGGGATTGAGATCGACATTGAAGGCGTTATTGCCACAGGAAGCGACAAAAATGATGCCCGCGTCGCGTATGGCGACGATGGCGTTGGACACAGCCTGGGAATATCCGGAGCTGTCCAGACTGGCGTTCATGATTTTGGCGCCATTCGTCCGGGCGTAATCAATGCACGTGATCAATGTTGAGTCGCTGCCGCTGCCGGAACTGTCCAGGCATTTGCACGCCATCATTTGCACCTGCCAAGCCACGCCTACCACGCCTTTGCCGTTGTTGCCGACGGCTCCCAGCACTCCCGCCACCAACGTTCCGTGGCCATTGTCGTCGTTGGGATTGTTCGTTCCGGTGAACGCATTCCAACCGTGCCCGCCGTCGTTTGGATTCACCCACATGTTTGAGGCCAGGTCTTCATGCGTGTAACGGATGCCCGAATCCAGCACCGCCACCACGATGTT
>Ga0187874_10002006_pt1 | contig 16530 bp, 20 predicted proteins | sample June2016WEW_16_1_3_FD_132993 | JGI IMG/M metagenome (GOLD analysis project Ga0187874, IMG submission 132993) | Peatland microbial communities from SPRUCE experiment site at the Marcell Experimental Forest, Minnesota, USA - June2016WEW_16_150 | ecosystem: Environmental > Terrestrial > Soil >... | reverse complement strand
GGCCGCCTGGCGCACATTGTATTTCTCGACGGCCGCCTCCAGGTCGTTACCCAGTTGCGGGCTCTCGCCGATGTTCAGCACGTACAGCATCGGCTTTTCGCTCAGGAACATGAAGCCGCGGACGATTTTTTTCTCGTCCTTCGTCATTTCCATTTCGCGCAATGGACTCTCGGTTTCCAGGTGCGCCTTGGCGCGCAGAAGCACCTCGTTTTCTTTTTCAAGTTCGGGAGTCTTCTTTTTCTTCAGGTCCTTTTGCATGCGCTCCAGGCGCGTCTCCACCTGCTCCAGATCGCTGACGATCAGGTCGAGATCGACGCTCTTGAGGTCGCGCAGCGGATCGATTTCGCCGCTGTGCGGAATCGAGGGATCTTCAAAGGCACGCAACACGTGCGCCAGCGCGTCCACCACTCGCAGGTTGGAAAGAAAGGCGGTCTCTTTCAGCGCTTCCTGCCCAATCGCGGCCACGTCGACATACTCCACCTGCGCGTGGATGAGCTTTCGCGGGTTACACAATTTGGCAAGGCGGTCGAGCCGGTCATCGGGAACGGTTGCGACTCCGATGTGCGCCTCGCGCGGGTTGCCGTGGCTGCGGCTGGAGATGTCCGCCTTGGTCAACATCTTGAACAGTGAAGTTTTGCCCACCTGGGGAAGGCCGATGATTCCAGTCTTCATGATGATTGCGCCATGACTTTCTCGCCTGCCGGAAAATGCACAACTGCCGTACGCTGCTGCATGCCTCGCGTTTTGGCTTGGTTCGGTACGGCCAAGCGACGGACAACGACCCGACGGACAACCTCGACGATGCTACACGGGAACGGACTCTATGATAAACGCCGCGTGGTAAGAAACAGAACTGCTAATCCCAGGATCAGGATGGTTCCCTCGGCTCGCGTCGACCAAACGTGCAGACGATTGAACTCCAGGCGGCGCGGATCGTCCTCGGCGACGCTGTCAATCACGCCCATGTCGGCGCGCAGCCGGTTCATCTTGCCGGAGATGCCAAACTGCGCAATCAATACAAGCGCAATCATCAGCAAGACCAGCAGATGACGGAGCGCAAATGGCTGAAACGAACCACCCAGGCGCGAAAGCACCAGGCTGAGAACAAGATAAGCAATACCGCTAAACAAGCCAATCCAGTGCAACCGCGCCAGCGAGCGGCTCACCACCATGCCGGCCAGATTGCGCGTGGGCAGCACTGAGAAAACAGTCGGCGCCAGCACAAAAGCGAAAAACATGATGCCGCCGAGCCAGATCGCGAGCGAGAGCATCATCAGAAAGCGCAAGAGCGACATACTTCAGCATACCGAATCCTGATCCCAGCGCGCTAGAAGCTGAGCACTTTGTCGGCTTCTTCCGTCCAGGCGGTAAGCTCGTCCAGGGTGCTGCGCTTTACGCCTTCCAGCAGCATCTCATCGCCAAGCCCGCGTGCTTCCAGGCAGGTACGGCAGGCGCCGATGTTCACTTCCCGCTGCGCTAGCTGTTTCAGCATTTCCTGCACGTTGTAAAAGGCATTGAGCGCTGCTGGTTGACCGAGTCCGGTCAGAACTCCGTCACCGAGCAGGAAAACCATTACTTTGTTGGCCGCCGGCTTCGACAGGTTAAGAGCCAGTCGGAGGCCGTTATAAGTGCGCTGCGTGCCGTAAGGCGAGTCGTTGAAGATGAACAGGTAGACCATTTGCTCGTGAACTCCGTCGCAAAATGCCGTGTTTTACAGGTCTCACGGAAGCGTTGAGAGGCGGACGATGGTCCGTCTAGGTATGCCTCGATCCACTTGCCGCCGTAGCCAGCCCCAGGCCGATGTATACCGTTCCGGAAACATACCGCTGGTGGCGCAGGAAAGTCCGGTTGCGTTGCAGCCAGCCGGCGGCGGATCCCGCCGTTAACGCCCACAGGCTGTCACTGATGAAGCCCATAACGATGAAGATCATTCCCAAGGCGAGGAACTGAAGGGTCACGGGTCCCCGTGTGGGATTGACGAACTGGGGCAGGAAGGCAAAGAAGAAGATTGCGGCCTTCGGGTTGAGAACTTGGACCAAAACACCTTGCGCGTAGACGTGACGCAATGATGCCGGCTCGACGTGCTTCACCCCGTCAGCGGCGACGGGGCGCTCACGAAGTTTCTTGATTCCCAAATAAACCAAGTATGCGGCACCCGCATATTTCACGACCGAGTATGCCATTGCCGAAGAGACCAGCAGGGCCGAGAGTCCAAACGCCGCAGCCAGGACGTGCACCAATCCCCCGGTAGTGATGCCGGAACACGAGGCCAATCCCGCCTTGCGTCCCTGATCGACGCTGCGCGCTACGATGTAAAGCACCGCTGGTCCCGGAATGACCAGCAAAACGATTGCAGCCGTCATGAAAAGAAGCAGATCGCGAGGAGGTGGCAAAAGGTTCATAGGCCGATATAGAGACTACCATAACGCCGGCTGCCACTCTCACGCGGGCGACAGTTCTTGAGGGCAGCTAGATGGCGCGGGCGTTCGAACAGGAGGCCGGTATCTACCGGCACGCTCAGACAGACGATTTTTGTGCTAGACATTACGACATGGAGTGCGTTTCCATTGGTATAAGTCCAACGCGGGCGGCAACTGATCGTCGCGGGCGATGTCATTATAAGGACGGATCGCTATGAAGATGGAATTGGTTTTTCAGGGCTTCCCCGGGAAATTGAGCAGAGGATACATGGGCTGGAGCTCGGTGGTGTACATCGAAACCCAGGGAACAAAGATCGTCTTCGATACCGGAGGACCCGGCAAGCGCAGCGATCTTCGCGCACGCCTACAGGAATGCGGAGCTAAGGCCGAGGATATCGACATCCTGGTCTTCAGCCACTTCCACGATGATCACGTCTATAACTTCGACTACTTCCCGAAAGCCAAAATCCTTTTGCACGCCAAAGAGTCGGAATGGGTCAAGACCGATCCCGATTCTTTTCCTATCCCAAAATTCCTCTATCCGGCGGTGGTGAATACCGGCCGGCTGCAGTTGATCGAGGGAGAGGTTGAGATTGCGCCTGGCGTGCAGACAATTTTTACTCCCGGCCACACGCCCGGATGCATGTCTCTGGTTTTGCGTGACAAGGATATGCCGACGACCGTGCTGGCCGGCGATGCGGTCAAGAATATCAGTGAACTGGCGACCGGCAAGGTCGCCATGAGCTGGAACAACGATTGCAGCGCGCAGTCCATCGCCAAGATCCGTAAGATTGCGGAAGTTGTCGTTGCCGGCCACGACCGCATGTTGCAGGTGTTTCCCGATAAAATCTCGGCAATCGGCTCGATTCATGAGACGATCATCATTCCGCCGGGAGTGGCGGACGGGGAGAAGCCGAGGTATTTGGAATTGGTGATTGAGCCGACTTCGCTCCCGATCAGCTAAGATTAAGGACGATCGAGTTCCCGGCGTTTATGTGGCCGTGCATGGTGTGCTTGATTCCGTGGGTGTAGCTGACGGACCGCCGCATAGCGTCGTGACCATATAATTCTTGTTTCGGGACGTGGCATGCCGCGTCCCTCAATTGTCCACCAGAGAGGAAAACATATGCCAACCGTAGAAGTAAGCATGTTTGAAGGCCGTACCGTGGATCAGAAACGGGCGATGGCAAAAGCCGTGACCGGTGCGATTTGCACCACGCTATCGGTGCCTGAGGAAGCAGTCACAATCATCATCAGAGAAATGGCGAAGGTCAACTACGCCAAAGCAGGCAAGCTGAAGTGCGACGAGGCCGCCGCCGCTAAACCCGCGAGCAAATGAAGTTTTGGTGAATCAAACAGACCGGTCACATATATAATGTGACCGTATCTGTTTGTGCGACAAAAGACCGCGATCCGCAAGCGGATGGCGCCGTCTCTGATTCCAGTGTGCTGGCTGTGCCTCGTCACCCCAGCGAGCGGTGCTCGCCAGGGACCCCGGGGCGCACCAGTCCTGCATAACAACGACGGTACTCGAGCCACATCAGAACGCATCCTAACAAGTAAAGCAAAGGAACAAAGATGGAATTAAAAGGCATTTATCCCGCAATGGTAACGCCGCTTACCCCCGACGAGCAGGTGGATAAGGCCGGCATGCGTAATGTCGTCCGCTATTGCCTGGGAGCAGGCGTGCATGGCGTTGTCGTGATGGGCAGCACAGGCGAATTTCCGGCAATGACCGATGCCATGCGTCAGGACGCGATCGAAACAGTGCTGGATGAGGTGAAGGGCAAGGTCCCGGTGCTGATTGGTTGCGGTGACACTGGAACCAAGAAGACGCTCGCGCAGGTGCGAGTCGCTTCCCAGACCAAGGCGGATGCCGTTCTGGTTGCGGTGCCTTATTATTTCCCGCTGGATCAGAGCGCTGTTTACCGGCATTTCCAGATCATTGCCGACGCATCCACCAAGCCGGTTGTGGTTTATAACTTCCCGCAGATGACGAAGATTCCTATTGCGCCCGACACCCTGGGGAAATTGGCGGCGCATCCGAACATCATCGGCGTCAAGGACAGCTCGGGCGATTTCGTGAACATGCAGCGCTTTGTGGAAGCGACCCCTGCCGAGTTTTCCGTCATGTCCGGTAACCCGGCGATTGGATTTGCGGCCTTCCAGATAGGCGCAAAGGGCGGCATCTATGCCGGCGGCAGCCTGGTTCCCAAGCTGTGCGTCGATGTCTACGAAGCCTGGCTGCGTGGCGACTTGAATACGGCCATTGTCTTGCAGAAGAAAGCATCCTTGATCCCGTTGATCGCTCAGTTCGGCGGCAACGCTCCCGTGATCAAGTTCGGCTTGCACGCCATGGGCATTTGCGGTCCTACCGCTTCGGCCCCGATGGCGTTGAACCCTGGCCAGGACGAAAAAATCTTTGCCTGGATGCGTTCGCTGGGTCTCGAAGTCGGCGGAAAAGCGGCTAAGGCATAGTCGGCCCACCAAGGAGCCAATTAGTAGTCGGGCTGTCCGAGGGTGTGTCGCAAGCTTCAACATCAGGGCGCGGGAATGGTTTGGCATTGGTGCCGAGTCATGACTCCGCGCCCTCTTTTATTCTGGTCTGGTTGCTGTCGGCAACAGCTTTCGTACGGATGAAAGTTCAAGACGTTGCGGGCGTTAACTATTTTTCTCGCGCACGTCATCTCTTTTGCTACACTTTTTGAACCCTTGGGGTGGTCTGCCGTCTCCGCGTCTCTTGCGTGGCAGGTTGTCAGACTGGTGTCGCTGTTGACGGCAGAGCAGTTGGATTGTTGAATTCCTCAAAATTGCCGAGAGAAGGACTCGAACATTATGGCAACTACACCCGTCAAGCCAAGTGCAGGCTACAGTCTCACGCTACGTCTGAAGATTCCTAATGAACCCGGCAATCTAGGCAGAGTCACTTCCAAGATCGGCGAACTCGGCGGAGACATCGGCGCGATCGACATCGCCGGGTTCGAAAGAAATCACATCATTCGTGATGTGACAGTCAACGTTCGCGATCAGGAGCACGGCGATAAGCTTGTCAAGGAGCTGAGAACCCTCAGCAACATAGAGGTTGTCCACGTGTCGGATCGCACCTTCCTTATGCACCTGGGAGGCAAGATCAGGGTGGTGAGCAAGGTTGCGATCAACACTCGCGACGACCTGTCGATGGCCTATACTCCCGGCGTCGCACGCGTTTGCATGGACATCCATCGTCATCCGGAGAATGTCTATAAGCTCACGATCAAGCGCAACACCATTGCCGTTGTCACCGACGGTACTGCCGTGCTGGGCCTTGGCGACATAGGCCCCGAAGCTGCCATGCCTGTCATGGAAGGCAAGGCAATGCTCTTTAAAGAGTTCGGCAAGGTTGACGCATTTCCGCTTTGCCTGGCGACCAAGGACACGGAAGAAATCATCAGGACCGTGAAAAACATTGCGCCGGTGTTTGGCGGCATCAACCTGGAAGACATTTCCGCGCCGCGATGTTTCGAGATCGAGTCCAGGCTGAAAAAAGAGCTCGATATTCCGGTCTTCCACGACGACCAGCACGGCACCGCCGTGGTGGTTCTGGCTGCATTGATCAACGCCGCCAAGATTGTCGGCAAGGATATCTCCGAGATGAAGATGATCGTTGTCGGCGTCGGCGCGGCAGGCGTGGCCTGCTCGAAGATCATCCTTGGGGCCGGAGGGACCAACATCATCGGGTTCGACCGCACCGGAGCGATCTACAAGGGCCGCACCGAAGGCATGAACTTCATGAAGCAATGGTTCGCCGAGCACACGAACCCCACCGGCTTCAAGGGCTCGCTGAAGGAAGCTCTGGAAGGCGCCGACTTCTTCATGGGGTTGTCCGGCCCCGGCGTGGTCAACGCGAAAGACCTGGCAAAGATGAACAAAGGCGCCATCGTCTTCGCCATGTCCAATCCCGTTCCAGAGGTGATGCCCGAGGAAGCCGCGCCTTACGTGCGCATCATGGCGACGGGCCGTTCCGACTATCCGAACCAAATCAACAACGTTCTCTGCTTCCCGGGCATCTTCCGCGGAGCACTGGATTGCCAGGCTACGGACATCAATGAAGAGATGAAGCTGGCGGCGGCGCACGCCATCGCCAACTTAGTGTCTCCCAGCGAACTCAACGAGGACTACATCATTCCCGGCGTGTTCAATCCGAAGGTCGCCGAATCGGTGGCGAAAGAAGTGGTGAGAGCGGCGATTCGAACCGGCGTCGCACGCAGGGAAAAGGCCGAGCCCGAGGAGTAGCAGACGCAAGCTGCGAACCGGGGTACAGGGTTGCCGATGGTCGACCCTCGGCCGCCAGTCTCACGGTGATCGGTCCCCTCAGACGCCATATCGCTTCCACAGCCGGAACCACGGGTTGTCAGCATACATCTCGTCATGCTTCTGGTTCGCAGCTTCACGGTCGGCCAACCGGAGCTGCCTCGTGTCTGGAAGTGTGTAGATACGCTCCAGCAACTCTATCTCTTCGATGGTCTTGTTGACATCCATGTCCTGCTACCACTGATGCCCAGCCGCGGACGCCGGGGACTTCTGATCACAATAGCCTTCCAACCGTTCGATGTCGAGTCCGAAGAGGCCGGTAACCCGGAAGTGCCTAAGAACAAAATGTCCGGGGCATCAAGGGCGCGGCAGGTCGTGTCACTGCCTTCGCCAGCCCTGCTGAATCCGTTCGATGACTTAGGAACTCGCACTCTGCAAATCCGGCTTACACAGCCGGTTGCCCTCGCTTGTGCCGGAGCGGTTCCAGAGTAGGTGTACCCCGGAGCCGGGCTTCATAGGATATCGCAGATGGATGGTGAGTGGACGGAAAGTTGTCGGCGATCGACTGAGGGCAGCAACGCATAGCTCATAGAGACTGACCCGGCTCGGAGACATTGCCGAGCCAGTCGCTAAGACTCGTTGACAAACTATTCGTTTCAGAAGCTTCTGCGCTTCAGGCGGCTTTCTTCAGATGACTATATTTTCTGATCGCTTTTTCAAATCCCGGCGCAGCCTTCTTCAGGTCGGCCAAAGTCATGGCAGGATGAAATTCCACGCGAGCATCGAAGGCGAGAAACCACGGCTCGGCTATCGCCGGTATATCCGATTCGTCTTTGACATTGCAGACGATAAATCCGGTGCGGGCTCCGTGTTCCTCGGCAAAATAGGCGGCTTCTGGACTCAAGTCGTTGAGGATCGATTCGATTGTTCTCGCCAAGCTGCCGTCAACGATACAGTCGTTACCAATCTCGGTTGGAATGGAAACTTTCAATAGACAACGCATGCAAAACCTCCTTGGTTTCAGCTTTTCAGCTTGGAGGCATTAGAGCGTAGTCCCATCGGCGGGGTTGCACCAGTTCTTCTGGCATGTCGAATACGGCCGAAAGCGCGGCGACAGCGAGATTGCTCATGTCAAATGTTCTGTCACTCCCAATTCATACTCAGAAGGCCTCCCGGGCTTATCGCCTGCGCTGGAACAGCATGAGCGAATATGAAGGAGCGGTTGGCCTAACGGCCGCGTTCGACATGTACTGCAACCAGCTTACAATCGCACTCCCGTGATATGTCTCTCGCCTATAGAGGAACCATAGACTGCCATATAGGATTAGGGTGCTTACCACAATATGCACGGTCAAATGCAAGCAGGGAGGCGACCATGGAATCCAACCCCATCCGTGCCGTTGTGCTTTGTGTCGATGATGATGAAGCGCTACTCTGCCTGCTGCAAACCGCTCTGATGACGAACGGGTATGCGGTTCTGGTCGCGAGTGATGGTCGCGAGGCGCTAACCCTGATGTCTGGACGGCGACTCGACGCAATTGTTCTCGACTACTCGATGCCCGGCATGAATGGCGGAGAAGTTGTGCTGGAGGTGAAGCATACTCGCCCGGAGACTCCGATCATACTGTTTTCAGGATCGCAAGACATTCCGCCGAGCACGGTAGCGCAGGTGGATGCCCTCGTTCGGAAGGGCGAGGGCTTGCGTCCCCTGCTTGCCGTTCTCACGCGGGTGCTGCAAGGTTCGGGGAAGAAACAGGCGGCGGTACGCAGGTTCCCCAGATTCCCCGCGCAGTTGCCATTTGCCGTGACCGTGGACCGTGCCGGCGAGTTAGCGATGCTGCAAGGGGTTTCCACTGACTTTGGCGAAGGCGGCATAGGCGGCATAATAGATGGCGACCTCAAACCGGGCGAGTATGTGCTGCTTATGATTTCCGATTCGAGGCTGCAGACACAACTGGAACCTCGTGCCCAGGTTCGCTATCGCAAAGACAAAAACTATGGATTCGAATTCTTTGATGTGAGCCCCATGGAGCAGGCAGACGTGCGGCAGCTTTGCGGAAGGCTGATGTCTGAATAAGAGTCTTTGCCGATGCATGGAACAATATCGAGCCCGACCCGCAGAATATAACGGCACGAAGTTCGTAGATCGACCATACTCCTGTTATGAATCGCTCGCGGGCAGCTTAGGGGACAGCCCGCTTGGACCTTCGTGGCCGTTCGGGGCACGTTTGCAACAAACCTCTTCGAAGCCCTTGCGAACCTTATGTCCGGTGCGAGATACTTTGCGCTGTCCCAAACGGGATGGCAAGGAGGAACCGATGAAAGTTGGGGCTCGGAACCGCATCACGGGCAAGGTGACCGAAATCAATAAAGGCAAAATCATGTGCTTCGTGAAACTCGACATTCCAGCGAAATCGAAGATGGGATCGGTCATGACTCTGGAGTCTTTGAAAGAACTGGGGATTAAGAAGGGCGATGAAGTCGAGGTCATCGTCAAGGCTGTAAACGTACTGCTGATCAAGCGCTGAGAGGTTCCTGCTCGCCGTTTGTCGAATCACAGCGAGCAGGCATCGGACTCTCGCCCTGTTGTTGAGAATTGATGATTGGTGGAACGCCTAAGCTGCGTTCTCTTGTTTTTCTTCGTCTTCGTGGATGCCAGACCGAACTTTCTCGGGTGGGAGATGTAGCTCTCTCCAACCTGACGTGGGCCAAGGAGCAATAAGGGAGGATTCAGTGCCGAGTCCGTGTGCAAGAGTGCCGAACTTGGGCATAAATCATCTTCTTTACAGCGACGGCGGAACACTCCAGTTATCTGGATTCAGGGTTACATTTCCAGCAGGCGCAGGAGTGGCCTGCTGCTCGGGTTCCGGAGCTGTCTGTTGATCCGGTGTCGCGTCTTTGCCCCGCTCCGAGGTTGAGGCGGGTTGACCTACCTGGTAGCCCTCAGCGTCACCAGTGGCATTTTGTTGACCTACCTGGTAGCTATCAGCGTCACCAGTGGTATTTTCACTTGTATCAGTCTGTGCCTGTGCACCCATGGCGAAGCCGAGCACCAAAACAGTCCCAAGCGAGAGAATACGGATTTTCTTCATCGGTGTAGCTATCCTCCGGGCTAATGGATGAATCGCGAAAAGCCGAAGTTGCCCGTGTTTATTGACTTCCAAACCGGTAAAGATCGTGCGGGCCAGGCTGATGGAACCGCTCTTCCATTTGTCCGGGATTCTCCACGCCCGAACTCGTTGAGCGTCGGCCTTCGGTCTCTGTCACCGAATCAGCGAAAGATTTTCCTGCACCTCCCTTTGCCCGGATCGCCAGTTGGCGGCAGTGGCGCGTTTGTGCGAGACTGTTGATGCACACCAGAACTGCCACCAGTACTGCCGAGCCGTCTAGCGAATCGGTGGCAGTCGTGCAGTAAGTAGTTTCCATCCTTAGTATTTGCGGTGCGATGGGCCTGTAGCTCAGCTGGTTAGAGCAGTGGACTCATAATCCATTGGTCGTAGGTTCAAATCCTACCGGGCCCACCAATCTAAACCATTCATTCTGTACTTGTTACTGTATTATCCGAGAATCAGCCCGAACAGCAGCCTTGCCCCTGGTGGCACTTGTGGTGGCAGTTGCTGCCAGTGGCTGTTTGACCTGCTCCGTTTCCTGCTGAGCAGGGTTACAGAACGAATTAAACGAATTTGACGAAAGAAGGGTATCCCCCGGCGCTGCTTCCGGCTGTGCCGACACCAGCTTTTCAACCGCGGAGGCCTGATGCGCCGGGGCGAGGTGGGCATAGCGCATGGTCATTTGAATTGTTTGATGGCCCATCAAATCCGCGATCGTGCGCAAATCAACTCCTGCCATCGCTAACCGACTAGCGAAGGTGTGCCGCAAGCAATACCACGTAAAATCCCTGATGCCCGCTTCGCTCACTGCCGGCTCGAACCAATGTTTGTAGCTTTCGAGCGGTTCTTTGTGGTTATTAAGGAACACGCGACCGACGCATTCTAGTGAGCGCTGCTGTACCACCTTGAAAGCGGCAACGGCCACGGAGTTTAGCCGGATGTGCCTTGTCTTGCCGTTTTTGCTCCGCGGGATGGTGATGATCTTGCGCACCAGGTCGACGCGATCCCATGCGAGGCCGTACTGCTCCGAAGGGCGCATCCCCGTGTGAAGGGCAATCTCGAACTCCGGCATGTGAACGGCATAGTTCTTTACGATCACCGCCCGGAGCCGCGATTCTTCGTCCTTATGGTCCTTGAGGTAATCAAGATCGATTTTCGCCGGCGTGTACTGGTTCAGAAAACGAATGCGACCGTTATCCTCACGTCTGTGCGTCAGTAGCTTTGCGGGATTGGTTTTCACCTTGCCGTTTTCGATGCCGAGTTTATAAATCAGAGAGAGCAGACTTTTGTAGCGGTTGCATGTCGCTGGCTTCCAATCCTGTTCGTTGATCCACTTGCGCAGATCGTCTATCGGGATTTCCGATGGGCGGTTGCCGAACTGTTCCTTCAGTCGCCCGAGGCGGTAACAGTCGAACTTTTGCCCTTGATTGTTAGTCTTGACGTACACTTCGCAATCCGCGATCAACTCCGAAAATGGCGCTCGCCGGGCGCGCAACTTTTCTGGTAGCTTGATGCCTTGAAGTTTCTCAGCCTTTCGTTTGGCGAGCAGATCAATGGCATCGCTTTTCCTGCCCGCCTTCTCGCGGCGCCGGCGGCCGTCCGCATCGAAATACTGAATCCACCACAGATCACTGCCGGGCACCTTCTCGAATACGCCGCGCAGTTTCTTCGCTTCTTTCTTGCGGTTGCTCTTGCGTCCCGACACCGCCCGGGCCGTTTTGACCGGCCAAATACCCCTCAGTGAATCGGCCATCTGCTTGGCACGCGCGTTGGCACTCGAGGGTGTGACTTTCCCCGAGATGGTATCCGCCATGAGGTTAGACAACTCGGTCATGGGACTGCTGAGTTGTTCCTTCGCGTTCTGCTTGCTCATATTGCTCCTTACGCCAGTCCGTTCCGTTTCAGTTGTTCACGGTATTTGCGCTGATTGGCTGCTTTCCGGGGTTTGTACTCGTCAGACTTCACATAAAAAGCTTCGCGACACTCCTCACGGCAAAACCTATCAATGCTTCTTAGGGCGACGAGCCAGCGTTCCTTACACATCTCGCAAGGGCGAACCTTTCCAAGCTCGCGAGTCGATGCCAACCGAACCAGCGCCATCACTGCATCACCTTCGCCAATGAGCCGATCGCCAATCTTGAGTTGAAACCCGCTGACATCGCTCATCATTCCGAAGTGCCACACATGGGCCGTGGCGAAGTAGGTGATGCCGGGCCGAAAGACATACTTGCTCAGAACCTTGTTTAGAGTGTCGTGCCCCTGACGGGCTTTGCTGAATAGTTCCCCGTATTTTGCTGCCTGCCTCTTCATTTCTCTTGTGAGGCGTGTTTTTTCTTTCCCCGTCGCAGCGTATGCCCGCCCCCAATCTATCGAAGCATCTACCTGCTGAAACGTGTTCAAGAGTTCCCGCAGCGATTCGAGCTCCCCGCGGATTGTCATCACTCGGGCATAGGACACGGTTGCTTTGGCTTCTTTGGCCGCATTGAGCCAGCGCACAGCAAGGCCTGCATCTCCAAGGGCCGTTGCCCGCTGTTGTCTACTGTTCGCACCATGATGTATTGGGAGTGGTTGCAAATCCCCCGGCGAGCGGAATACCCTCGGGGCCGTTTTGTCTGTTACCGCGTTCCTTGTTGCCATAATGCAGTCATCATATTGCCTATGCATGGGAGTAGTCAAGTGCAATCATGCAGGCATGGACGCACACACACCGAAAATTAGAAGTACTCGGCGAGGCTGGGAAGCCGAGCAAGGCACCCGGCAACCGCTGTTGATTTCCAAGCGGCAAACGGCCGAGCTGCTCAACCTTTGTCTGAGAACCGTTGACTATCTGATCGCTGCAAAGGAACTCGCCGCTATCCGCGTGGGGAAGCGGGTGCTGGTGAAGTACGCTTCGGTTCTGGCCTTCACCCGGAAGGATCACATCGACGGAGCGCAACCGAACGGCGAGGCGGTGCAGTAATGGCCGGCAGGCCCGCTATGCACCTCACATCCATTGCCCTGAGGCAATTTTCCCGCGTAAAAGACATCTTCTGTGCTTCTGGTGGCACATTTAGAGGCACTTGGAGGCCCGCGTAATGGCCGCCACGGCAGCAGCGACAGCCTCGGGGATTGACGCCGTTCTCCGCATGGCTGCCCGCGGTTGGCGACTGTTCCCAGTGGAGGCCCGAGGCAAGAAACCTCTGATAAGGGCTTGGCAGAAAGAGGCGACGACAGACAACGCGGCGGTTCGCAGATTGTCTCGACAGTCCCCTGGATGCAACTGGGGATTGGCCTGTGGCGTTGTATCTGACGTTTGGATATTGGACGTGGACGGAGACGAGGGCTCAACAGCAGTACGTGAGCTGTGCCGAGAGCACGGTGAGGAATGGCTTCATACGCTCACGGCGCGAACCGCACGCGGCCAACATCTGTACTTCAGCTACCCATTGGAAGCGACGATCCGTAATAGCGCGGGAAAGATTGCGCATGGGCTAGACGTCCGCGGTGATGGTGGCTATGTGATCGTACCGCCCTCAGTGCACCCGAGTGGCGCGACCTATGAATGGATTGATCCTGCTGCCGCAATTGAACCCGCACCAGAATGGTTGCTGCACATGGTCACTGGGCCAACGAAGCAACCGACCCTGCCGGCAGCAGACAGCAGCGCTATCCCCGAGGGCCAGCGCAATGCTGAGCTCGCCTCGCTTGCTGGCACCATGCGCAAGCGTGGAATGACACCAGAAGAGATTGAGGCCGCACTGAAAGCTGTGAACTTGAACCGCTGCCGGCCACCACTACCTGAAGCGGAGGTGCGAGCAATCGCGGCCAGCGTGTCGCGCTACGCACCAGCGAAAGCAACCGAACAGATCGCCATCCTCGAGGGCCGCCGGGCTCCGGCACCCCCCTCTGCGCAGTGGCCGGAGCCATTGGCCGAAGAAGCGCTGCACGGGTTGGCCGGCGAGATTGTGCAGGCTATAGAACCGCACAGCGAAGCTGATCCCGCGGCACTATTGCTCCAACTCCATGTTGGCTTCGGAAGCGTGATCGGCAGCAGCCCTTATTACAGGGTGGAGGCCACTAAGCACAGAGCGAACCTGAATGCAGCAGTTATCGGCGCAACATCTCACGGCCGTAAAGGAACCGCCTGGGGCCACATCCGCATGCTATTGGAAGTGGTTGATGAGTTGTGGGCGGAGACTCGAATCTTAGGCGGACTCTCTTCCGGCGAAGGTTTGATTGCTGCTGTGCGTGACCCTCGCGCCGACGATGCCGGCGTGACCGATAAGCGCTTGCTGGTGATCGAACCCGAGCTCGCCTCTGTACTGCGCGTCATGGCGCGCGATGGCAATACCTTGTCGGCCATGGTAAGGCAAAGCTGGGACAGTGGCGACCTGCGAATCATGACCAAGCACGACCCACACTTGGCGACTGGTGCGCATGTTTCTATCGTCGCACATTGCACAAAGGACGAACTTCTTCGCTACCTCGACCGCACCGAACTGGCAAACGGATTCGCAAACCGCTTTCTGTGGGTTTGCGCACGCAGATCGAAGCTACTTCCCGATGGCGGTCGCGTTCCTTCCGATGTGCTGGTAAAGCTGGGTCGTAAATTGTCGGCCGCTGTGGGTTACGCCCGCCATGTAAGCGAGATGCACCGCGATGCCGGCGCTACTGCCATCTGGCGGGAAATCTATGGGCCACTTAGCGAGGGTTCCACGGGTATGTTCGGCGCCGTCACATCGCGCGCTGAAGCACAAGTTCTGCGTTTGAGTATGATTTACGCCCTGCTGGATTGTTCGGAGGTTATCACTGCCGACCACCTGAATGCCGGTTTAGCCGTGTGGCAATACTGCTCGGATTCTGCTCGTTTCATCTTTGGCGACTCTCTAGGTGAACCCGTTGCAGATCAACTCCTATCTGCCTTGCGAGAAAGTGCAGATGGGCTTAGTCGCACCAGCATGAGTCAAGCCCTTGGCCGCAACCGCAGCTCAGCCGAAATCGACAGAGCGCTGTATGCGCTTGCTGCTGCTGGCTTGGCTAGAACTGAGAAGCGCTCCACTGATGGCCGTTCTGTTGAGCTCTGGTTTGCCATGGGGACCGACAAGGGGGAAAAGTGATGGCCGCTGCAACCGTTCTTCAAATTGCACGGCGGATTAAGCTCCAGATCGAGCAGCCAGCGAGGCCAGCAGAGCATCGGGACCCCGACCCCTATGTGGAGGCCGTGGAACAGGGAGAACGGAGTAACCCGCCACCTATGCCGGAGGGCGTGACCCTGCTGCGCTGGGAACCTTTACAGCCTCCAGTCGCAATCACCACCTGGGCGGTTGTAAACGATGTACCACGATTCGTTGACGTCACACTTGAGCAATTAAGGTATGCGCTCGCTGGTAAGCATTGGCACGCCGACAACTGGAGCGTGCGCGATCTGGTCGAGCGTCTCGAGCAGTGCGGCGTCAAGGTAGAGGTGAGCAAGTGCCACTGAAACTGCCACTGTACCCGAGAACATGCGCTTTTACTGGCAATTACCGGCCAGAGCAAAGGATAGGGGATGCATACAGCAGAACAAATAAGTACCAGAAGGCACGGAATAGCAACGGATGCGGAGCACTTTTACCGCCCAGCCGTGAGGCCTGGATTGGAGGGAAGCATGAAACCGAATAGCAACGCCGCGGCTAACGCCGAGGTCGAGAAGCTCAAGGCACGACTCGCCGTGCTGGACCGCTTGCGCAAAACCAAATTGCAGCCGCGAATCGCCGACCACCTCTGGACCATCACCCGGGCCGCCAAAGAGGGCGCCCTTGAAATTTTGGAAGTCGAAACCTTCTGCCTTCTCCGAGTCGCTGCGCTCGTGCGCCTCGTGCAGAACGCCACTCAGGATGTCGGAAAGCAGCTAAGGGCCGCGCGCCGGCGGGCGGGCAAGTCTGTACAGGAGCCCAAAAGAGCCCAAAAGAGGCCAGCATGAAGCCAAAAGAACGAACGCAAGAACGATTGATTAGCGCCCTGATAAGCGCCCCGACTCTAGAGGCCGCGGCAGAGAAGGCCGGCATTGGTCTGAGCACGGTAAAGCGCCGACTGAAGGACTCCGAGTTTGTGGCTGCCTATCGGCAAGCACAGCGCAATTTGTTGGACCGGGCGGTGAATCTCCTAGCCATTGCTGCGGCCGACTTCGCCCAAACACTCCACCGCGTTGCTACCGATCTGCGCGCCCTGCCCAGTAGTCAAGCAAACGCCGCCGCCAAAGGGCTCCATGCCTTCGCAAAACTGATTTCCATTTCCGACATAGAAGCGCGATTGAGTGAGCTTGAGCGTTCCGCGGCAATTCTGAACGATAGGAGGCGGTAATTGTGGGTTTAAAAGAACGCATCGCAAAATTGGAAGAAAAGTTGCTGGTGACAAGCATCACCTTGGTGATGCCAGACGGCAAAACGCACCGCATACCAGGTGACGGCCAGTACCTACTCGGTTTGTTTTGCGAAGCTACCGCGCGCGAATACGCCAAAAGAGAGGGCTTGCCACTGCCAGAAGCAAAACACGCTGTAGAAATTGATTTAATCGTTCGCAGTGTCAGCAATGACGAGGAGGGCAGCCTGATTAACCTCATCCAGGTGCTGGCACACGGCCCGGCGCCGACGCCAAGCGAAAGTGAGGCGAGCAAGTGAGTAGATTTGAAGTTGTTTCACCGGATGACAACTGGCTCCAAACGGCGGAAGGCTTGCGGGAAAAGGCTTATC
>Ga0187874_10002004_pt1 | contig 16558 bp, 18 predicted proteins | sample June2016WEW_16_1_3_FD_132993 | JGI IMG/M metagenome (GOLD analysis project Ga0187874, IMG submission 132993) | Peatland microbial communities from SPRUCE experiment site at the Marcell Experimental Forest, Minnesota, USA - June2016WEW_16_150 | ecosystem: Environmental > Terrestrial > Soil >... | reverse complement strand
CTCACATGAGCCTCAATTACGATGAACCCTGTAACGCCTTCTGGTACCGTCTGCCTCCGGAGAGGATCCTGTCTTATGCACAGAAATGGTTATATGTGTAAAATTAATTCGGGATATCACAGTACAGACAATGATCAGGAGGCTTCAGGCTCTTGTGGCTCCATCACGAGCGTACCAAATATTACTTTCTCCAGTACCTGCGAGACGTAGCGGATGTGCATCGCCTTCTCCAGATCCTCGTTCCGGTGAATATCCGCATAAAGCTGGAGGCGCAGGAGGGCAAACCGGAACTGATCGAGCGTCTCGTCGTCGAGTTTCATGGCCTCGCGGTAGACGGGTTCCAAGAGATCGGGAAATGCCTGAGGGTTTTCCAGGCATGCGATGACCGGCTTATAAATTGGGAGGGGAGCAGATTTTCCGGAGAGTATCCTCAGGTAGTCCATACCGTTTTATCCCTCAACGACTTTTATAAGCGCTTCCATGATCTTGTCTACGCTCGCCCACGTAGCGCTGTCGCCACGCCGGATAATAAACGGCCGGCCCTCGTCCCCGGCCTTGCGCATATCGATATCGATCGGGATGGCGCCAAGGAAGGGCACGGAAAGTTCTTCGGCAATCTTCCTGCCACCACCTTTGCCGAAGAGATCGATCTCCTGACCGCAGTGGGGGCAGAGCATCCCGCTCATATTCTCGATGACCCCAAGGACCGGCAGGCCGAGCTTTTCGACGAATTTTATAGCTTTTTTCGAGTCGAGCGTCGCGACATCCTGGGGGGTAGTCACTATCACTGCACCACGCACGTTGGGCGCGAGCTGTGCAATCGTGAGTGCCTCATCCCCGGTGCCAGGGGGAAGGTCCACAACAAGGTAATCCAGAGAGCCCCAGTTGACCTCGGTGAGGAACTGGTTAATCGCTGCCATCTTCATGGGCCCGCGCCAGATGATTGGCGTGCTCGTGTCAGGTAACAGGAATGCCATCGATATAACCGAGAGCGACCCGGTGACATGAACTGGTTCGATCCTGTTGCCGATCGTTGAGAGTTTGTGATCCTCGATCCCGAGCATCTTGGGGATATTGGGGCCATGCATATCAAGGTCCAGTAGCCCGACTTTATAGCCGTGACTGGAGAGCGCGTATGCAAGGTTCACGGATACGGTCGATTTTCCCACACCGCCTTTCCCCGAGAGCACCAAAATAACGTGCTTTACATCGATATCTGCCTTGGGGGGAAGGCCGGGTTTTGCATCCGAGCAGTTTCCTGCTGTTGCGCAGCTGGAGCATTCGTGAGAGCAGGAGTCTTTCGTGGGTTTGTCCGGTATGGTACCGGCAGGTTTCTTTGCCATGGGTTGCCTCTGGAGTACAATAGGGTACTTTCCTCTACCATTCTCTTTTTTAGACAATAAATGTGTGGAGATGATGACAAAACCGTTTTTTTTCAGGAAGAGGGGCTATTCCGGTACATCGTCAAGCCCGGGGGAATAACATTTGATATCCACCACCGGCGTCCTGTCCAGCGCGTCCAGCCCGCGCACGACGAGCCGGTTATTGTCCCGCCGGACAAGATCAACAACCGAGAGCCCGATCGGGTTGGGCCGGTGAGGCGATCTCGTGGCAAACACCCCGTGTTCTATACCGGTATACGGGGGTGTCGCGAAAAGCGCCGTGCGATCGGCCCGGTCAAGCCAGTAGAGCACGACAAGATGTTCCTCGCGTTCCACATCCCGGAGGCCGGGCACATACGGTTCATAGATCTCAATGACAGACTCTGCACCTGATAACCGGCCCTGCCGGGGCGCATCTTTTGGAGTGTGGTACGGTGAATGGATCATTCCTATCAGTATGACTTCAAATCGGTCCGGGCCGGTCATGACAGTTCATCCCTGTTTCTCCACGTTTTGCGGTGTCCTATAAGAGACTGCCGATATCACTCACATGCACCTGTTCTGATGGCGCCGGTTCAAATTCCCAGAGGGAAAGAGGGCCTTTGTTCCACTCATATGCTCCTCTCACGAACCATAAGTCTCCCACTGAATAGTCACGCCAGACTCACCTTTTTCCCGTATCACTATAATGATCAGCAGGATGACACCTCTTGAAGTTTCACTGGATTTCCTTGAATTTCCCTCAACCTATACCTGTGACGGTGGCAACCATTCACCACGTATTACTCTCGCGGGTCTGGACCCGGGTACTGCATCCATTGCAGTTATGCTCTTTAACCCGTTTATTAAGACCTGCTGTTCGTTTACTCCTTGGATCATCTGGGATCTGCCCCCGGAACCTGTGATTCCGGAGGGAATTCCCCGCGAGGGCACGGTCATCATGCCGGTAGCCGCGGTCCAGGGGACGACTGATTATGGGATCATCGGCTACACCGGCCCCTGCCCCCCGCAGGGCGAGACTCATCGCTATCAGTTCAAGGTGTATGGGCTCGATGCATTACTTGCACTCCCGGCCGGATCAGACAAGCACGCTCTGGTGGCGGCGATGAAAGGCCATGTGCTCTAGTTCGGGGAGACTGTCGCACTCTGTACCCGGTAATAACTCACCGGAAATGGGCCACTTCAATATCAGTCGTTCTTGGGAACGGAGGAGTTATCTTTATGAGATCGGCCGTGGATGATGCCGGTAATGGACGTGAACCGAACATGGAGCCCTTAAGCATACGAATTTCTGTCAGAAACCTCCCGAGCGCGTACACCTGCGATGGGGAGGACAAGTCACCGGAGATCGAAGTCGGCGGTGTGAATGTCCAGAACTCAAAATGCCTTGCCATCATCTGCAACGATCCCGATGCTCCCGGTGGTGGCGGTTTTATCCACTGGATTGCATGGAATATAGAACTCGCGAAGCTTATCCCGGAAAAAATCCCGACAGACCCAACAGTTACCTTCCCGATCAAGGCTGTTCAGGGAACAAACAGTTTTGGATCAATCGGATATTCCGGCCCCTGTCCACCTCACGGCCAGACGCACCGGTACTTCTTCAAGGTATACGGGCTGGATTCAGAGCTCGACCTTGCACCCGGTGCAGTAAAAGATGAGTTTTTACGAACCATGGGCGGGCATGTTGTCCAGTACGGCGAGACCTACGTGACGTACGGGAGATAACCCGGACGCCGGCCCGGGGTACGGATCGATACCCTCACGATCACCAACGGGCAGCTCCATTTCACATGCGTCTGTCCCCGGACTGCACCGGCCGGAGTACCCTTTTTCCTTTGGTCCCCATTCCACGGGACCGGTACCGTGAGGGCATCAGCCTTAAAACCCTTCACCCCCCAGATTGACGTATAATATGAGATCAAAAAGAGCCCGCTCCGTACCGGATCACGGGCATGAGTCGCAGATTTACCAGTATACGCAACAGCGCGAAGCCTTGCTCTCGCCCCATGCCGCACGGAGTGATCAGGCATTGCGGCGGAAGAACCGGAAACCGGAGGATATCAGGACTCCGTATTCCCGGGACGCTGATCGGATCATCCACACCCGGGCATACACACGGTATATCGACAAGACGCAGGTCTTTTATCTGGTCGAGAACGATCACATCACGCACCGGGTGATCCATGTCCAGCTCGTGTCAAAGATTGCCCGGACGATCGGGAGGTGCCTGCGCCTCAACGAGGATCTCATCGAAGCAATTGCACTCGGGCACGATATCGGCCACATCCCGTATGGGCATTTCGGGGAGTCCTGCCTCTCAGCAATCTGCGAAGAACACGGGATCGGAAAATTTTCCCACAATGTCCAGAGTATCAGGTTCCTCGACCAGATCGAGGACCAGGATCTGACCATGCAGGTACTGGACGGTATCCTCTGCCATAACGGCGAGGCGGATGACATCCGTATCTCCCCGGAGCCCTGGCCGGACTGGCCGGCATTTGATCTGAAATTACAGGATTATGCAACAGAGAGCCGATCCGGGGCACCGATGACCCTGGAAGGCTGTGTCGTCAAATTTGCCGACACGATCGCCTATATCGGGCGCGATCTCCAAGATGCGCAGGAGGTCGGCCTCATAAAAGATTCAAACGACATCCCAAAAGAATGCAAAGAGATATTCGGGACCAACAACCGTGCCATCATCGATACTCTGATCCACGACCTGCTCGACAACAGCGATGCAGATGAGGAGAGTTTTATTACTTACAGCCCGGCGGTAGAACACGCGCTTGTAGCCCTCCGGGCATTTTCCCGGGAACGGATCTACAACAACCCGAAACTGACCGCTGAACGGGAGAAGATCAGAACCATGTACCGTGTCCTCTTTTCGAAGTATCTTTCAGACATTGAAGCAGGATGCAGGGACTCAAAAATTTTTACGGAATTTGCCGGTTCACCGTGGGTTAACCAGGACTACATCCGTTCGATATCGCCTGCCGGACTCGTCCGCGATTATATCGCCGGCATGACCGACCGGTATTTCCTGAAACGTTTCGAGGAATGCGTACTTCCCCACAGGGTCGAAGGCTCATTCCGGTAAACGGTACCGGTCAGTCGTACTTGCCTTTCGGGCGAGCCCAGCCGGTAAACCCGCAGTAAATGCAGCCGACGCCTTCGCACTCGGGACAGATCTTCTTTGGCGCCCGGACAAGGACCGTTCCTGTTTTATTACAATAGGTACACCCGATCCCGCCGCAGTGCCCACAGGTCGCAGGCTCGTAGGTTTTCTGTTCATCCGCCATACCGTTCACCTCCTTTGCTCACCTCTCGTCTTCATCAAGGTACCGGGAGAGTGCATCCAGCAGATCGGCTGCGGACTGGTACCGGTCAGCGGGATTTTTCGCAAGGCATTTTAAGATAATCTTCTCCACTGCCTCGGCATCAGGATTATATTCTGTCGGGGGTATCGGATCGTCCCTGACAATCGCATTGCCAACCTCAACAATACTCTCCCCCCCAAACGGAATCGATCCGGTGACCAGTTCGTAGAAGAGCGCACCAATCTGGTAGATGTCCGTGCGGATGTCTGTCCTGCCAAATTCTGCAGGAGACACCTGCTCCGGTGCCGCGTACGAGAGCGAGAAGCCGGCAACGCTCGATTTCTCCATCGTGGTCGCGATGACCTTGCTCATCCCCCAGTCAGTGATTTTCGGGACAAAATCACCGGTTACCAGAATGTTGTGCGGCTTGATGTCACGGTGGATGATCCCATGAGCATGGGCGTACGCGAGCCCGTCGGCGATACCGTGGACGAGATGCACGGCCTTCCAGACCGGCAGGGGTTTTGCCACTGCCTCAAGTGATCCCGGAACGTATTCCATCTCGACATAGGGAACAGGGAGGATGTTGACTTCGAGCACTTCGACGATATTTTTGTGCCGGAGCTTCTGCCACGCAGTGATCTCGTTCAGGAAGCATTTGCCGGTCACTTCGTCAAAACTGATGGGGATCTTGACGGCAACCAGCCGGTGGTCCGATGTGCGATGTGCGGCAAAGACATGCGCAACGCCCCCCCGGCCGACATGCCTGATATCCACGTACCGGCTCTCGAGTTCCGGGGGAAAATAAAATTTGGGCCCTGTTGCCGGCGGGGTTTCCATGGGGGTTGGTACGACCTCGGTCTCTTGGGCAGGGATTGTGGACTGTGTGCCGGGATCCGGATGGCGGGGAATGTTCCCTTGTTCCTCTTCCTGTTTATGCGGGTCATGTACAGGACGAGGATGCGTCTCTCCGGTAGAGATCGGGATTGCCGGGAAATATTCAGACCGCTTTTTACGGGATCTGATGAAAAGCACCCCGCCGGCACCTACGATACACACCAGCAGTACCAGCACGAAAAGCACGACCGGCGATCTGCCGGCACGGTCACCGGAGGCTGCGGATCCGGCATTCTCCTGCGGAACCCCCTGCCCGGACGAAGCCGTTATTTCGGTACTCCCTGGGATCGGTGTTATGTCCATGCCGGATGCGGCTGGCCGGATCTGTGAATAATACTCGATTGGATCCATGAGGGGGGCAGGATCCACTTCATTCTGGTTTGCTGCCGCTTCAGGATTGCGGTTCAAACCTGATCCCACCGCATACGGTGTATCCCCGATGCCATCGGAATTTTCGTCAATCCCCTGGTAATCGCTCCAGTAATTACCCAGCCTGCCCGTAAATGTCCTTCCCAGATATACATAGGACAGAACAGAAGGTGATTCCCATTGCAGACCAGTGCCTTTTGACAAGACGTTCTCGGTATTGGAGAATATATTGTAGGTAATCGTATCGGCTGTGGATTGCTCATCAAGCGATATTCCAAGGGTGTTTTTTGTTATCCGGTTTCCCTCAATCAGGTTGTTTTTTGCATTCCTGAGCACGATACCAGCACGACTGCTGTCCGTGACAGCGTTGCCGGTGATGGAATTATCGTTTGCCGATGCAAGCTGGATCCCAACTGCATTCCCCTCAAGCGTATTATTTTCGATCGTATTCCCATTCGAAGATATGAGGATTCCGCTTGCCGTCACGCTGTTCTGGATAACAAATCCCTTAATAGTACAGCCATCTGCGGCAATTTCAAGGGCTGTTCCCCTTTTTCCCGGGTCAATGACCGGTGACCCCCCTCCGGTATCAACCCCGATAAGCGTAATCTTCTTGTCGATTTTGACCGTTCCCGGATAGGTCCCGCTCCAGACAGTGATTGTGTCCAGTGGAGATGCCCAGGTGACCGCGTCCTGGATGCTGGTAAAACCGCCTCCCGAGGGTGCAACCGTATACTGTGCTCCAGTCGCCGGAGGAACACATGCCGCACTCATGAGCAGTACTGCCGCGCAGCAGAACAGGACAAGGCTTGTGTGGCGCATCATGAATGAGATACCGGTCGTCTGGATTATTTTTTTGTTCATCAGTCAATGTCAGGAACAGAGAACTGCACCTGTATACATGCTCACCATGATATACAGGAATTACGGACTTTTGGGGATGATTAACAGCAGTCTCGCCCCACCCGCTCCTTTTGCAAGTTCGAGCAGATCGCCATCGTGAACCGATGCGGGCACATTACGTTCCAGCCGCGCATTGTTCAGTACTGTTCCGCCGGTACTCCCGCAGTCTTCAAAATACCAACCATCCTTTCCGAAGAGGAATTTCCCGTGAGGTTTCGATATTCTGGTCACAGCTGTATAGGCACCGGAGATCTCGACATCCGCATCCCCGGTCGCATCTGCAGGACGTTCGGGGTCGCTCCTCCCGACACGGATAACATCATTTCTCAAAAGAAATGTCCTGCCATCGTCATGGCCCCCCAGCACGATGGCAGCAGGCACGTTTCCCAGCACTTCCTGGGAGAGCGTGGTTTTAACAGACTCCAGCCTCCGGGAGATCTCCCCCCCGATGATCTGGACACGCGTGTTGGAGAACAGCCCGAGGTTCCGGATAATGGATTCCAGACCGCCGGGCACGATAGAATACTGCCAGACCGGGTGGATACCTTTGGACGTGGGAGAACCAAGGCCCGCCTCTTTTTTTATCACCCCTATACTCATGAGCTTGTCAAGGTGTTTTTTGGTATTCTCGTAGCTGGTCTCGATCTCATGGGAGATCGCCCGCGCATCACGCGGTTTCTTTTCAAGAAACTTCACGATCCTGAGCCGGGCACTGCTGGAAAGCACATCCAGATATTCCGAGAGTTCGTCGAGAGATTCCTCAGCATCCTCAACAACAATCGTAGGAGACTTGTCTGCCGGGTCCATATTCTTCCTGAGAGGTACGTCGCATTGTCGTCCTATAACCCTATGCACGCACCAAGGAGGGGGTATGCCGCTTTTTGTGCTGTACCTCATGTAAGCATCATGTAACCCGCAGGTTCAATGGTCTAACCTGCATCATGGGAGTAATATATCTGGCGTTGCATGCAACCATGAGATCAGGTGATACCCGGGAAGCATTCTCTGCGTGTCACCGATCCACAAAGGAAACAAACGGAGGCATTCACATGGATACCGGTAAAATCCTGATGGGAACGGCAATGCTCCTGATCACGATCGGTCTCCTGGTACATCCTGCAGGTGCTGCAGAAACCGGTAGCATTTCCATAGTTGGGCAGGGAAATGCCATCGGAGGCACTGGACCAGCACCGGGATGCAGTGACATCACCTGCGTAGCCGGGTCCGGATCCTCATTACCCGCCACGTACCCGTACGAATGATTGACTACGTCACCTGTATCCCTTTCCGTGAATACCCATGTTTTTCCCACGAGTGGCTTGATGGACATGCTGCCCGGTGGTTGAGCGGGCATATCCATCCCTCCCGGCGGATTCGTAAAAGCCTAAAAGCATCCTGCCGGGAAAAATCCTGATGCACATCCTCCAGGCTTTACAGGAAAAGCCACCCCATACTCTTTTTTAGTCCTTCCGGAAAGCCCACAACGCGTCTACTAATATACAGGATTTCACCGGTTTATACCCCTTTTCCGGGCTGTAACGGATTTTTGGATAGTTCCGGAATCTGTAAAAACGCCGGTTTTCCAGGAAAAAAAAGGAGGTCCGAAACCTTATACTGAACACACGAGGGGATCAGGAGTTAAATGATGAGAGCGCGGGTCATCACCGCGAATGCAAAAAGAGGGTAAAATGCTCCCGGGAGGATCATTCCTATCTCTTCTTGTTCATCGTCCTCGCGACTGCACAGGCTCCGATGATCCCAAGCGCGGCAAAGACGATCATTCCTGACGAAGGGGATTTTTTCGTGCTCGTCGGAATCGGCGTCAAAACTATGGGTGTGGTAGCCTTTGTTGTCGGTTGGATGACATAGGTAGGTATGGGTGTTGTGGGCTGCGGGGTCGGGGTTGTTGGTGCCACCGGGACCTCTGCCATGAGACGCACGTTATTAATCCACCCGACGGCGAACAGGCCCATCGTGCCATAATCACCGACATTGCCAAGATAGATCCGGTTCATATCCTGGAGAGAGCCCTTGGTAATCGTATAGTAACTCCAGACCTGCCCACCGGTTTGCTTGTTGGAGACGGTTTCGGTTACAATATCCGCATCATCGTTATAATCCACTTTAACGTGGTAGGTGGTATTGAGATCATACGTGACGGTGGGGCCACCATACGAAGACGTGTCACTGGTGACCTCTTGAAGTATGGCATTCTCTGTGACGGTATGCAGCACCATGATCCGACCGTATTTTCCATCGATAAATGCTGTAATAACGTTCGGACCCTTGTTGAAATCCATATCGGTCCCGGTAAATCCCAGCCGGAATGTTGCACCCGGATCCATCTGTTCAAAAATGACATCGTACTCAAGGGTAAATGATCCATTTTGGAAGTTGATCGGAGGGGAGTACGCATAATTACCGGTACTTGGCTGAATACCGAAATGGTACATCTCTTCTGTCGGATCCCAGTAATCCGAAGAGGGGTTGTTGGTGGTCCAGTGTGGGTCGGTGGCGAACGTAGTCTGGTAGAGTACGGCCTGCGTCCCTGTATCTGCCTGAATCGGGCATGTCAGGATAATAAGCGCCGCAGCCAGTATAAGCATGAATAAAATCCGTGGATGTTTCATGGAATAGATCTCCCAGGTTTCAAACAACCATTATGCTCATGTTTTCGCACGTCCCGGAATATGAACCAGGTACATGAACACAACCATGTAGTGTATTGTTATTATACTGCACCGCCGTTCATAAAAATATCGACCTGCCAAACGTCCGGGCCGGAGCAAACACTATATTTATCTTCGAAATAAGGCAATATCATAGAGCAGGATTAAAATGCGATAGTAGTCTAGCGGCAGGACAGGAGCTTCCCAAGCTTCTAACCCGGGTTCGATCCCCGGCTATCGCATCGGTTGTTATGGACACGGAACCTGAACGCTGTGCAATGCGGATCATAGCCGAGAACACCAGAGGCGTGCTGAGGGATATCACAACGGTGATTGCCGAACACGGAGCAAACATCCTGATGGTAAACCAGGAGATCTTCGATTCCGGCCCTCACGCAGGAATGGGAGAACTCTACCTAGAATACGAACCGGGGGCTGATCGCGAACAGCTGGTGCGCGACCTTGAGGCGATACAGTCGGTCAGGGACGTAAAATGCTTTCAGCCCTTTGGCGATATCTTCGGCTCCCGGGTGATCATCATAGGGGGCGGTGCACAGGTCGCCCAGGTGGCGCTCGGCGCGGTTAACGAGGCCGACCGTCACAATATCCGGGGCGAGCGAATATCCGTGGATACCATCCCCCTCGTCGGAGAACGGACCCTTGCGCTTGCCGTCGATGCCGTCTCACGCCTACCCCGTGCATCCATCCTCGTGCTTGCCGGGTCGATCATGGGGGGGGATATCTCAAAGGCGGTCGACCGGGTCCGGGAGGCCGGCATTCCGGTCATCGCGCTCAAGATGGCGGGAACCGTACCCCAGCATGCCGATCTAGTCGTTACCGATCCAATTCAGGCAGGAGTCTTTGCCGTTATGCACGTGAGCAGCAAAGCGGTATTCGATATCAACCGGGTCCGTGGCAGGGAATTTTAAATGGATATTATCGAGCGGGCCGTGTCGGTGCTGATGCATGACGGCCTTATCGTGTACCCGACCGATACCCTCTACGGCCTCGGGGCCGATGCCTTTTCAGATGAGGCCATAGAGAAGGTCTACGAGGCAAAGAAGCGGGATCTCGCAACGCCTATCTCCATTGCGGTCTCCGATTTTGAGATGCTCGCCGCAGTCTCCCGTATCGATAACTCTATGGAGGAATTTATCGAAAAATTTCTGCCGGGACCGGTGACGGTGGTGGTGCCGGCACGGAGGACAATTCCCGGGATCCTGACCGGAGGTACCGGGATGATCGGGATCCGTATCCCGCCACACGTAATTGCCCTGCAGGTAATCGAGCGGTTCGATGCACCCATCACCGCGACCAGCGCAAACCTCTCGGGGGGAAAAGACCCGCAGACCCCGGACGAGTGTACGGTCCCCTATGATCTTCTTATCGATGGCGGAAGGCTCCCGGGGACACCAAGCACGGTTGTCGATCTCACCACCAGAACAATTATCCGTCGCGGAGCGGAAGCCGATGTCATCGAAGTGTTCCTGAGATCCTGCTGATACCGAGGCTTTTCCATGCTGCCGATCCGTCTGCGCGACTTTGTTGAAGATCCCGATGGCTGGCTCTATGCGGTCTCCACCTACGATAACGAAAAAAATGTCGGGTGCGTGCTCCGGTATGTCCCGGACGATAAAGGAGAAAGAATCGGCCCGTCCGGCCAGCGGTACCTAAAATACGATTTCGAGGACGCGTACAGGAAGATCGCACGCGAAAAACCAGCATATGCAGGGCTTGTCCAGCGCATTCCTGTTGGAGATCTGCGCCGGGTGTTAAAACCGGATCTGGAGATCTCCCGGATCGCCGCATCGCACCCGAGCGTGAAAAAATTGCTCAACCTGTTCCGACTGCCACCGGGTGCGGTCGGCTGCACCGGATCGCTCCTGTGCGGACTTGAAAACGAGAGTTCTGATATCGATATGGTGGTATACGGGAAGCACTGGTTTACCGCTCAGTCACTCGTGAAACGAGGTATCGCAGATGGAAGGATCGAGGGTATGTCCCCGGAGATGTGGGGCAAGGTGTACGAGAAGCGTAAGCCCGAGATCCCCTATGAGGTCTTTGTTCCTCATGAGCAGCGGAAATGGAACCGTGGCCAGATCGAGGGCACCTATTTCGATATCCTGTACACGCGATCCTACGACAACCTTGCCGGTGCTCCTGCCGGGAAAGGAGAGGTTCTCGGGAAACAGACGATCGTTGCAACGGTGACCGATGCCTCACTTTCGTTTGACAGCCCGGCAGTCTATAGTGTGGAACATGAATTGGTGAGCAAAGTGCTTTCGTTCACCCACACCTACAGCGGGCAGGCGCTGGCAGGAGAGACAATCGAGGCGTGCGGTGTCGTAGAGCAGCACGGGGCGGAACGCTGGCTCATTGTCGGGACGACCCGGGAGGCGAAAGGAGAATATATCGTATCAAGGACCCTGCTTGGGGAGTAATGTGTTCTTTATTTCCTCATAGTCCACAATTTTGTCCACAAATGCCGACATCTGGGAGAGGATCACAGGGTCCAGACCGTTTTCCACGCACAAAAAGATCCCCGACACGTCGGATATTTTCAGTTTATTGACCACGAAGTGGAGAAACTTGGATGCGCTCGCTGTCGGGATATGGATCAGGAGCATGCTCACCGAGTCGAAGATGATACACTTGCGGGACGAGGGGATCTGCCGGAGAAATTCCGTAATGGCAATACCGAGGCCGGTCAGATCCGCCGGGTGGTTGACATACCGGATATGTGGGTCCGGACGGCAGCTGCCCCCCGAGTAATACGTGACCGCATCGATGACGTAATACTGATCCGGGGTTATCCCCTCTTTTGCGTAGGATTTGACCAGTACCTGGCTGGGCTGGTTCAGGGAGATGATGAGAGGGGTGTCCTTTTCCTTCAGGATCTTTTTGATGACCGCAAGGTTCATGGAATTGATATCCTGCGGGGCTGAGAGCAGGAGGTAAAGTCGTGTTTCTCGTGTGAGATCCTGCTCCGGGTTATCCGCCATGCACTCACTTCCCGATAAAAAATTCCCGAAAGCCGTCGGGTATGTCTTCCCGTTCTTCTGATGCTTTTTTGGCCAGGTCCTGCAGGGTCGCGGCCATTGCCATAATATTATTCAACTGTATCCGGATCTGCATCCGGATCTCCTCAGGGGTATATTCGCCGGACCCGATCTGCTGTTCGATCTGATTTAAATTCTGTCCGGTCAGTTCGAGGGGGTTTTTGATCCGGAGTACGGATTCGTTCAGGTAGGCGAGTAATGCGATTTTACGCTCCTCCGCTCTCTTCCGGTCGCGGATATCAACAAAACTTTCGATGAGATACGCCTTTCCCCCCACGGATGCCGGCGCGACAGTTTTGAGAATGGGGATCCGTTCCCCGCTGGCGGATAAGAGGACCCGCTCGGTGTTGTGGAAGGTTTTGTGCTGGTCGGTGATCGGGCATTCGCCGCAGTGAGCCGGGCAGACAAAATCATGGCAGACCTTCCCGACAAGCTTGTCCTTTTTTACGCCCAGCAGTGCTTCAGCATGGTCATTGGCATCGATGATCATGTGGGTCTCCGGTTCGATGATCAAAATGCCGGTCTGAATCCGGTCAAAGACCATTTTGAAGACATCCTTACCTGTAGTATCCTGTGTCGTACCGGAACGTTTTTTTTGCCGTTTTTGCCATGTCAGTATCCCTTGGAATACATCTGGATGTTCCCGGTTATATACGTCTTATCCATATCAGCCTATAGATTCTTGGAGGATTGCAACGGGATATCTGGATCCAACGGAAATGCAGAACAAAAATCGCTGATTGATTAGACCGGACAGTCTCTTGTCCGTTCACCCAGGTCAACAGTACCGGCGGATAGTTTCCCCGTTTCCGGTATCCCGTTAGTCACCGGAAGAACCGGGCAGTAGCCATGCTTTTGGCCTGCGCCAGATCTCAACGATCCCTTCGTACCATTCCGGAAGGGTCTCCATGGAGGGGGTGAACTGCAGTTTTTTGAGAATGTGCTGCATAATGGGACGGGGCATCACCACCCGAACATCATATCCCTGTGCAAGCCACTGCCGTATTAAAGCCTGTGTGTTGCCCTCGTTTTTGTTCCGGGATATGATGAAATGGAGGTAGAGCCGGTGGTTCTCCCTGATTTCCAGCCAGCCGGAGTAGAGAGATTCAAAAAATCCCAGTGCATCGCCGTCTGGTGTGCCGGACTCGATTCGTTGCGCATCCATGCGGTTCACGTCCTTTTTGGTGATCCATACCGTTTACGGGAACTTCCTTAAAAAATGTGGGTTTGTGCAGGGTGAAAGTGCTACATCACTGTACTAGAACAGACCTACAGTTGCCGCCCGTAATGCCAGTTATCTCCCTTCATCACAATTACGGGAAATCACAGGAAACAGCCCTTCACGCAAATAGCTCCATGCGAAATACCGGTCGGTGCTATGCAGGAAAAGGAGGCTTCCCGGCACAAGGGGGGGAGGGGGGTGATCCCCCCACCCATGCGTCGGGCCGGCAGGGGACCACCCCCCTCCCCCTCAGGACCCGGCCGGACCCATTCATACGCATTGTGGCACCCATGAGTCCTGTCCGGGTTGTTGGATCGCAGAGGTCATGATCTGACAGCTCACGGGCCGGTGGGCAGGGATCCCCGGGAATTACTTCCAGGAGCCGATTGTTAAAAGGCGGCACGGAGAAAAACACTAACAACTTTATAAACCAAGCCATATACGAATAATCTGAACATGAGAGGCGGTACTGCAGGGTCCAATAGGGAACGGGCTCTTTCCGAAGTGATCGGGTTTGTACTTATCCTCGGGATTGTCATGGCCGCATTCTCCCTGTATCTGGTCTACGGGGTTCCGGTGCAGGGCCGCGAGAACGAGATCAACCACATGAACGATATTAAAGACCAGTTCGTCGCGTACAAGATCGGTGTCGATTCGCTCTGGACAAACCAGCAGACGGGGCTTGCCATGAGCACCAGCTTCCCGCTGGGCACCGCCGGCCAGACTGCGCAGGGGAGCACCAGCGTTATTCCGGTTCTGCAGCCCATCGGGTCAAGCGGGACACTGGGGATCAACCAGCGGACGACGACACCGGAAATCTTTACCGTGTCGTCTGCATCCTATATCAGCAGCAACACTGGTTCGATGTTCTCTGTCGGACCGTACACGATTCCCATAATGCAGACCTACTCGAATGCTCCTTCGAGGCTCATGATAAATCTCTCAACGACAAATGCATCGTGGGCCAACCCTACACCCGGGAGTATTCAGGTAAGTGGGAGTGGCTGGAACGCAAGTGTCAATATTACCCCGGATATTTCCGATTGCCTTACTCCCGGATTTGGAACCAATGTGACGTATCAGACCATTTGTTTGGGCTCTGATATTACAGTCACTGTTATAAAAAATGGTGTAACCTCCTTGAACCGGGCAATAGTATACTCTAATATTACTCAAAATAATCCCTATTCGATCAACCTGCTCGACCCGGCATATGGGTTACAATCGGTCATCACCTATCCTGCGACAATAACCTTTTCCACGATGGGGAACCCCGCGCTTATTTCCCCAGCGGTAACAGCAGTATACGCCTACCAGCCCCAGACCAACTATACCTATTCTGTCCCACTCGGTTCCGTCCAGTACAGTACCAGCAACAACTACTGGATTCCCCAGACCTACTATTACCAGATGGGGGGGGTGTTTCTCTCCCAGAGCGACGGGATCACGTACAAACTTCCACCGGAGATAACATTTGCGAACAACGGGAACGGGAACATGACCGTGAACATTGTCGCCCTCGCATATGATCCGGCAGACTCAGGCATGATCGGTGGCAGCAGCCCGGCACAGATTTCAACATCCCTGAAAACCGATTACGGTAACCTACCATATGCACCTATCAGTCCCAATACCTGGAACGCAAGCATCAATATCACCACACCTGATCCGAATGCTGCCGTCATGTGGGCCGCCTACTTGAACGCAGCGGCAAACCAGACCGGCGGGATCCCGACCACGTATTATACGGCGGGCAACACTACTACCGGCAGTTACATCTTTTTGAAGGGAATAAACGATGGTAATCCGCATATCACTCTAACGGGAAAGACAGCAAACCTTTCTGTCAGTGTACAGAGCGTGGGGAGTACATGAAAATCTCCGGCAGAAGACAGGATAGCGCAGTATCCGAGATCATAGGAACCATCCTGCTGATCTCGATCGTTGTTATCGCAGGATCGATCATTGCTGTCGCTGTACTCTCCCAGCCCCAGCCCCAGAAGATCCCGTCATTGAGTGCGATCATCTCAAACCAGAGCCAGATTGTATATATCAAGCACGACGGCGGGGACGCACTGGCTCTCGGAACCTACAAAATTTTAGTAAACGGTCAGGACGCTACATCCAGTTTCAACCCCCCTTCCACGTGGTCGATCGGAGTAACGCTCAACAATGCCGCAAACAATGGAACCACCATGCCGTCGAGCGTAGCAATTGTATATACCGGATCCGGCTCTTCAGGAGTTGTTTTAACGTCGGCATATTTCGGTACGGCGTTCCCGACAGCTGGACCGACATCGACAGGAACCGCCACTACAACAACGACACCGACTCCGACAGTTACTACCACTACCGCAACAACCACAACGGCAACACCAGCGCCGACCGTAACCGGCATCTCACCGGCGTCCGGTCCGTTAGCAGGTGGACAGACGATCACGATCACCGGGACGAACTTTGTTACCGGGGCGACCAGTGTTACCTTTGGAAGCACAGTGGCAACCGGCGTCTCGGTTAGCAGCAGTGGTTCGCTTACCGCGACGACGCCGGCGGGTTCAGCCGGGACTGTAAATGTCGTTGTCACCACCACCGGCGGAAGCGCAACCGTGACGAATGCATACACCTATACCTCAGCTCTGGCATTCTTCAGTATCTCACCGGCCGCAGGTCCGTTATCGGGTGGACAGACGGTCACGATCACCGGGGCAAACTTTGTTACCGGAGCGACCAGTGT
>Ga0187874_10002002_pt1 | contig 16565 bp, 14 predicted proteins | sample June2016WEW_16_1_3_FD_132993 | JGI IMG/M metagenome (GOLD analysis project Ga0187874, IMG submission 132993) | Peatland microbial communities from SPRUCE experiment site at the Marcell Experimental Forest, Minnesota, USA - June2016WEW_16_150 | ecosystem: Environmental > Terrestrial > Soil >... | reverse complement strand
TATCGCGGCAAACGTTGTGAACCCGCTTACGTGAAGGAAATTTCCGAAGTCGTCGCACGAGTCAAGAACTGCTCGCTTGATGAATTGAGCGCCGCGACGTGCCAAACGGCAAGGGAATTTTTCCCGAAGCTAAGGTAGGGCTTGCTCTCCGAGCGAGCCGTGTTTCATCTGGAAAGAATGGCGTGAGGGGGACATCACGCCCTGCCGAAACCGGCCAACGCCTCCGACTGGCAGAAAGCGGTCGAACCGGCTTCAAAATCTGCTGGCATCAAAACTGCGTGGCGCATGAAATTGATGAAAACGAGCACTGCAACCGCCTTGGCCGCCCTGGCAATCTCCCTGACCTCCTGCGCGACCTCCAGACCGCCACAGGCGTTTCACAAAACCGATAATTCCGCGTTGATTATTCAATCTTTGGATGACAAAACCTGCCAGATGATTGAACCAACCACCTCGGTCAAAGAGGACAACGACGCGGTTCTGGCAACAGCTATGACTCTGTCCCAACGCGAGACGGCGGTGGTGATACTTGAGAATTACACCGAGCCGAAGGCTGGCCGGCAATATCGCGAACGCAGCACGCCTTGGTTTGTCGGGCTGCGGGGTCTCGGATATCAACACATTGTCTTCCTTCGAGGCAGCGGTGTCCCCGACCCGGAAGGCTTGATGACCCTGGCCGAATACGAATGATTTAACCGGGGCGGGTTAAGCCGGTTGGGAACCGACCACTTTGGATCATTGCTGCTTTTCTGCATTGAACCACCGGCTGCGGGTCATGGATAATCACCGGAACGATGGCAGAGGAACTGCAACTGCGCATCCACGGCGGGGCGTCACTGCCGACTTTGATCTATCTCCCCGGCTTGCACGGTGATTGGACGCTCATCGGCGGCTTCCGTCATGCCCTCGGGGGCCGGGTACGCTTCGTCGAGGTGACGTATCCCCGCACGCTCACCTGGTCACTCGATGATTACGCGGCGGCCATTGAAACCGCACTCGCGAAAGACGGTATTACCGGCGGCTGGCTGCTCGGCGAGTCATTCGGCTCACAGCCGTTATGGGCGGTGGTCAGGCGCGGGAAGTTTCCGGCAAAGGGTGTGATTCTGGCCGGCGGTTTTGTGAAACATCCCCTGCGCTGGGCGGCACGGCTGGCCGAAAAGCTGACCGGCAGGATTTCAATGGCGCTCTTCGTCCGAATCATCTTCGGCTACGCCAGAATCGCGCGGTTCCGGTATCGCCGGTCGCCGGAGACGCTGGCGAGCATTGACGAATTTATCGCGCGCCGGACGGAGCTTGACCGCCGGGCCGCAGAGCATCGTCTGCTTTTGGTCGCCGAAAACGATCCGCGTCCCATTGCCAGCCAGACCAGGCTGCCGGTGTTTGGCTTGAGCGGCGTGCTGGATCCCATTGTGCCGTGGCCCTTCGTGCGGCATTGGCTCAAGAAAAACTGTCCAGCCTTGCGCGCTTACAAAGTCATCCACACGGCCGACCACAATGTTCTCAGCACTGCGCCGCGCGAAGCGGCGAAGCAGGTTCTGGAATGGATGGCCTTTTCGAAGTAAGAAGTCAAAAGTCAGTCAGAACCTGCCAGAACGCGTTCGACAAATTCAAAAACCACTATATCTTTTGACCCGGATTAGAAGACTGGAAAATGCCGCCGCTGCCATTTATTTATCCGTACAATTTTATTTTCTGGCTGGTTTATTGCCTGGCCTTCTTGCAGGAATGGCAAATGATTTCAGGACGTCGGCAAAAAGCCGATGAAAATAAACGTCAGGATCGCGGATCGTTCCGCTTGATTATTTGGGGAATTCAGTTTGCTGTCATTACCGCCTTTATTTGTGCGTTTGCGGTGCCTGCCGCGACCATTCGAAATGGACAAGTGATGTGTTTCTGGGCCGGCATCGTCATTTTAGTGGCTGCCGCCATCCTTCGCCGTCATTGTTTCAACATGTTGGGCAATCATTTCAGGCCTGCTGTCACCGTAATCCAAGGCCAGCCGGTGATCGAGCGTGGAGCTTATAAATGGGTCCGTCACCCGGCTTACCTTGCGGGAATCCTGCTGTTTGTCGGTATCGGCCTCGCGCTGGGGAACTGGATCAGCATCGCGGTCAATGTCCTGGTGCCGGTTGCCGTCTATGGCTATCGTATTCACGTTGAGGAACAGGCTCTCGTTGAAACGCTCGGCACCCCATACCGTGAATACATGAACCGCACCAAACGTCTGATACCGTTTCTATTCTAGCCGCCGACTTCGCTTGGAAGACGAGGCTCATTTTCCCAAATCGGAAATCGGAAACTGTCTGAGCTTCCTCACGTCAGCGGCAACGGAAAACCTTTTAATACCCCCAAATTATTCCCATGGAACTGACCGGCATGAACAGGTTGTTGCCGATGTACTGCAATTCCACCGCCGTGCCCTGTCCGCCGGTGATGCCACCAGACGTGCCGATGGTCGTGAGGGATACAGCGGAAGCCTGTAGTGTATAAATACCGCCACTCGTCGTGCTGTTGATCACCGCGGCCAATTTGCTGCCATCCGCCGAGGAAGTAATGGCCGACCAGGTTGCGCTCGGCTCGCCGAATTGCTGTGTCCAGGTCGCACCCCAGTTGAGCGACGTGTAAATTTTGCCGTTGCTCACCGTGGCGGCCAGTTTACCACCGTCGGCCGACGAAGAAACCGAAGTCCACGCTGTGCTGCCGGGCAGGCCGGACGTTCGTGGCACCCACGTACCGCTCGAACTGGTCCACGTGGAAATGCCGCCCGGGTTTTGCGCCGCCACCAGTTTGGTGCCGTCTGCCGAGGAAGCTATCGCAGACCAGGACCCGCCTGTGGAAGACGACCACGAACCACCGGAATTGGACGAAAGGAAAATGCCGCTGCCACCCGCCGCCGCCAATCTGGTGCCATCGGCGGAAGAAGCGACGGAAGACCAGTTCGCGCTCTGCGCGCTGGTGGGTGACCACGAACCGCTCGAACTGGTCCACGTGTAAATGCCGCCGTTGTTGTTGACCGTCGCCACCAATTTGGTGCCGTCCGCGGAGGAAGCGAGCGAAGACCAAGCCAAATGCTGCGCGCCGGATGAAGCCCAAGTGGAGCCGGAATTTGTGGACAGATAGATGTCACCCATATTTAATGCCGCCACCAACTTGCTGCCGTCGGCTGATGAAGCAACGGCGCGCCATGCACCGGGGCTTGCACTGGTTGAACCCCATGTTCTTCCTGAATCTGCCGAGGTGTAGATTGTGTCTCCGCTGGCTACCGCAACCATTTTGGTCCCATCCGCCGACGAGGCGATGTCATACCAGCTCAAGGTGTTTTTTGCGGCGCTGACCGTCCAGGAAGAATTGGTGAAGCCCAAAAAATTGCCGAGAATGGCCTGATTGGCGTTCTGTGCGACCTGCCACCCGCCTGCCCCCCCGCCCGAGATGCGCACGATGTCACCATTGCTCGGTGAAGCCGGCAATGTGACCGTTGTCAACTGCGAATTGGTCACCAGATAGCCATGATCAATAACCGCCTGCACCGCCGTCCCGTTTGTGGGAATCCAGCCAACGAGACCATTGCCGAAAAAGCTACCGACGAAACTGTTTCCCCAGTTGGTAAAGTTGTTGGCGCCGGAGAAAAAATTGGTGCCGGTAAAAGTATTCGCGCCGCTGAACGTCTGGTTGCTGTTCACAAACGCTGTGTTGGACGGCAATTGATTGTCGGCCAGAACCCCGGTCAGGTTCGTCACATTCACATTTGTCACTCCGCCGCCGTTGCCACTGAAACTTCCAGAAAACAGGTTACCGCTGTTGGTTAATGCCACGGTATTGGTGTAACCCGCGAACGCGCTGGCCGGCAATGCGCCGGCCAATTGCGATGCGGGCAGGCTGCCCGAAAGGTTGCTCGCGGTGTTGGCAAAGATGGCGTAGGGCACCGGGGTCAACAACTGGCGCGGACTGAGGATGATGAATGCGCTGGTGCTGCCGTTGGTCCGCACGCCAATGTCCAGCCAGCGGTTCAGACCGGTGAAAATACCCGGACCAAAATCCAAATTGACTGCAAACAAACCGTTGCTCACGGCGGTCGGGGAATTGGTCAGCGCAAGGCTGACGGGATTTCCATCGGTCACCGCATCGTAAACCCTGAACCGCAAATCGTAATTGCCGTTGGCGGGGCTGCCGCTGTCGTTGAGCCGGCCCTGGTACATGAACGCTGTGCCCTGGGCGGAGCAGGTTGAAAGTTGAGAGTTGAAAGTTGAGAGAAAGACCAGCGGGAGCAATATCCAGCGGAAACCGCGCACGGCGGCTGGATGACGACGGACGACCGCGCAAAACAGCGGTGAAATATTACTTCGTTTCACAGGGAAATTTACTATAAACCAACATCCACGCCAGTTCAATCTCAAATCGTCGGAAATTTGAGGCAGGGACGGCTCGCCGAGAGGATCTCAAAGCTTCGGAGGGGCGAGCTTTACAAACCCCCATTTTTAAATCAGGGCGTCGTGACCACGATTCGCAAAGCGAACATCCTGGTTGGGGCAACAATTTGGTGGCGGGCCTGGGAAGCCAAACTCGACTCTCCGAAAAATGGCCAGATAGGGCGCGGTCTCCGCACCGCGCCGCTTTCGGAGAAAGTGCCCTACCTTGCTCACCGCCTTACTGTTTCAATCGGAAAAACAAATTCCCTGTGGGCGGTGTGATGTTCAGATAATTGGTGCCGTCGTGCGTCGTCATACCGCTGCTGGCCGACCAGCCCCCGGACGACGTTAGGCTGTTGTTTTGCTGCAAACTCCAACCCGAGATGTCCTGCCAAAACACCGTCACCGTGTTGCCTGAGCCGGTGATATAAAGCGTCGGTGCGCCGGGTGTTTGGGCAACTGAAATCAGCGCCCAGAACCCACCCGTGAGCGAATAATTGCCGCCGGTCATCGCCATGCCCGCATCCGGCTGGCCGATGGTACCGCTGACCTGATACGTGCCGCCCGTGCTGGTGCCGCCGCCACCGGCGACTTTATACCAGTCGATGGAGTATGACTGCGCAAAGCCGACTGCTGGGACCAGCAGGCTGAAAAGCAGAACGAGTTTTTTCATAAGCGCCTCATTTCCCGTTTGCGAGTGATTCTACCACAGATTCCAGTTGGTTCAATCGTTTTGCGAATGAATCGTTCTGCCGCTTCAGGTCCTGAATCTCCGCGTCCTTTTCATTGAGCTTCTGATTCAACCCCTGAATGGCCGCCAGCGCCACACCTTCCTCGTCCACGGTGGCGATGTGCTTGTCATCCGTGCCGTTCAAGCCGAAAGCCGCATGGAAATCCTGCGCCATCGGGCCAAGATGTTCGGTGCCGTCCGCCTCCACCTTGTATTTCCATTCCGTGATAGGCAGGGCCGAAACCTTCTCCAGCACCGTGCGCGGGTTGATGACGGCAAAGTCTTCCTTGGAATTGCGATCCGAGCCGTTCGCCCAAGTCGTGCCGTTGCACGTGGCGCTGCCCACCTGTAACAAGGCGGCGGGATTCGTTATGCCGATGCCCACGTTGCCGGTTGCAAGAATGGTTATCCGGGGAGTGAATTCTGTGCAAAAAAACAGGTCATATTGATTGGCGCCGCTGGTGCGCTGGGAAGCGATGCCTTCGCCACTGTCGTTGCCGAAGCTCAAACAAGCACTACTCGCCGCGCCTTCCGGAAGGTTAAACGTGCCGTTGTTTTGACTGGACTGGTCAAGGTTCAGGCCGCCAACCACGCTCAAGGCTTGTTGCGGGCTGCTCGTGCCAATGCCCACGTTGCCGCCATTTAGCGAAAAGAGGGTTCCCGACAGCGTCACGCCAGCAGCTGATTGAACCTGCATCGAACCGCCTGATTGCAACAGCATTGTGGTTCCTGACTTCAGATCCGCGGCCAAACCCGCCGTAATGTTCACATTATTGTTGGCCGTCACACCCATATTTGCCCCGATGGATTCAGTCATGTTGTTATTGGCTGTCAAATCCATATCTGCCGCAGCCGTTGCCGTCATGTTGTTGTTCGCCCTCAAAACCATGTCTGTTCCCGCCTGTAAGGTCTGCGTGCCGGTGTTGGTGATGACCCCGGCGATGAACGTCTGGCTTTGACCGCTGCCGATGCGGATGATGTTGGCGTCGGTTGAAAAGCCTTGGTTGCCGATGTCAATGTTGGAACTGCCGGTGGTGATGTGATAGCCAGCCTGATAACCCAGCGCGATGTTATTGAAGCCACTCGTGTTGAGGTTAAGCGCCTGAACGCCAACGGCCGTGTTGTCGGAGCCGGTCGTGTTGCTGTAAAGCGCCTCCTCGCCGCTGGCCATGTTGAAGGTTCCGTTCGAGTTGAAATAAAGCGCATGTAAGCCAACGGCCGTGTTGCCGGCGCCGCTCGTCGTTGAATTGCCCGCCGGACCGACAAAGAAGTTGCCAGAAGCGCCAATGTTGGTATTGCCGATGCTGGTCAATTGCGCCGCACTGACATTGAGATTGGTCAACCCGCCGCCGTTACCGTTGATGACGCCCGCGATGAACGTCTGGCTCTGGCCGCTACCGATGCGGATGATGTTGGTGTCGGTTGAAAAGCCTTGGTTGCCGATGTCAATATTGGAGCTGCCGGTGGTGATGTTATTGCCAGCCTGATAACCCAGCGCGATGTTATTGGAGCCGCTCGTGTTGTCTTGAAGCGCAGCAACGCCATCGGCCGTGTTGTAGGAGCCGTTCGTGTTGAAGAAAAGCGCCCCATTGCCAATGGCCGTGTTGGCGGAGCCACTCGTGTTGTCTTGAAGCGCCGCAACGCCATTGGCCGTGTTGTCGGAGCCGCTCGTATTGCTGAAAAGCGCCTCATAGCCATTGGCCACGTTAGCGGAGCCGTTCGTGTTGTAATAAAGCGCCGCAAAGCCATTGGCCGAGTTGAAGAGGCCGCTCGTGTTGGCGAAAAGCGCGAAATAGCCATCGGCCGTGTTGTAGGAGCCGCTCGTGTTGGAGTAAAGCGCAAAAACGCCATTGGCCGTGTTGTCCGAGCCGCTCGTGTTGTTGAGAAGCGCCCCGGAGCCGTTGGCCGTGTTGTCGGAACCACTCGTGTTGGAGTGAAGCGCATCAACGCCATTGGCCGTGTTGAAGGTGCCGCTCATCGTCGAATTGCCCGACGGACCGACGAAGAAGTTGTCATAGCTATCGTTGGTATTGCCGATGCTGGTCAATTGAGAGGCCGACAAGGTGCCGCTCAAATTACCGGCGCTTTCCGCGTAAATCGCATAAGGCGTCGGCGTCAATTGCTGGCGCGGTGTCAAGGTGGTGAAGGTGTTGACGCCGTTGGTCTCGACGCCAATTTGCAGCCAGTTGGTCTGGCCGGTGAACACGCCGGGGCCAAAATCAATCAGCACCGTGAACAAGCCGTTGGTGACGCTGACGGCGTTGTTGGTCACCTGCCCGGCGATGGCGACACCGCTGGCATTGGTGTTGAACAACGAGAAGGTCAGATTGTAGGTGCCGCTGGCGGGATTGGTGCTGGAATTAAGCCGGCCCTGATACGTGAACGCCGTGCCTTGGGCGAAGACGGTTGAGAATTGAGAATTGAGAGTTGAGATGGCCAGCAAGGCCAGCGCCACCAACAGATTTTTAACGCGGATTTTCATAGTTTTTCCTGGAATGGATTTTCAATGGTGACAAACGCTCTTCTGCCACCGTTGGCGATTTTACCATAGCTTCTCCTTATGCAAAGGATTTTTTACGCTTACATGCTCAACCTGCGTCAGCTAAACGGCTTGAAGAATCTTTTTTGCCGACCGCTTGACCGCCTCGGCCAACTCGCGCGGCTTCAAAACTTTCGCGTCGCCACCCCAGCTTAAAATCCAACGCTCAATTTCGACCAGGCTGGACAGCTTCATCCGCAACTCCACTCCCCCACCCTTCAACTCCTTCAATTGCTGTGATTCGTGCCACCTCTTTTCGCGAATGTAATCGGCCACTCGGGCATCGAACCGGATGACCACTTCGTATTCGCCCTCGCCCGAATGAACGCCGAAGCTGTCGCGCAGTCTTTTTTCCAGGGAGAATCTTTGCGGCCGCTCAAACGTTTTCCCGGTCGGCTGAACGGATTTAATCCGCGCGGGCACAAAAGTGCGGACATCCTTGCGTGCATGGTCGTAGGCGAACAGGAACCATTCGCTGTTGATGTTCGCCAGATGATACGGATCAACGATGCGTTTTTCCGTCTGCCGCTGGCCGGGTTTGCGGTAGGCCAGTTCCAGTTGCTTGCGTTGCGAAACGGCCTTGGCGAGCACATCGAAAATTTCCAGATTCAGAATCGGCTCGGCACGGGTGCGGAAGGAAATCGTCTGCTCGATGTCGGCGAGGTTGAGCGAAATGGTGTCCGGCAGGGCTTGCTCCATTTTCCGGATGGCGCTCAAAAGCGGCTTTTCGAAATTCGTGCCGCGATATTGCTGGAGCGCCTTTTCGGCGACGATGAGCGCGAAGAGTTCGCCTTCGGTAATCTGGATGTTGGGGAAGGCGCTGACTTCTTCCGTGTAACGATAGCCATTTCGGCGCGGGTCGAATTCAATTGGCAGACCAAGCCGGTCGCGCATGAATTCGATGTCGCGATGAATCGTCTTGGTGGCAACTTCAATTTCAAGGGCGAGCGTGGAGGCGTTCGGAAATTTGCCGGCTGAAACGGCCTGATGGATGCGCAACATCCGCTCCAGCGGCGGACGCGAATGGAGCGATTTCGCAGCCGTCATCGCTGGCCGGGATTTGTTTTCACGCTGGATATTCATTTTATTCCGGGTCCGCCGGTGCATAGAGCAATGGGTCTTGATGGTAGAACTCCTTCAACTCGGCATACAACTCCGGATGCCGTTCCTTCAATTGGCCGGGCTTCTCGAAAAAACTTTCCGTGGCCACGGCGAAAAACTCTGCGGGATTTTGGGCGCCATAGGTGTCCAGGACCGTTTCCCGGCCGTCTTCAGCCGCGCGGCGGAGTTGCTGGAATTCTGTGCTCAGGACCCTCGCCCACGTTTGGTAGCGGTGGCGCATCTGCGAGAAGGTTGTTCCTTCAAGGAGCGGAGCGCCGTCAACCAGGCCGTCCTCCTGATCGAGTTGGTGGGCAAACTCGTGAATGACCAGGTTCCGGTTCTTGTCCAGTTCCACCGCCCCGGCGATTGCCGCATCCCACGCCAGGACCACCGCCCCGTGCGGCCAGGATTCTCCTCCCCGCGCCTGGTCTGCTTCGGTAATCGTCCTTCCATCCTTTTCCAGACGCCAGGTTCTGACGATGTAGCTGGAGGGATAGACCAGGATGCTGCGCAGGCGGGGGTAATAGTCCGTGTCCCGGTGCAGCAGCAACAGGCAAGCCTGCGCCGCAATCAATACCCTGACCTCATCGGTAATCTCCTGTCCGCCGCAGCCCTCGAACCGTTTTTCCTCAAGGAAGACAAGGATATGGCCTTCCAATTCCCGGCGATCCGCCGGAGGGAGGCAGGAATACATGGGATAACGGCGTACCAGAAGGTCGCGCCATTCTGAAGGGAACGGCCGGCTTCGAATCCGGTCACGGCGGCGTTTTTTGAAAAATCCGAACATGCCGGTCCTGACCACCCGCTTGTGTTCCGGTTCAACTGCCCTTTTCGAGCTTGGTGAGCAACTCGTCGTTGGTCTTGTGTTTTTTGAGTGCGGCGGTGAGTGTTTCCATCGCCTCAATGGGATTCAAATCCACCATCATGCGACGCAATTTGCGGATGGCTTCAATCTGTTTGGGCGGGTAAAGCTTTTCCTCCTTGCGCGTCCCGCTCTTGGGAATGTCAATAGCCGGGAACAACCGCCGGTCGGACAGTTTGCGGTCGAGAATCAGCTCCATGTTGCCCGTGCCCTTGAATTCCTGAAAAATCAATTCGTCCATGCGCGAGCCGGTGTCAATGAGGGCGGTGGCCAGAATCGTCAGCGAACCGCCGTTCTCGATTTTGCGCGCCGAGGCGAACATCTTGCGCGGAATTTCCAGCGCGCGGGCGTCCACGCCGCCGGTCATCGTGCGGCCGCTGCCGCCGTGAACGCTGTTGTAGGCGCGCGCAATGCGCGTGAGCGAATCCATCAACACGAAGACATCCTTACCCGATTCCACGATGCGCCGGCAACGCTCGATCATGAAGCGCGAAAGCCGGACGTGCGTGTCCAGGTCCTGATCGTTCGACGACGCGACCACCTCGGCTTTGACCGAGCGCTGGAAGTCGGTTACTTCCTCCGGGCGTTCGTCAATGAGCAGCACCAGCGCGTGGACGTCGGGATGGTTCGCGGTGACGGCGTTGCAGATTTGCTTGAGGATGGTGGTCTTGCCGCTGCGCGGCGGCGAGACGATCAGGCCGCGCGTGCCTTTGCCAATCGGTGTGACCAGGTCAATCACGCGCGTTTCGATCAAATCAGGACTGGTTTCGAGCTTGAATTTTTCGATCGGGTCGATGCTTGTGAGGTTCTCGAAACGGACGGCCTTGACGTAATCCTCGAACGCCATGTCGTTGACCTTTTCGACCGCCTTGAGCTGCGGGCTGGTGCCGCGATGCGGCGGCTGGGTGGGCCCGTAAATCAGGCTGCCTTCGCGCAGAAAATTGCGCCGGATGGTGTCGGGCGTGACAAAGATGTCCGTTGGCTTTGGGTGAAAATGGTTTTGCGTGGTGCGCAGAAAACCAAAGCCTTTTTCCGAAATTTCCAGATAACCGGAGCCGTAGTCCGGTGCTTTGTCACCGTTATCTTTTACGCTGCTCATAGCATGTGTCTGTGACGAAGGCTAAAGCGAATCCCGTAAAGCCGGTATTGAACTTTGAATTGGAGAAGCGACTGCGACGGCCTACGCCGCTCGCGGCCCTCAAACCTTCGACTTTTCAGTAATTACGGGTAAACCGCCCGCAATGCAACAAGTTTTTTTGAACAAAATTGGTACGAGGACGGGGATTTCAATGCCCCCTCGATCCAATACCCCAACGGCTTCACCCGCCCACCGCGGCGCGCGCTTCGGCGGCCAGCGGCGTGCTGAGATAACGTTCGCCGGTGGACGGCGCAATGGTGACGATGAGTTTGCCCTTATTTTCCGGGCGTTTGGCAACCTGAATGGCTGCCCACACGTTTGCGCCGGAGGAAATGCCGCATAAAATACCTTCTTCCCTGGCCAGCCGGCGGGCCATAGCGAAGGCGTCGTCATTCGACACCTGAATACAGTCGGTGATTTGCAAATGGCCACCGGCGTCTTTCAAATGAAGGTTCTTGGGAATAAACCCGGCGCCCAACCCCTGGATTTTGTGAGGACCGGGTTTCAACGGCTGGCCGGTCAGTGTTTGGGAAATGACCGGTGAATCCTTCGGGTCCACCGCGATGGCCTGAAACGACGGTTTGCGCGGTTTAATGACTTCCACGCAACCGGTAATGGTGCCTCCCGTTCCCACGCCGGCAACCAAAATGTCCACCTTGCCGTCCGTGTCGGCCCAAATTTCCTCGGCGGTGGTCTTTTTGTGGATTTCCACATTGGCCGGATTTTCAAACTGCTGCGGAACCCACGAATTCGGCGTTTCCCTGGCCAATTGTTCGGCCTTGGCAATCGCACCTTTCATGCCTTCGGTGCCGGGAGTTAAAACCAGTTTCGCGCCGAGCATCGCCAGCAACGTGCGGCGTTCCACCGACATCGTTTCGGGCATGGTGAGAATGAGCTGGTAACCCTTCGCCGCTGCGACAAACGCCAGGGCGATGCCGGTGTTGCCGCTGGTCGGCTCAATGATGACCGTGTCCTTCTTGAGAATGCCGCGCTCCTCGGCGTCCTCAATCATGGACATGCCGATGCGGTCTTTAACACTGCTGAGTGGGTTGAAAAATTCGCACTTGAGGAGAATCGTGGCCGGCAGGCCGGCGGTGACCCTGTTTAATTTGACCAGCGGTGTGCGTCCGACAGTCTCGATGATGCTGTTGTAGATGCGTCCCATAAAATCCGTTCAAAACTCTTTTAATTGATTTCGTTAGCTAACATTGTGATGAGTCGGGCACAAGCGCAAGAATTTTTTTTAGGACAATGGAACATCGAACCTCCAACACCCGACTCCGAACATCGAAAGAAAAGCCGATTTCGATGGCGGTTTTAATTCGATGTTGGCTGTTCGGCGTTCGAGGTTGGGCGTTTCCAGTCTAAAAACAATAAGTCCCTGCCCGACCTTTCAGTCGAGCAGGGACAAATGGGGGATGGGAGTTCGCCACTCTCTCTTTCCCGGGCTGGCATTAGGCGCCCCCTCGCGGGGGCTGCCAGCTTCCCGACGCCATTCTCCACGGCAAGCGGAGTCTTCGGCCTCGTAGCAGGGCCGTCCAGTGCCTTTCGGCCACTGAATTTCGAGTGAGGCTTTTCAGCTCGCTTGAGCTGATGGTTGCGCCACCGGCTTGCGAACCAGGTAAAGACACGCCTGTGACTTCTTATCTTCGCGTCTTCACCACTTAGCTCCAGGTCAGCCACCGCTTTTGGCGGCGCGTTCGCCCGGGGCCACGGGTCTCGCCTCTTCACTCTCAGGTTGCCTTTTGCCCACAGTCCAGCGGTGTCGTTTTTAACATCGCCGGCGCTCGGAAGTTTTTCACGGGATTTGCCTTGTCCGCGTGTTCTTCCCGGCGCGTGCGCCCATTTTGTCCGCCTTTCGACGGCTTTGCCAGGCGGGTCCGGCTTTCGCCTGACCGCCAGAGTCGCCCGCACCGTGCTGATGCACAGTAGCAACCGGATACCCTCTGGGTAACTGCGATTCGCCCAAACTCGAAACCTGTTCGGGCTACTTGACTCGGTTCGGAGCAGTTTCTCATCGCTCCTTGCCGCCAAGTCCCTCATTCGCATTTGGCATGTGCGAACATGCCAGAGGAACTGGTGAATTCTGCCTCCGCTGCCGCACCTTTCGGTTCGGTTTAAGAGGAGCCCGGCCAACCAGCCTGACCCGGCTTTTCCCCAGTTGCCTGGGATTATCCCGGAAACGAACAGCTTCAACCTGTTGATTGCCACTGCCCGCTTCGTTCTTTCAATGAACTGCGAACATCATAACTCAAATCGCCAAACCGACAACGAATTGATATGCACAGGTTGTTCACCAACCCGCACCTGCGGAAAACGTGTGAACTGTGCAAAACCATCAGTGAAATCGATATTCCCGCGCTTTGCGATTGTGAATTATTGACAGACTTTCCGACTCGAACCGGCCGCGGTGAACAAGTTTTGTTTGGCTGCGTTCACGAAAAAGCCGCCGGGGGGCGGCTTTGAACCGCGAAGTTGCGCTTCGTCTCTACGCCGGTGGCGGCGGTTTTGCGGCCTCGGCTTTTCTCTTTTTGGCTGCCAGTTTTTTCCGCTTGAGATAGCGCAAACGGCGTTTTCGTTTCTCGGCTTTGTTGTATTGTTGGCTCATAAGTGTCTTTACATCGGGCGCATATTCCGATTTCGTGTTGCACACTATGGTCGTTTGGACGCGGCGATTCAATCTCTATTTGGCACTGGTAGCAGGCTTGGCGCTGCTGTGCGGCTGTCAAACTCTCCGACACCGGCAGAAAGGGCCGGTTGGCGCGCTGCGCGTCCATATCCAGACGAATCCCAACCCCTTGGGCACCGGCCAGACCATTTCCGTGGTGCGATCCGATCCGGTGCTGGTCACCATCGCGCGCAATCCCATTTTGACTGAAGCCAACGTTGTTGCCGCCAAGGTCATTGACTCGCCCGGCGGCTTTGCCATTGAAATTCAATTCGATGAAAATGGCACCTGGCTGCTCGAACAATACTCGGCCGCCAATCCCGGCGGGCATTTTGCCGTGTTCGGGCAATGGGGCGACAAACTGGCCAACGGCCGCTGGCTGGCCGCGCCGCTCATCACGCATCGCATCGCCAATGGCGTGCTGGCATTCACGCCGGACGCCGCGCGCGCGGAAGCTGACCAACTCGTGCTTGGCCTCAACCACGTCGCCGCCAAAATCCATAAAGGGGAATTGAAATGATTTGTCCCGCCGTGAGCCGCCTCCTTTTTACGGCCGCTTGGTTTTCCTGTGCGAATCTGTTCGCGCAACAGCCGTTTCAATTCCCCACGGCCAACCATGCCTTGTATGAAATCGGCAACCAACTCAAATTCTTCGCGCCGACTGCGCCGGACAAACCATGGACCACCGGTTCTTTTGGCTGCGTCCGCACCGACGGCCGGCAAATGCACGAGGGCCTCGACATCCGCAGCCTGCAACACGACAAGCGCGGCGAGCCGACTGACCCGGTCATGGCCACCGCCGACGGCATTGTGGTTTATTTCAATGCCAAACCGTCGCTTTCTAATTACGGCAAATACCTTGTAATCCGCCATGTCATCGAAGGCCTGGAAATTTATTCACTCTACGCGCATTTGAGCGCCATCCGGCCTGGACTAAAAATCGGCGACCAAGTCAGGTCCGGCGAAATCGTCGCCACCATGGGACGCACCTCAAACACCGAAACCATCACCAAAGACCGCGCGCACGTACACTTTGAACTGAACGTGCTCATCAACGATGATTTTGCGGCCTGGTTCAAAAAAAGTTCCTCCGGCGAACGCAACGATCACGGGGAATGGAACGGCCAGAACCTCAACGGTCTCGACCCGCGTGAAATTCTGCTGGCCGAGCACAATCCCAAAGGTGATTTCAGCCTGTTGAATTTCGTCCGCGGCCAGACGGAGCTGTGCCGCGTGCTCGTGCGCGCGACGAATTTTCCGTATCTGAAACGTTACGCCGCGCTGGTTCTGAAGAATCCGGTCGCCGAAAAGGAAGGCGTGGCCGGCTACGAAATCGCGTTGAACTACAACGGCGTGGCCTTCGCCCTGATGCCGCGCGCCGCTTCGGAAATCAAAGGGAAGGCCAAATTTCAGTTGCTCTCCGTCAACGAATCGGAATATCGCGCGCACCCCTGCCGCAAACTCGTGGTACCGCGCGGCGGACGCTGGCAATTGACGGACAAAGGCCTGCGCGAACTGGAGTTGCTGACCCATTGAACCGTGCTGACTGATATCAAATCCCTGACGCGTGAAGAACTGGCAACCCGATTCAAAAGCTGGAACCACCCCGCCTATCGGGTGACACAATTGCTTCAATGGCTTTACGCCCGGCGCGTCACAAGCTGGAACGCGATGACGAATCTGCCCGGGCCGTTACGCGAAAAGTTGGCGGAAAGCTTTTCGCTGCACGCGCTGGAACTGGTCCGCAAACAGGGCGCGCGCGACTCCACGCAAAAATTTCTCTGGCGGCTGCGTGACCATTCACTCATCGAAAGCGTTTTGATACCGGCCAACCCGGCGCTTTACAGCGAAGCCAGCGACCGCCATACGCTATGCCTTTCCACCCAGGTCGGCTGCGCCTATGGCTGCAAATTCTGCGCCAGCGGCCTCGACGGCTGGAAACGCAACCTCACGCCCGATGAAATCGTCGAGCAAGTTCTGGCGGTGGAACGCCTTTTATCCTCCTCGTCCTCGAATTCTTCCGGCAAAACGATTACGAGAACGAGGACGACGACGAGGACGATTGACAATATCGTCATCATGGGCATGGGTGAGCCGCTGGCGAATTACGATCACCTGCTCACCGCGCTGCGGATTCTGAATGCGCCGTGGGGCGGCGGTATTGGCGCGCGTAAAATCACCGTCTCCACCAGCGGTCTCGCGCCGCAAATCCGCCGACTGGCCGATGAACCCGAACAATTCCGCCTGGCGGTTTCACTGCACGGTGCAACCGACGCGGTGCGCAGCCAAATCATGCCCGTCAATCGCAAGTTTCCACTCAAGGACCTCGTCGCTGCTTGCGAATATTACCAGGCGCAAAAGGGCCGGATGATTACGTTCGAATACATTTTAATTGCCGGCATGAATGATTCGATCGAACAGGCCAGGCCGCTTGCCGCGCTGGCAAAAAAGCTGTTCGCCAAGGTGAATCTGATTCCATACAACAAAGTCGAGGGCCTGCCGTGGGAGCGACCGCCGGAAAAAATCTGCGAAGCCTTTCGCGCGGCGCTGGAGAAGCAGAAAGTCACCGTTACGCTTCGGCGCGAAAAAGGCCATGACATTGACGCCGCCTGCGGCCAGTTGCGGTTGAAAACAGAACGAGAATTGTTGAATCGTTGAATCGTTGAACCGTGAATCGTCGTCCGCCATCCCGATTGAACGATTTAACATTTCAACGATTTAACGATTCACATATCCTTTCCCCGTGATTGCTTTGCTTGACTACGGTTCCGGCAACCTGCGCAGCGTCCATAAGGCACTGCTCAAGGCCGGCGCGGACGTGCGCATCGTGCAATCGCCGGACCAAATCGGCGAGGCGCGGGCCATGGTGTTGCCCGGTGTCGGCGCGTTCGACGATTGCATCAACGCGCTACGCAAACAAGAATTGCTCGAAGCCGCGCGCGAGTTCATCAAATCCGGCAAACCGTTCCTCGGCATCTGCGTCGGTTACCAGGCATTGTTTGAGAAAAGCGAGGAATTCAATTCCTGCGCCGTCGGACTGGGAATTTTCAAAGGCAGCGTCATTCGGTTTTCGGAAAAGCACGGATTGAAAATTCCGCAAATCGGCTGGAACCAACTTGAC
>Ga0187874_10002001_pt1 | contig 16566 bp, 21 predicted proteins | sample June2016WEW_16_1_3_FD_132993 | JGI IMG/M metagenome (GOLD analysis project Ga0187874, IMG submission 132993) | Peatland microbial communities from SPRUCE experiment site at the Marcell Experimental Forest, Minnesota, USA - June2016WEW_16_150 | ecosystem: Environmental > Terrestrial > Soil >... | reverse complement strand
TGCCGAACCGGCGCGTCCCCGAGTTGCTCCAGGCGCACGACGTCTTCGTGCTGCTCTCGGATTTTGAAGGCCTGCCGTTGAGCTTGTTGGAGGCGATGGGCGAAGGCGTCGTGCCCGTGGTGTCCGACCTGGAAAGTGGCATCCGCAACGTCGTCACCGACGCCACCGGCATTCGTGTGCCGGTGGGCGACGTGGCCGCCGCCGCCACGGCCATCGCGGGGCTGGCGCGCGAACCGGCGCGGCTGGCGGCCCTGGCCGCCAACGCGGCGCGGCTCGCCCGGGAGGAATACAGCGCCGCGCGGATGGCGCAGCGTTATTTGGATTTGCTGGCGGAATTTCCCGCCGCCACTCCGGTCTGGCCGAAGCAGGTCGCGGTGCCGCGGCCGCAGTTGGTGCGGCACGGCTGGCTTTTTGAAGGGTGGCCGCGCCATGGCCGCCGCTGGCTCAAGCGGCTGGCGGGTTGGGTTTCTTGACCGCGAGAATCGTCCAGCCCAGCGTGAGGTCCGGATTGTTGCGTTTACGGTCGAGCCAGAGAAAAAAGCCGTTCCAGGCGCGGCGCATTATCCGCAGTTTAAGGTAATGGCCGAGCACATGCATGCCAACCTGACCCAACATGGCCCAACGCCCGCCGCGCGGCCAGAGTTCCATGACCTCAAAACCCGCCGTGGTGGCTAAATACCGCAGCCCGTGTTCCGGATACCGATAGAAGTCATAGGGCAATTCGTGCGCCGGCCAGTAACTCGGCGTGGTCAGGAGCACTTGTCCGCCCGGACGCAAAATGCGGTGGAACTCGCGCCAAACGGCCAGCGGATCGGGCACGTGTTCGAGTACCTCCGTGCAAAGCATCGCGTCGAAACTTTCTGCCGCTACCGGAATGGCGTGGGCTGGACAGGTGAAGTCAACCCGTCCGCGGTTGCCGTCATAGTCGCAAGCCACGATGCGGGTGACGTGGGCAAGGTAAGCACGGTAAGGCTGTTGCCCGCAACCGACATCAATTAATTCTCCCTGCAGTCGCGGCGCCAGCCCGGCGATGCTGCGTTCGATGAGATGAACCGCTATAAATGCGGCGCCTGACCGGTCATTCCACGACGGCGGATTGCGGAGTTGACTCGCATACAACGCGCTCAAGGCGGAGCGCAGATCAGACGGCGGGGCCTGATTCATAGTTGCGCCCGAGCATAATCGCGACCGGGCGCATTTACCAGCTTCAGGCTTCTGAAAAGAGCACCTGCAACTTATGCCTCCTGAAAGCTATGCCCACAAACAAACCTCACGACGACCAACGCCGGCCGGCGGATCGGCTCGGGGAGTTCGCCCACCAGCTCGGCAATTAGACTGCGCGGCAGCGCAAAGCGAATCGACACCCAACCACCAACGAACGTCAGTACACTACCGTTGACCAACAGGCGCAGCCAATCCGGGGCGCCGCGCAACGTCCATTGCATCACCAGCCAGCACGGCACCATGACACCCACCACCTTGAACAACGGCAGTTGCCAGTCCCACAAAAACGGGATCCAGCCTTTTTCAGACAATCCGGCAATGCGCCACATGCCGCTGAACCAGGTAAACATCATGGTGGCCACCAGCGAACAGATCAACATGCCGGTTATGCCGGTTGATGGCAGGACGACGATGGCCACACTGACGAACAGAATCCCTTCAAGCAGATAGACGTATTTCAGCCCCCGGATCTGCTTGAGGCCAATGATGAACGAATTGTGGCAACATTGCTGGGTTGACACGATCAGCCACAGCGCCAGCAGCACGTTGTCAATGGCCGGGCAGGCAAATCGTCCGCCGGTCCAAATGCTCACAAACGGTCCATTGCAAGCAGCGCAGAGAACGCCACACACACCGGCAAAGACATTGGCGGTGATGAACAATCCGCGGTAGCGGTCCCATAGCCGCTCCCACTCGCCGCGCACTTGCATTTCTGAGAAAGCCGGCCCGGCGCTGCCAAGAATTTTCAATACGATCTGGCTGGCAAGCGTGAACGCCTTGGTCATCACCGACCACAAGGCCGCCGCTTCCATGCCCAACTGCCGCGAAACCAACACCGTCTGGCTTGAAATGATGAGTTGCACCCCGATGGTGATCAGAAAAAGTTCCGCTCCATAACTGAAAAATTCCCGGAATTGCTGCCAGGACACCCGTCCCCATTCCGCGCCTTTGGGCCAGAAGCCAAGATGATGACAGGCAAAAACCGTGATGGCCATGTTGCCAAGCCAGCCCGCAAACAATCCGAGCAGCAGACTGAAAATGCCGAAACCCAAAACGAAACCGAGCCACAGTGCGGCAAATCCCACGACAAACTGGACAATCCCGGAATAGTTAAAGACATCAACCCGCTGCCAGGCATACAGCACCTGGCCGAATATACGGGTCATAAACGTCACCGCCGTGTAAACAACCTGCCCGATCATCAACCACAAGAAGGGCTTTGCGAGCTCCTGAGGAACCCGCAACCAGGCGGCCATGAACCACACCGTGCCCAGCCCAACGCCCAGCGCTATCAAACCCTGGACCAGGCCCACCAGGAAACCGCTTTGGATCGCACCCCCATAACGGCCGCCGGCCCGTCCATCCTTGTGGTCAATCAGGATCCGGGAAATGGAACCGCTCATGCCGAGATCAATCAGGGTAATGTAGCCGGCGATCTGGAGGGTGAGCGCCCACAAGCCAAATTCGGCTTTGCTCAGATATTTCAGCGCCAGCGGCACCGAGGCCAGCGTGTAAAGCACGTTGACGCCCAAAAATGCATAACTGGACAACAGGGAATGGGTGAATCGTTTAAGCCGGCTCATTCAGGAAACCTCAATCCGCCAGTTGAGACTAGCGGGTTTCGCCTGTTCAGCAAGATGGAAGGGAAAATTTCTGCACCGAACCCGTGACGAAGCACGGAAAGAAAAAAGACTCTGGCGGCGAACAACCTCCAGCCAGATGGTCGGGAAAGAACAGGTTTTTTTAGCCGGGACATCGTTTCGGTTCTTATTAGAGCGTCAGGGCGCGGGGATGTTCAAGCGCCGATGGGAACGGAGATATTGCCCGTCCCCAAAACCGGTGCGCGGGAACGGTGGTGGCGGTTGATTTCAACCGCCCGTTGCCGCCAAGTGTTGTGAGTTTTTTGCATTCCGCAGTCAAACACAGCCTAGATGCCGTGGACTTTCGGCTTGAATGCGCTTGCCGTCCATCGCCACTTTGCTTCCATTTCCCACCGTCGCGTTACCAACGAAGGGAAAATATGCACTGCGTCATCGGTTCCGGTCCGGCGGGCGTCGCCTGCGCCAAGGCGTTGCTCGCGCGTGGCGCCCGCGTGCTGATGCTCGACGCCGGCCTTGAATTGGAAGCCGACCGCACCCAAATTGTCCGTCACTTTGCCGACACGAAACCTTCCGCCTGGACCACGGGCCACCGTGCCCGCCTGAAAGGCAACCTGGCCGCAGGCGCCAAAGGCAAAGCTGCTCGGGAACAAGTGATTCCGGTTGACTGAAGGTGTTCCGCTTCACACCGTGGCCGCCGGAGCAACTAGCCGGCGGCCGTCCTGATTCAGCGCTGCCAGAAAGCCCGCGGCCTTTGCCAGCGTCTCCGCGTATTCCGCGTCCGGATTGGAATCGGCCACGATCCCGGCGCCAACGTTGAAAGGCGCGATTGGCCAAGAAACTTGAAGTTCTTGCTTGGCGACATCAACGCCGACATGGAGGATAGATGTAGTGTTCGGGCTCATACTTGCACCGGCGAGCTGGCCGGTTAGGCCGCTCAAGCAACGGTTCGAGTTACGGACACAGAAGACCAGGAAACCTGGCTCGCCCTGAAGCGCGGTGGCTTTAGCGTCCCTCGTTTTCACCGGCCACTGCGGGCAGGCGGCCGCCTGCCCGCAGCACCTTGAAGGAGGTCTTCCATCAAAGCAAAAGAAGAGATACAAGCGTCCCCGCGAGAACTACAAAGATTCCGCTCCGGCAAAGCGATTTCAGCGCGACCTGTCCCGCCGAAATCAGATGAAAGCGGATGACCCGGATAGGAACGGTGAGTGGGGACGCAACCAGACGAAACCGGCGTCTTACTCGATGGGCACGCCCAGGATTTTGGCCGCCGCCTGGATCGCCTGCGCTTTGGCGGTGCGCTCAAGGTCGGACTTCTCCTGGCGTATCTCATTGGCATGTTTCAAGTATGACTCGGCGCTGCTCAGCAGGCGCTCCAGGTTTTCACGAAAACCCGGCGGAAAGATTGCCGGACTGATAACCAGCGTCCCATCCTTGACGAAGGTCGGCTGATAGAAACTCAGTTGCTCGTCCGTCTCCAACATCTGCCGGAACTTCTCATAGACTTGCCCGGTCAATTTCGGGTCAGTGGTCAGGGCGATGCTGTTTTCACCACAAAGCTCTTTAATGATGGATTTGATTTTCATGTGGTGGTGATGGTTTAATGAAACGATTAACTGCCACATTTTCAAATCTGTCAAACCGAATCGCAACCCGGCAACCATCTGATGCACCAGGATCCCGGGCTGGGAACGGGAATCTCAATGCCAAGGCGTGAAGCAAGTAATTCAAAATCTTTGCCCCTTGGCGTTACTCCCCACAATCATTTCCGCGCGATGACCCGGATGGGGACGGAGGTGGCGGAGGCGAAACACCGAACATCCAACATCGAACACCCAACGCCGAATGAAACACGTCCGGTGAAGCCATTCGATGTTCGATGTCGGGCGTTGGTTGTTCGATGTTACGTTCCTATTTCCGCGCGACTTGTTTCGCCGAAACGGCTTGTGCCGCGTCGGAGTGAAACGAAGATGGGAAGCGAATGCCCCAATGGCGTCCGGCAGCCGGGCGTTGGTGACACAGTTTGAATCCGGGAAATTTCTATTTGCCGACAGACCCTCGCAGAATCATTAGCAAGGCCAGGATGCCGCCGACAACCAGGCCAAGCGATATGGAGGCCGCGATGATTTTGAACTTCTGTCCGTATTGTGAACGTTGCAACCGTGGGAACAGCAATTTTCCAACATAATTAGCGAGCATGAACGCCTTTGGTTGACATTATACCCCTTAGACCGGTTATCCCCTTCAATGTTCACATATGCTTCAGAAAAGATACTTTGAAATAAAGTGAGCACTTTCTCTGATTCCAGTGTAAGGTACTGCATGCAGGACAAAGCTCGGGAATTCAAGAAAGATAAATATGGGCCCCTGCCGACAATGGGCGTGCCGGTGCAGGTCCAATGCGATGGTTTCAAATGCATGGCCTACCGCGACAAGGAAGGCCGGTGGACAGATTTTTTCAGCCGTCAACACCTGCCGCACGTTCTCGGAGTCGTTCCCGCCTGATTTGGCCGACCCGTTCCTGATTCATTCGCGGAACGCCAGGCCGGTGAGTATTTGTTTTTAACGCAAAGCCGCCAAGCCTGGTAAATTGCCCGCAAGATAATTGCAAAGAGTTGTTGCTATTACCGCGGCACAGGCGATGCTGTCTGTGTCTTAGATAGCTCGTCTCTTTCAAGGCATGGGAATCTCAGGTGAACTTGGTTCAGTGATGATTTTAAACCCGATGTCCGGGAACAGTCTGGGAAAGTGCAGTTAATCGGACAATGAAACATCACATGAGTAATAGATTATTTGTAGGAAACCTTTCCTTCGATATTACCGAAAACGACCTGAACGACGCGTTCGCCGCGCACGGTACGGTCACCGAAGCCAACCTGCTGATGGATCGCACCACCAGCCGCTCGCGCGGCTTTGGTTTTGTGACCATGAACACCGCCGAGGAAGCGCAGAACGCCATCGCCGCCCTGAACGGGAAGGAATTAAACGGACGCGCCCTCATCGTCAACGTGGCCAGACCTCGCGAAGAACGCGCCGGCGGCGGCGGTCGTCATGAATACAGCGGCGGCGGCTATGGCCGGGCCGGTCGTAATCGCTACTAATCATCGAACCAAAACATCATGGCGGGGTTCGGATGAACCGGACTCCGCCGTTTATTTGCATATTATTCCGTGAAAGAAGAAGCCATCGCAGTGGAAGGCCTGGTAAAGGTCGTTCTGCCCGGCACCATGTTTCGCGTCGAACTCGACAACAAACATCTCGTGCTCGCCACCATCTGCGGCAAAATGCGCAGACGCTTCGTGCGATTGACCGTCGGCGACCGCGTGAAGATGGAGATGTCTCCGTACGATCTGGACAAGGCGCGCATCACCTGGCGATTGCGGTAACAGCCGCCCATGCCCGCGCCCGACATCTATTCGGCAACGACGACCGGCAGTCCCTTGCCGCGCCCGTGATCCAGGTTGATGAACTGGTTCGTCTCGGGAATGTGACAGACAATGTTGAATTTGCCGATGGCTTCAAGTTTCGCAGCTCGGAACGCAGTCGCCGTTGCCGGAAACCGCCTGCCGTCGAGCGGATTTTTCGTCCACTGGCCCGCCTGCGTCAGATATTCGAGGGTGTCGTGGTTTTCGATGAGGATGTTCATGGAGGATGAGACGGGTTCAATGTTTGGTGTTATCCACTAAAATCATGGCCGTGACCACACCGCCCAAAATCAGCCCCGCGGTGATGGGCCAAAACAGGATAACCATCTTGCGATGTTGTGCCCATGGCGCCTGAAGCCGGAAAAAAAGTTTTCCCAGCAGGTTGACGGGTGAAAGTTTTGACTTGATGCCTCCTACCGTAAGGCCAGGCCCCCAAATGTCCATGAATGAATCAAACAATTTTGAAACCCGCCGGGCAGACACCGTGCCCGACGGGCAGCAGAAATCCCGAGTCGCGCCTTGGTCGCCAAACAATAAAAGCCCAACAGAAGCCAACGGAGGAAACCGAGAAGTGAAGGGGAGCGCACGCGCCTCGCATGCGGTTCGCGACGCCTCGTCGCGTATGTTGGCAAAGCAGATGTTCGCCGCGGGGCGCGTCGAACGGCAGCCCCGAAAGCATTCGGGGCCGCGCTCTCCGTTCATATTGCCTGAAATGAAAGTTCGACGCCTTCTGGCGCGCCCGGCAGACCAAAGACCCTGCCCCCGGATTTGATCTGAGCTGGCAGTAAACCGATTCAAAGCGGGGTTTTAACCGCCAAGACACAAAGCGTCCCATCCCTTTTTCAAAGCGCACGATATCAGCCCTCAATGCGCTCGACAATCCGGACCCCGGCGTTGAAAATAACCAGCCATGAGCATGACCATACAATTTGTAAGGCTCTGCTGGTTGATCCTCGCTCTTTTTTGGATTATTTCAGCCTTTTCAGTCAAAGCCGTCAAAGAACGCCCAAGCCGCGGCAGCCGGCTGGCCGTGATTTGCCTCTTGATAATCGGCTGTTTGTTCCTTGTTGGCATCAGCTTGTTCAGACCTGCCTGGATCAGGCTGAACACACGCTTTTTTCCGGACACGCTCGCGCTTCGCCTAATGAGTGATGTCACGGTGTTGACCGGGTTAATCATCGCCCTCTGGGCGCGGACCGTTTTAGGGGGCAATTGGAGCGCGTCCGTCGCCTTCAAGGAAAACCACGAGCTGATTGAACGCGGGCCGTATCGTTTCGTGCGCCACCCGATTTACACGGGCGTCCTCCTCATGATACTTGGCACGGCCATTATTAGCGGCCGGCCCTGGCCGTTTCTGGCCCTGATAATTTGTTTCCTTGTTTACTGGCAAAGACTGCGACAGGAAGAAGCCTTGCTCACCAAACACTTTCCTGAAACCTATCCCGGTTACAAATCACGCACCAAGGCCCTCATCCCATTTCTGTTTTAGCCGGAATTATTGGGGGTCAATCCGCCAGCCGCCACCGGAATTTGATCTGAACTGGCGGCAACCTGGCTTTCCGTGATGACGGCGACGCGGATTAACGCAGAGACGCAATGGCGCGAAAGTGCGAGCGGCCGGTTTTGGACTGCGGCGGCTGTGACGTCGCTTAGAAACCTGCGGTGCTGAAGAATGAAAGACCAACAGAAGGAAACGACGAAGTGAGGGGGAGCACACGCGCCGCGCGTGTCGGTCGCGACGCCTCGGCGCGGACGATGTGAAGCAAAGCAATAACGTAGCGCCGCAGGCGCTGGCATATTTGTAGAACCATCATCAAAAAGAATTTCAAGCTCCGTCAGGAGCGAAATCTTTTGGATGGGGAGAGCGTTCTCGCGAGCCGGCTCGGCAGCGCCTCGCCGCACCGAATATGCCGCCCCGCCCTTGCGCGCAAGAGCGGGGCTGGGGAAAATTTTGGATTCGTAAACTAAAAAGATTCCGCTGCCAACGGAGCAATGCTTCATTGGCACAAATAACAGCCTTGGCTGTTTGGTTCTCCTACGGAGTTATTTTAATGCGATGACCCGGATGGGAACGGTGATGGTGCCGCGCGTTCGGGGTTCCGGCTTCAGCCGGGCCGCGTAAACGCGTAACTCCAAACCCGTCACGGCCGACGGCAGACGCCAGCAGTCTGCTCTGATTTCGTTGGTGAATTCATTTTCTCTGATAGTGGCATCTGGTTCATCCTCCGTAGCAAAACCACTGCAGAGGACGGGCCGGGAGGCCCGATGAAAGGTGTCACTTTATGGCACCGGCATCCATTGGCTGTCGGGGTCGAACCGGGTCATGGCCGCGGCAATCTTCGCGGTTTTTTTGCCGAGGTTGCACTGATAGACCTTTCCCTGTTGATTGACGATGAAAGTCATCACGCCGGTGTTGCCCCATTCCGCCGGCCAGGCGACCAGCGCAAATCCGGCGATCATCCGGCCATTGATGATGTAATCATACTTGCCGCCCGCCGCGTGTTTGCCCTGGCGCGTCAGGATTTTGAAATAGTAGCCGTGATAAGGCGCCTGCTCATCGTTCAACATCTTCGCCGTGCGGTGATAACCTTCCACGCGGGCGGCAGCGACGAGCGGTCCCAGCGGACTTAATTCCTCGCCCGGTTTCGCCGGCCAGAAAAGGCCGTCGTGCTTGCCGGGTGTGCTGCGCAGGAACTGGGCATAGGCCAGCACCCCGTCACCCAGCCGATCCTGGCTGGCGTATTCGCGCTGGGCTTCCACATAAGCGTGGCACACGTCAATCGCCCCGAGTTCATCCATGCCGACGCGGCGGTTGAGAATCTCCGTCTTGCCCGCCGCCGTATCGAAGAACCATTGGCCATCCTGCTTCACGAGTGGAATGGGAAACGGCCAGCCATCCGTCCCCAGTGCCAACGTGACGCTGGAATCGGAATTGGTGATGAACTGCGTCTTTTCCGTCAGGCGCTGCACAAACATCTTGTATTCCTCGGTGGCCTGGACGACATCGGGCGAAATCAGCCCATGCCCTTCCGGCCCAAAGATTGCGTGCAGGGCGTTCGTGTCGTGGTTCGTCGCCGCCGCAACCAGGGCGTTCACGGCTTCGTCTGGTGAATTGAAGGTCTGTTCCTCGGCGGCCAGCAGTCGCCCGGGCAATACCGCCACGAGCACAGCCAGAACCAGTGCGGACGCAAACGTTCCCGTCCGGCGCAACCAGGAAAGAGAATTAATTTTCATCGGCGGTAAAATATTCGTGAAGCTCATGGGGATTAACATTCAACGCTTCGGCTGCGAACCGGAGCCATGACTGCCGCCACCCCCGCCGCTGGAGGATGGAGCCGGATGCGAAACCGGCGCGGAATGGACCGGCTCGGAATGGGTAATTGTCTGCATGCTTTGTTGGCCGCGGTTGCTGAAAGTTTTCGTCTCACGTGAACTTTGGATGCCGATAAACGCGCTGTTCGAGACTGGGCGGCTGATGGGTGCAGCATGTGCAACTGTAACCGGCGCGGGTCGGGCGACGGGCGTCGAAGCCCGGGTTGCCGGCGCTTCCGGTCGGCTGACGGGTTGAGAATGTGCCAGTGGAACCGGCGCGGGTCGGGCGACGGGCATCGAAGGTCGGGTTGTCGGCGTTTCCAGCCCCCGCGTAATGGGAGCCGTGGTCCCGTTATTGGCCACGCTCCAACCCCGGTCGCCACGATTCAACCCGACTACGCCCGGATTATTGTGAGGATGCCAGATCGTCGTGCGACCCATGTCCCGCTGACGTGGCGGTTCATGCCACCAATTGGCCGGTCGCGGATGATCATGATTCCAGACAATCAGGTTGTGATGATGCCAGTCAAAATCGCAATTCAACCAGATGCCAATCGGAAAGCCGATGCCGAAAGTGATGCCAAAACCGCTTTGGTAATAGACCTCATCCGGCTGATAGACCGGCACGTAAATCACCTGCGGCTCGGTGGGAAGAATTTCAATGTAACCGCCGTCATCAACCACCTGTTGCTGCGGGGTGGATTGCAGGTTGCCGAAGTTTCGGGCCGAGGCGCGCAGGCGTTGGATGGAATCCATCACGTCCTGCTGCTGGTAGAGAAAAGCCTGCCCCAGTTCCGTCGTCCAATTCAGGTTGTCATCCATCCATTTCAGCACATTCGGGTAGCGGGCCAGTCCTTGCACGCTGGCATCCCACGGTTGCTGGTCAATCTGGTTGGGATCGCCCCCGCCGGTGACGTAACGGTCGGCCAGCACGATCTGCGTGGGCAACGTGGACGCCGGCAGGATTTGCGCGATCAACGGGTCGGGATAAAGGGCGATCGGCCCCAGCAACTGGTCCAATTGCTGGTAGGAAAGCGGTTGATAGACGGGCGTCGGGGGCGGGACTGCCAATTGCGCCTGTACTGGCAGGGCAGCCAGCCCGCACAGCAAAACGGCAAGATTAAAGATTTTTTTCATCCGGATGCTCGTAAAATTGTCCGTCATTATCCCTGGACGCCGGCCACGACCGCTAAATTACACAAATAATTGAAATCAACAAGCGCAAAGATATGACATCCGGTGGCACCGACCGTTCATTCTGCCCGGATATCATAAGTTACGACAACCACCAGCAGCCATGCTCGACGTGACTTGAGCCGTTTGGGCAATGGCGAAAGGAATTGGGGCGAAGCCAAAGGCCCGCGAGGGCCGAGCGAGCAGGCGCGAGCGAGTCCACCAATAATCCGTCATCGCGCGGGAAGATTTCACCACGAAGACACGAAGAGAATTTTCACCGCCGAGGCGCAGAGGTGTGGAGCGTTTGTGAAAGGCAGGGCTCGCTGTCCCCGGCAAGCCGCGCGGTCACGAGGAAGATTTCCCACGAAGACACAAAAACACGAAGTATTCCTTATCCGCAGATTTCACAGATACGCGTCTTCTGACCTTTGAGCTGATGCCAGGCTTGAATCAAAATTTTTAAAGCGATGTGTTTTTACGTCCAATAAACGGGAAACCTTATGAGTGAATTCAAATTTTCATGCCCTGCTTGCGGCCAAAACATTTTGTGTGACACGACTCAGGTGGGAACGCAGATCACTTGTCCGGGCTGCAATGCCGCCATCGCTATGCCAAAAGAAACTGCCGGAACCGCCGAGGTTTCCACCCGGACGGCCATCCCGCCGGCGTTGCCGGGCAACATCGCAACCACTGCTCAACGGACTTCCCGTTTGGCCATCGCTTCGGTGGTCTGCTCCCTGTCATCATTGATCACGTGCGTGGGCTGGCTCCCGGGAATCATTTGCGGGCATCTGGCCAAATCACGAATTCGCCGGAATCCATCACTCAAAGGCAGTGGTCTCGCCACGACGGGTCTCATCATTGGCTATTTGATTTTGATGTCCGAAGTGGGAACCACCGCAGTCTATGTGTGGCGTTTTTCAACCGCAGTGAAACAGGGATATGAAAATGTCCGGCAAAATCTGGCTACGAACAATCTCATTGTCACGCAAACTCAATCCACAACTGTTTCCAATGACAATCAACCGATGGAACCCGTCAAGCCCGAGACCGTTGCCGCCGCCAACCCGCAAATCGAACCTGACAAAACCGGGTGGACATCCGACATCAGCAACGTTTCTTTCCCCGACCATCCGGTCAGTGGAAAACTTCATGGAATGGATTTCGCCGCCAAGACAGCGTCGTTCAGAAATGGCGACCTGAGAATCAGGTCCGCGGACGGAATGCAACTGGACGTTTATCATCTGGGCGCCTCCATTGAAGGCCGCAGTTATGAAATCCAGTCCGATGACGACGACACCGCCAATCCGCACGTCAAGATGACCTGGAACGAAGGAGGAGCGGTCGAGACCGCGACCCTTAACAAAGGCTATGGTATGAAGCTGCAATTCGCTCAAGCCATAAACCGGACGGTATACGGGAAAATCTATTTGTGTTTTCCTGATGATGCCAAAAGCTGCGTCGCCGGCACATTTGAAGTGAAGCTTCCAAAACAGAAGTGACGACAAATCCATAACGCTTTCAGGAGCGAAATCTTTGGGGTGGGGCGAGCGTCCGCGCGAGAACTACAAAGATTCCGCTCCTGCGGAGCTGGCAACCGCATCGCCATCGAGTGCTGCCGACATTTCAGCAAACACTTGCTTTAAGACAAAAAAGGCGAGCACGTATGAAGTGTCCTGTGCCAGCGCGTCACACCCGGAAACGATTTTGTCGAGGTTTTCCTGATGGAACCAACCCCCGATCAATTCAGGCAGGGACGCAATCCGCCGGTTGATGCGGTGCGACATTTTCTGTTCGGATTAGTTTGTCACGTTCAAATGCCGATACCACACGATAGCCCAGTTCTTCAATCTTTTGGCGGCCGCCTTCCTGACGATCAACCAACACCGCCACGAAGGCGACCTTGCCACCTTCTTTCTTGACTGCATTGATGGCGCTGATAGTGGAATCACCGCGGGTCACTACGTCGTCAATCACGACCACCGTATCGCCCCGTTTGAAATTTCCTTCGATCAACTTCGCCTGCCCGTGACTCTTCGGTCTCTTTCGCACGGTGAAGGCCCGCAATGGCGGAGTGTCTTTGACAAAAAATGAATACATCCCAACGGCCAGGGCAATCGGGTCAGCGCCCATGGTCAAACCGCCGATGGAGTTAATCTCCATGTGTCGTGCCGAAACTTCGCTTCGAATGAGCGAGTGCATGACTTGCCCGACCAACCATGCGCCCTCGGGGTCAAGCGTCGTAAGCCTGCAATCAATGTAGTAGGAGCTTTTTGCGCCTGACGACAAAACAAAGTTGCCGTGGAAAATTGATCTTCCCCGCAGCAGGGAAAGCAACTTGGTCTTGGCCTTTGCGTTCGTCAGCATTTTTCCAGACGGAAACATTTGCCCTTTTGCGCCGAAATCAAACGTTGTTTTTCATTACCGACAGTTTATTGGCAATTGTTCCACAACCCATTGCGTTTTCCGGCAACCAACCCGCCTGAATGTGGTGGCTGCGAGCAAATCGTCAACAAAGCATTCTTAGAGGCATGCACTGTCAATGGCAAGTTTGAAAAGTCGGTTTTCAAAAAAATACGTGACTCTGGCAACCCGAACCGTGCCGGTGGTAATGAACCGGATTTGTTTCGGCCGGGCGCGTGTGCGGTGTCGGGATGTAACTGCTCCAACTCGCAGGCGAAGTCGTAAACATCGTCGTTTGCAAATTCGGGTTCCCCCAAAAACGGTGGAAGGCCACCGCAGTCCAAAACGCTGGCGCGTGGCACAACGACCCTCGATTGGCGCGAAGCGTCCTGACAACGTAGCGCAGGTGTCCCGCCTGCCTCCGGATGAATTGGGCGGCGGAGCCGGCGAGACGCCTGCGCTACTCCGCGGCGAAGACATAATCGTCGTAACGACGGCGATGCGGGCCCTGGCGGGGACACGGTTCAGGGCGATGTTGCAGCCGACCCACCCGGCGCGGCGCGCCGTGTGCGAAAGCGGTTTTCGTTTGCTGATGGCGGAGGGGGAGGACACGCGCCTCCATCCTCCGTAACAGCGCTACTGCGGAGGACGGGTCGCGCGTCATTCGTGACGCCTTGTCGCGCCGAAGGCGGGGCGGAGGCGGCTGGTGTTGTTGCGCAGCCGGGCTGCCGCGGCGCAGTGTAGCGAAGACGGATCAGTTCGGGAGTCGAACAACCTGCTCGCGATGCTGTTTATCGGGGTTGTCGGGATTTCGTGACGATGCGGAAAATTTTTCAACACCCCGGCGCAACTGGTTTCCCCGGTCCTCAATATTTTTGAGATTTTCCAGGTGCCGGAAGCCGACCAGTTTCCCGCTCTTTTCATCCCAGAGCCGGAACGTCAGTGACTTGAAACTGGAAAAAAAGGTGACGGGTTTCACGCCTTGAAAAAGCGGGTCGGCCAGGTGACATTTTTCGAGGTTGTAATTGGGAATGCGCGGACTCAAATGATGGATGTGATGGAACCCGATGTTGCCGGAAAACCATTGCAGCACGCGCGGCAGTTTGTAGAACGAACTCCCTCGCAGCGCGGCGGCGACGAAACTCCAATCCTCCCCGCGTTCCCAATAGACGCCTTCAAACTGGTGCTGGACGTAAAACAGCCACACACCCGCGCCGCCGGCCACCATCACCGCAATCAGTTGAATCAGCAGATACGGCAGGAAACCGAAGACATAACTCAGGCCGGCGGCCACGCCGAGCAGGGCGGCGTTCATCGCATAAACGGAATGGCGCTCACGCGGATTGGATTGGGATGACGGAAACCGCTGCTTGATGACGAACAAATACAGCGGCGCCAGCACGAACAGCACCACCGGATTCCGCGCCAGCCGGTAGGCGAATTTCTTCCAGCGCGACGACTCCAGATATTCCTGCACCGTCAGCGTCCACACGTCGCCCGTGCCGCGCCGGTCCAGGTCGCCTGCCGCCGAGTGATGAATGGCATGTTCCCAGCGCCAATGATAATACGGCGTGAACGTCAGGATGCCCGCGATGAACCCTACCGTGTCGTTGGCCGCCGGGGATTTGAAAAAGGAGCCGTGGCCGCAATCGTGGAAAATGATGAACACCCGCACCAGCAGCGCGCCCATCAATGCCGCCAGCGGCACGACCAGCCACCACGACACCGGCAGACACAAATACAGGAGATACCACACCACGCCAATCGGCACGAGCGTGTCAATGATCTGCCACAGCGCCCGCCACGTCGAAGGCTGCTGATATTTGCGCACAATCTCCTTCCACGCCGCGGCGTCCGCCCCGGATTTGCCGGCAGTTGAATTCACATCGTTTGTCATGACACCCTTGCAGGTTTTTAGACCTTCCTCCAACCTGTTTCTCTCAAAAAGAATATAATCCCGCTTCCGGCGGCGGCAACGGAGAGCCGACAGGATGAACAGGATGAAGAACCCCGCAATTCACGCCATCCTGCCGGAACCCAATCACGGTAATCGCCATTCGCCACGACCGAGATGACTTGAGCCGTTTGGGATTTGAGCCATTTGGGAAATGGCGAAAAGGATTTGCCAACGGCAAAGGCCGTGAGGCCGACTGAGCGGGAGCGATGGAGCCCACCGGCGAAAGGTTTGCTGGTCGCGAAAGCGACGAATCGTAAAGCGGGGGAAAACCATTGGCAAGAGCGGGAGCTCCATTTGGGCGAAGCCAAAGGCCCGCGAGGGCCGAGCGAGCGGGCGCGAGCGAGTCCACCAATAATCCCAAGTCGCGGCTTGTCGCGCCGAAGCATGGCGAAGGCGGAAGGACCTGGAGTTGCTGGCGGATCTTGTCGCGGACGTGCCGATTATCGGGATGCAATCGTTCCAATTCGCGAGTGAATGCGTAGGTGTCGGCGGTCGTAAATTCCGATGGAGCGCGGACTTCAGTCCGCTTCAGCGTGGCAGGTGGTTTGGATGATTAAGCGGCGTGAACGCCGCGCTCCTCAACCAGCCGTCGCACGATGTTTAGCACGTCCAGCGTCCAGCCGCGCTCTTTGGCTCTGATTTCGCCGAGCGGCTTCACGCGCCGAAATCTTTCGCGGACTTCGGCGGGTGAGGCAATCACTACACTTTCGCCCGGTAGTAACGTAGCGCAGGCGTCCCGCCTGCCTTCGGATGAATTCGACGGCGGAGCAGCCGGGACGGCCGCACTACTTTTGGGCGGAGACAGAATCGTCGTGACAACAGCGATACGGGCCTCGGCGGAAACCCGGTTCAAGGCGATGTTGCATCCAATCCAGCCGGCGCGGCGGGCCATGGACGACAGCGGCTTGCGTTTGATAATGGCGGAGGGCGGGAAGGCGAAGCTGGGAACGTGGTGCGGATGAAACTGACATCTCGCAAGATTTGGTCGTGTGTGATTAGTTTGTTGCTGGCGTCCTTATTTCAGTTTTTTCCGTTTTGCCTTGGAAGATCGGACATTTTTCTGAATTTTTTGGAATTGAGCTTGTGGGTCCTTAACCTGCATCCCCAAGTTGCGAAGCAGAACATTGGTTTCTTCGATGGATTTTACAATTCGCTTTAAGATGCGCTGATGTTCTTTTTGGGTCATAAATACCGTTACGTCCCATCCGGTGCGACCGCGACTAGGGTGTTCCTTGCCGCCACTAGGAAAACCCTGGTCTCAGTTTGGTAGCGTAAGCCGGGTCAGTTTTGGGGATGAACAACCTGCTCGCGATTTATCGGAGTTGGGGCAATAAAGATTGGATTCACCCCAGGCTTCCGTGACGACGCGCGCGCGGTGCGAACCGCTTTGGTAAGCGGCAGCCCGTTCGCCGGTCATGGAAAATTAACGCGGACGCGCGGAGAAAATCAGGGCAATGATTTGTTTTAACGC
>Ga0187874_10001995_pt1 | contig 16604 bp, 14 predicted proteins | sample June2016WEW_16_1_3_FD_132993 | JGI IMG/M metagenome (GOLD analysis project Ga0187874, IMG submission 132993) | Peatland microbial communities from SPRUCE experiment site at the Marcell Experimental Forest, Minnesota, USA - June2016WEW_16_150 | ecosystem: Environmental > Terrestrial > Soil >... | reverse complement strand
TTTGGGATCGGCTGAAAATGGCGAACAGTTGGTACAATTGTTTTTGCCAGACCGGCCGCGTCGGCCGGACCCCGCAATCGAGCCATTCCGTGGCCTGGTGATTGGTGCTGAGGCAGGGCACGCCGCTTTGGGCCAGATAATAGACCGGACACCGCCAGAAACGGTTGCTGCCCCATTCGTAGGTTCCGCCGAAGTGGAAATGCGCCAGTTGAATTTTTTGCTCGCGCAACTGTCCGGCAAGCTGCCGGGCGGCGGCGGCGGTTTTGGGCGGGGAACTCCAATGGAAATGCGCGCCGACCAGCCCCGAAAATTCCGGCGGCAAATTGGCCCGGCTTTCATCACCGGAGACCAGCACAATTTCAAAGTTTTGGCTTAACGCAAGAATCAATGCGCGCACGAGCGCTTCCGTGCCGCCTCGCTGGGCAAGAGGGTATTCCAGGGCCACGGCAATGCGCTTTTTCGGCGCCATAGATTCAGTGTGGCGCACGGAGGGTGGCGGTGGCTGGGGAGTGAAGAATGACCTTGTTCAGTGCATTCACACAAAAATCTTACCTCACCGTCTGGTCTGGCGGAAGAAAAAACAGCGCCACCCGTTCGTAGCGCTTAAGAGTGGGAGGAGAATGAAGGCATGTGTACCGCGCACGTGGTGTCAAAGCACATACCCCCGTCAACGGTAAAGACGGGAAGTGATTGCCGGATAATGTCCAAAGCCTCGGGCACCCTGAATTCTTTTGTGTAATAATTATTAAGGCAATAACCGTGCCAGATGATAATCCCTTCTTTACTCAACCGTTCCAAAGCGAGTTTGGAATCAGCGATGACATCCCCCAAGCGATGGGAACCATTCACGATTATCAGATCGAATGGCGGTTCTTTCCGTAATTCGCTCGCTGAAGCTGAAAAGGAAGCCTGAACGAATTGCACATTGTCAGCCGAATGCAATGCTCGGCGGTAGGGCGAATCCAGCGTTTGGATGTCGTAGCTCACAATGGATGCCTCGGGGCAGTTCAGATACAGGGCGTAGGTCGTGCGCGCATGATAAGTGCCGACCTCGAGAATCCGCCTGGCCTTGCGCCCCTTGGCCAGATTGAGCACCACCAGCAGGTCGTTCAGCGGGGTATCCTGTTCCATGAAAAGCGGATAAAACGCCGGCAATTTGATTTTACCGGCGGGAGGGCCGAATACCTCCGCTGGCCGCGAAGCCAGTTTGAGGCGCCTGCGTTCAAAAAAGAGTCTTCGATACACCGATACGGCAAGCAAATCAGTTTTGAACCAATGTTTGGTCTTACGATAAGCCTTGAGCCAGCCGGGGACTGCGCTGACTGAGTCCGCATCGGGAACTTGAGTGAACAACCTTTGTTCCTGGTTTTTCGCGTTCGGGGCATGCGCGGCCAGGTAAGTATCGGGAATTGCATAAATGGGCGTCTTCTCGCTTATGATGTTGAGCGCTTCCGGCACACGCATCCCCTCGTCAAAGGGGAAGTCGTTCGCCCGATAATCGTGCCAGAGAATGATTCCGTTCGGATCAACCAGCTCCAGAGCGAGCCGGGAATCTTCTATGACATGCTCGAACCGATGAGAAGCGTCCACAAAAATGAAATCGAACCGCGGTTCTTTACGCAGTGTTTCCGCTGAGGCGGCAAAAGAAGCGTTCCGGAGTTGCACATTAGCCGTTTTGAGCAGCTCTCCGCGGAACGGTGAATCCAGGATTTCGATGTCATAGCTCACAATGGCAGCTCCAGGGCAGTTCAGATGCAGGGCGTAGGTCGTGCGCGCACGGAAAGTGCCGATCTCGAGAATGCGCCTGGCCTTGCGTCCTCTGGCCAGATTGAGCAACACCAGCATGTCGTGCAACGGGGTGTCCTTTGCTCCAGATAACGGGTACATAACCGGCAATTCGATTTCACCGGCCGGAGGGCCGAATGCCTCCACTGGCCGGGAAGGCAGCTTGAGCCGCCTGTGTTCAGTGAGCTTCCGATATACCGACACGGGAAGCAGATGCGTTCTCCCATACTCGATATTGCCGATTGGCCAGTGCGGTTTTCGCAAAACGTGACGGGTTGAATGCGCTTCGGGTTGGTGAGTCATAAGCTAAAATACATCCAGCGAAAAAATAATAATAGGCTGGCACGTGACATTCAATGCTAAACCGACATTTCCCATATGTATGACATACGCCCCGCGCCTGTCGCGGTCCAATCAGTCTCGTTGACCAGCATCGGACCGTCTTGAATACGGCCATCAAGCATTTTTGCGGCTCCACGACTGTCCGTGCTCCTTTTTCATCCTGGCTGTTTCGTGAAATTGGGACATGAAGCACGCGCGCGCCGGCGGCGCAGCGCTTGCGCACCCTGGTACCATCTGATATTTGTGCCTGAGATGAAGATTGCCCTCCTGCTCATGGATCTCCGTGAGAATTATCGCAGTTATGCAGAAACCATGCCCCGTTTTCCCGGCGGTTCCGCTTCCCTGCTTGACGGGTTTGCGTGCCTGCCTGAGGTGGAGTTGCATGTGATATCCTGCCTGCAACGGCCGGTGCCATCGCCGGAAAAACTGGCGGACAACATCTGGTTTCACCCGCTGCTCGTGCCGAAAATCGGCTGGCTGCGCACCGGCTATCAGGGTTGCATTCGCGCCGTCCGCCGGAGATTGCGCGAGATTCAACCGGACATTGTGCAGGGGGATGGGACGGAGCGGGAGTGCGCCATCAGCGCCGTGTTTTCCGGTTTTCCCAATGTGGTGGCCATGCAGGGGAACATGGCCGAACTGGCGCGCTTGAACCGACCGCGCATCGGGAGTTACGCCTGGCTGACGGCGCGGCTGGAAAATTTCATTCTGCCTCGCACCTTGGGTGTGTTCTGCAATTCCTCCTACACCGAAAAACTGGTCAAGCCGCGCGCCAAGCGAACCTGGCTGATGCCGCATCCGCTCCGGCAGGCTTTTCTCGATCCGCCCCCCGACCCCGGTCCGCGTGCCTGCGTTTTGCTGAACGTGGGGACCATTACTCCGCGGAAACGCCAGTTGGAATTGTTGGACGTGGCTGAGGCGCTTCACCGGCAGGGTTTGAAGTTTGAATTTCGTTTTATCGGCTTTACACATCCCGATGGCGCAGGCTACACCGAGGCGTTCCAGAGGCGGATCCAGCCGATGGCGGCGGCGGGCTACGCGCGCTACGGCGGCGCGCCGGATGAAAATGAACTGCTTCAATGGTACGACGGCGCGTCGGCCATGGTCCATTTCCCCACGGAAGACGCCGCGCCTATGGTGGTGCTGGAAGGGTTGGGCCGTGAATTGAAGTTCTTCGGTGCCCGGGTGGGCGGGATTGTGGACACGGCGGGGCCACTGCCTGGGGCGGAGCTTTTTGCGCCGGACGATTGGTCGGGGTTGACCGCCGCCATCGCCCGCTGGATTGTACAAGGACATCCCCGGCCCATTGGCAACGCTGCCCTCATCCGGGAACGTTACCATCCCTTGGCCCTGGCGAAACGGCATGTGGAAATCTATCGGGAGGTCATTGCCAAAGGCCGAGACGGGTGAGGGTTGAGAGTTGATGATATTGGTCGCTGCTTTAATCTCAGCCCTCAACTCTCAACTTTCAACCAGTCAGTATACCATCGCGTGGCAGCTTTAAATCGTCCTTCGTGTCCGTGCGCTGCGCGAGCCATTCGAGAATGCGGCTGATGGCCAGGCGAACGGCGGCGTCGGAACTTCGCGGCAAGGCAAAGGCCACGGTTGCATCCCCGCCAGCCACGTCGCCCCGGTTTCAAATGTCCTCTGGACTTTGAACGACAACTCAACTAAAACCCCCCCATGCGTTACTCTAACGCCGTCCCCCCATCAAGGCCGGGCTTGTTTTGCCTCCGGCCTTGAAAGTCAAACCAATGAAATGTGAACGATCCCGTGAACTTGAAGAATAAGAAAGTATTGGTTTTCGGCGGCGCCGGTTTTATCGGCAGCCATTTGACCGAGCGGCTGATTCAGGAAGGCGCCGCTGTCACGGTGTATGACAATTTAAAGACCGGCCGCACCGGCAATCTGGCCAAAGTCTGGCGGCACCCCGGCTTTCGTTTTATCGAAGCCGATGTGTCCCAGCGGAACAAGGTGGAGGAAACCGTTCCCGGGCACGAGGTCGTATTTTACTTTTGTGACGACAGCGACATTCGCTCGGCCGCCGAGCACCCGGACACCTACGTTGAACAAAACATCATGGGATTATTTTACGTTCTGGAAGCCATGCGCCGGAACGGGATCCGCCTTATTTTGTTTCCCAGCAGCACCACCGTGTTTGGAGAGCTGGCGCACCCGCCCGCTTCGGAGTTGCACGGCCCGATGATGCCTCTGAACCTCTACGGCGGCGCGAAACTCGCCGCGGAGGGTTTGATTTCGGCCTGGGCGCACACCTATGATTTTCGAGCCATCGTGTTTCGCTTCGTCGGCATCATCGGCGGGCGTATGGATCACGGGGTGGTTCATGATTTCGTGAGGAAACTGCAAAAGAATCCGACGCGACTGGAGATTCTCGGTGATGGCACCCAAAGGCGTTCCTTCGTGCTGGTGGATGACTGCGTGGAGGCGATGCTCTTTGCCCTCGCCAAGGCCACGAAAAGCTACAGCCTTGTCCATATTGGCAACGTGGACCAGATTTCGGTCAACGAAACCGCCAAGGTCATTTGCCAGGTTATGAAGTTGAAAGGCGTCAAACTTCACCGTACCGGAGGCAAGGTGGGCTGGAAAGGCGATGTCACCTCCAACTTCATTGCCACCGAGACGCTGACAGCCTGGGGCTGGAAACCGTGTCGTTCGAGTCGGGAAGCCGTGTTTGAGGCGGCGAGCCGCCTGGCTTTGGAAAGAAGCCGCACATGAGGTTGTCCAGTGAGTCTGCCTTTTGTCCGCTTGCCAATGGATGCCGTGAGGTGGCAGACAATCAGGGGCTGGGTTCGGTTCGTGGCCACAGACTGCAACCCGACGCTGCCAATCTGATTTTGCGTGCAAATCTGTCAGCCTTGCGCAATCACTCCCCTCGCCAATAAGTCCGTGGTCGCGGCCCGATTCCATTGCTCACGTGAAGCTTCCGCGGACAATTTGACTTTGCCCCGCCTGTTTTATCAGGTATTGAAGCACCCATGCCAAAGCATAGTTGGGCGGAATACGCCGGGTCAGTGTTGAGCCAATTGCGAACTTCTTTATCAGGGCTTTGGTCTCTCGAAGCCAGGTTGAAGGGCGTCAGTGTGGGCCGCGGCGTCATTTTTGTCGGACGGCCGCTCATCAGTGTCGCCAAAGGTTCCCGGTTGCAACTCGGGAACAACGTGAAAGTCAATAGTTCGCTTCGGGCGAATCCCCTGGGTTGTTTCCAGCCCAGCGTGCTCAGGACTTTGTGTCCTGGTGCCGAACTCATTTTGGAGCCGAACGTGGGCATTAGCGGCTGCGTACTTTGCGCCGCCAAATCCATCCGCATTGGCGAAGGCACCAACATCGGCTCCGGGGCGTTGTTAATTGACACGGACTTTCACCAGCCCACCGGTCAATGGGATTGGGGCGGCGAACCCGACCGCGGCGCCAGACCGATTCATATTGGCCGGGGCGTATTCATCGGCGCTCGCGCCATCGTGCTTAAAGGCGTCACCATTGGCGAACGGGCCGTGGTGGGCGCGGGAGCGGTGGTGACCAAGCCTATGCCGCCCAAATACCTGGCCGTCGGTAATCCAGCCCGTTTCATTCCCATTCCGGACGACTATTTTGCAGGCGGACCAACCGCGGGAGCGATTGCCGGTCTTGCCGGGGAATGAGGTCGTGGCCACCGGAAATTTCATGGCGAGTGCTGGTAAGAGATAAACCCGAAAACCGGAGTTCGGCAGGCGAGACGCACTGCGCTACGGTAAAATCCGGTTTTCGGGATAAACGTTCTACGCTGCGCCGAAGCAGCAGCTCAGATTGTCTCCCCGTCGATCATCCCACCAGCAGAGCGGTTTGACCTCGATGCTTGCAGCCGACAATACGGCCCGGGTTTGTTCAATTTAAACTTGCTGTTCACCATGCGCCAGAGCAAACGGCATGGGATAATCGAGGCAGAATTTTCACGGTCCGAAGCAAATGAACCGGAATTGTAGTTGCAGCCGATCCCTGAACTGGATTACCTTGAACATCGTCAAACGAATGCGTTTACACTGCCGGATACGTTGTCATTTGTCAGCAAATGAATAGTCCGAATTTTGCCGCCGCTTTAAGGTCGCTGATTATCTATGCGATTTGGGTGCCGCTGGCCATCGTCGTCGGTTATTTGCTGACCAATCCGATGGATTATTCGACCCTTGGCTTGTTTGGCATTCTGGCGCTGTTGCTGGCCTCTCCGCTGCTGCTGCGCTGGCATTACCTGTTGCTGGTATTAAGCTGGAACATGGCCATAATCCTGTCTTTCCTGAAAGGCTCGCCCAGTTTGTGGCTGGTGATGGTCGCGTTGAGCCTGGGGATATCGTTGCTGGAGCGGGCCTTGAGCAGCCAGATGAGTTTTATTCGCGTACCACAAATAACGTGGCCGTTGATTTGCCTGGCCGCCGCGGTGCTCATTACCGCCAAATTCACCGGTGGCTTTGGCCTGCGGGCTTACGGCTCGGATGTGTACGGCGGCAAAAAATATGTCGTCCTGATGGCCGGGATTTTGAGTTATTTTGCGTTGACTTCCCGGCGCATCCCGCCTGAACGCGCCGGGTTGTACGTGGCGCTGTTTTTTCTGGGCGGCGTGACAAACTTGATCGGGGATTTGTTTGCCGTTTTACCGGGGTGGTTTCATTTTGTCTTCTGGCTTGTCCCGCCAAACCTCATGCTCTTAAAAGAATTTGAATTTGGACAAACGCGCATGGGCGGTTTTGCGCTAGCCGGCTTTATGGTCTGGTGTTTTTTGTTGGCTCGGTACGGCATTCGCGGCATTTTCCTTTCCGGCAAACTATGGCGGGCGTTCGTATTCTTTTTATCCTTTTCAGCGGTTTTTTTGGGCGGATTCCGCAGCGGCTTTATTGCATTAGTGGCAATCTTTGCCCTCCAATTTTTTCTGGAAGGATTGCATCGGACCCCAATGCTGCCGATCGCCGCCGGGGTTGGGATACTGGCAGCGGTGTCCATCGTTCCTTTCGCGCCCAAACTGCCCGTTACCTTCCAACGGACACTGGCATTTCTGCCGCTGGATTTGGATCCTCAAGTCAAAACTGATGCGCAGACCTCGTTGGATTGGCGCGTTAATATATGGAAAGCCCTGTTGCCGCAAGTGCCCCAGTACCTTCTCTTGGGCAAAGGCATGGCCATCTCAACGGAGGAGTTCAACGAGGTGATGGGAAGCGACTCGGTTCTGGGCGGCGCCGCCGCCGCGTTTGATCCAAGTCAAAATGCCTTGGCGCTCTCCTCCGATTTCCACAACGGCCCCCTTTCGGTCGTCATCCCCTTCGGTATCTGGGGATGCATAGCCGTTATCTGGTTTTGGACGACTGGCCTCCGCGTGCTCTATTCCAACTTCAAGTATGGCGATCCCTTGCTGCGAACCTACAACGTCTTCCTTTTTGTTGATTTCCTGGCTAGCGTCATCCAGTTCCTGTTTATTGGCGGGGCATTGAGTTCGGACTTGGCTAAATTTGCCGGCATTCTGGGATTAAGCATCGCCCTCAATGGAGGCGTGTGTCAACCGGCGCCAAAGCCGGTTCCAGTGGGGGAGGCATTCCTGCGTCCGCGCGGCGTTTTGCCACGTTCGCAGCCACACCCAGCCTTCCCGCAGTGATGCAGCCGGCGCTCGCTCCATCGGGTGAAGGCGCAACATCCCTTGTGAACCCCAAATTGCTCATCGTTGAACTCTGGGGGTTGGGCGATCTGGTGATTGCGACCCCGTTCATCCGCGCCGTCGCCGAAAAATTCGATGTTACTCTGCTGGCCAAACCCTACGCGCTCGATTTGCAGCTTCGCCTGTGGCCGGAGGCAAAGGTCGTTACCTGCATTGCACCGTGGACCGCGTTCAAAAACAAATATCGCCTCTGGCGCTGGCCGCTGCCGGAAATGATCCGGTTGCGCCGGAAACTGGCCGCCGCGCATTTTGATTACGGCCTCTCCGCGCGCTGGGACCCGCGGGATCACCTGCTCCTGAAGCTCTTTGGCGCCAAAAACCGGCTCGGGTTTCCGCGCATGGGCAGCCAACGTTTCTTGACGCACCCGCTCGCCCGTGCGGAACCGGAGGAACATCGCTACGAGTCCTGGCGCGTCATCGGACGCGCGTTGGACGTGCCCCTCCCGCCGCGCGAGAAAATCCTTCAGCCGGCACCGCACGGCGGGGCGACGGTGTTGATTCACACCGGCGCCGGACAGCCGGTGCGCGTCTGGCCGCTGCAGTGGTATCATCAGTTGGCCGGGCGATTGCGGGAGAAGGCGTTTTCCGTCCAGGTGGCATGCGACCCCGACCAGCGCGACTGGTGGTTGCAGGCGGGCGAGGCCGGCGTGGCGACGCCAGTCACCGTGACGGAGTTGATTGCGCTAATAGACCAGGCGGGTGCGTTCGTGGGCAACGATTCCGGGCCGGGGCACCTGGCGGCGTTTTGCGGCGTGCCGACCTTCACGCTCTTCGGGCCGCAGTTGCCGGAATGGTTCGCGCCGCTGCACCCGGCGGCGGAGTGGATTGAGGGCAAAGCCTGTCCGTACAAGCCTTGCTCAGATTACTGCCGCTTTGCCACACCGCATTGTTTGTGGAACATTGGCGAAGAGGAGGTCTGGGCGCGCGTGGAAAAATTTGCGCGAGCGCACTTGGACAATCACACATAATCTCAAACGCTGCGTCGGCGGTGCCTGGTAAAAACCAGATTGCCTGGCGGAGCGCGATGCCTCAACCTCACGTTCCACCATGCTGAATGTTGTGCGCGTCTGGATTCTGCTTTCCACCTGGCTGGTGGCTGCCAAAAAAGGCCAGGGACCACGGACTATAGGAATGTTAAAAATTGAATCCCGAAATGCAGGAAGCTGATGCAACAAAACCGTGCGAAACACCTCACCCATGCCTGAACTTGACCGGCGGGAGCCAGGGAAACTAAACTTAAGGCGTGTTCGCAGAATCGTCTTCCGGTATGAACGGTTATGGACTGCGCCGGCAGAACGCAGCGACGAGGGCGCTTTTCGGGCAGGGGCCGAATTTATCCCGGCACGCCGCGCCGCGCGCCCGCGTTGTCGCGTTCCACTTGCCATTGCACTCCAAAAGCCCCGTGCGTCATCCGGTTTCGTTGCGGGTGACGAAAATTGATTTTGCAGGCACGCCCTGACGTTCCACCGACAAGCTACACCTTGAAATAAATATGACGTACAAATTTGTCCCGGCCAAAGATCGCGACCTGGCGGTGCTGGTGGTTTTCCTGCTGAGCCTCGTGGTGGTTTATCACCTTGCGCTGGCGCTCCATGGCCAGGGCCTCTTCCGCGCCCACCATCTGGGCACGGCACTGCACTACGCCGCCACGCAGATTGACCTGAGGCACACCATCATCGTGGGTTTCAACGCCGCCGACACGCCAACCATCCAGGAATTCCCTGTCTGGCAGGCGGCGACAGGTCTGGCGTTCAAGCTGCTGGGGACATGGTGGGGCTGGGGCAACGTTGTTTCGTTGGTGCTGTTTTTGCCCTGCCTGTTCCCACTTTTCCAAATTGCGCGGATGTATCTGGGGCAGCGTGGGGCCTGTTGGACGCTCATTTTTCTTCTGTCCCAACCTTTGGTTTTCGTTATGGCCGGCGAAGCGGCCACGGACGGCTTATGCCTCTCGGTCACCATCTGGTTCCTCTACTGCGGCGCTAAACTGGTGTGCGAACCCGGATGGAAATGGCTCGTGCCGGCTTGTGCGTTCGGGAGCCTGGCAACGGTTTCCAAACTCCCGTTTTTTGTGGCGGCTGGACTCGCCCTGTTTCTTTTCCTGCTCTGGAAGTTTGGCCCGGGTGCCAAACGTCTGTTGTGGCTGGCCGCCGTGGGCGGAGTTTCGGCCGTGATTTTTTTGCTTTGGACGCGATATACCGATGCTGCGCAGGCCGCGGCGGTTTTTCCATTCGTTGACCTCCGCGTTTCGCGTGGTTCGCCGATGATATTCTGGTATTTCGGGGATTGGAAATACCGTTTGGGGGCAATCAATTGGATCAAAGGGGGCTGGCGGGTTCTGGATGCGCTTTTTGGAAGTTTTGCCATGGTCGGTTTGGCCATCTTGGCGCTGGCGAACAGGAAAGGTCATCTCCTGGCCCGGACCATTTGCTGGGGGACATTGTTAACCACAGCGATATTTTCCCATCTGATACTTCATCACTGGCATTACTATCTGATGTTGGCGCCGGCGGTGGCCATTCTTTGCGCCGAAGGCATGATTTTGCTTGAATCAAAATTTTCTACAGAGCGTTCCTGGATGTCTCCCATGACATTGCTGGTCTCGGTGCTGATTGGACTTTCATTAATTCAGGGACTGATGGGCATGAGGGCTCTGACTTTTGACAATTATCCTGCCAAGATGGCTGAAATCATCCGCCAACATACTGCCGAAACCGACAAACTGGTGATCATCGGCGGCAGTTGGGGCGGCGAGGAATTATTCCGGTCCAATCGCCGGGGACTCTCGGCGTGGAACGCGCAGATTTTTAATGACCCCGCGAATTATGCAAAATTGAAATCCTTGGGTTATAACAAACTGGTGATGATTAGCCAATCTCCATTCGACAACGCCATCCAGGTGGTGAATCCCGGTCAGGCGGACATCCCGCGCAGGTTTTACCGCGATCTGGTGACGCCACTTGTTAAAAAATGGCCGACCGTGTTCCAAACGGAAGATATTTTAATCAAAGAAATTCCCTGAACCGTTCAGGGCCGCCGTGCATTGATATTGCATGAGGGAGGCCGGGATACAGCCAACCATATAAAACCTGACCGGCCATTTGCAGGAAGTGAATCAGCAGCGGTTGAAACCAGGAAATTGTGCCCAAATATACATTGATACATTGTGATTGCCGCTCAAGGCGGAGATGTGAAATGCCAGCAGGCAATAAACCCTTAACATCGGCAACACGGCCAGGGCGAGCTGGCCGATGGCAATGGCATCGTATTACCAGATGAAACCAAACGGGCCGACGTAAGTTGCCGCCTCATTCAGGCCAATAAAACAGGCACAGACCCGGTCACCGGTAATGCGATATGCGATAAAACAGGACGTGATGAGGATCGAACAGATGGCGGCAATCGTCGGGATTGGAAGCGACCAATGATTTCGCACGCCTGTCAGGTGCAAAAGCGCCAGGCCTGTAAGCCGGAAGTTGCTGCTGGCCTCGTGTGAATTTTTCCCACACATTTTTGCCGCATCCAGCAGTGGATGCTCGTTTTTTTGAAAATAACTCGGCTGATGCCCGCCACGTTTGGCCAGATTAAAATCCATCCCTCCGGAGAAAAAACCGAAAAGACAATGCAGAAGGGAAAAACCCTCCAGGGCCAACCTTGACCAGAGGTAAACCGCCCGGTTCGTTCAATGATGCCAAGTTTGAGTCCAGCCAAAAAAGTTGAAACTGATTTGCGTTCAAGCATACGGGGATGTCCCTTTCAGAATTCCCCAAAAATCTGTTCGTTGCATTGACAATTGCGACCGAAAAGTCAAATGTCGATCCGTTTATGGATTCATCCGTCCGACTGGAATTGAGCCTGGTCATACCTTGCTACAACGAAGACGCTGTTTTGCCGCTCCTTCAAGCCAGACTTCTCAACTCTCTAAACAAACTTGGCGTGCCGTGGGAAGTCATTTTCGTCGATGACGGTTCCAGTGATGCGACTTACGAACAGTTGGCGAAGATGCATCGGGCCGAGCCGCGCTTCAAGGTTATCTCCTTCTCGCGGAATTTCGGGCACCAAACCGCCATTTATGCGGGGTTGTCTCATGCTTCGGGCCGCGCCGTCGGGATCATGGACGCTGATTTGCAGGATCCACCGGAAATTTTTGCGGCGTGTCTGGCCAAGCTGCGTGAAGGCTGCGATGTGGTTTACGCGGTACGGCGGAGGCGGAAGGAACATATTGTGCTGCGCGCCGCCTATGCGCTGTTCTACCGTCTCCTGAGATTGGTGGCCGATGCGGATATCCCGCTCGATTCCGGAGATTTCTGCCTGATGAGCGACCGGGTGGTGGCTGTCCTGAAGCGGATGCCCGAGCGCAAGGTGTTCGTGCGCGGTTTGCGCGCATGGGCGGGGTTCCGCCAGACGGGATTGGAATATGAACGGGAAGCCCGCGCGGCCGGAGAGACCAAGTATCCATTGAGGAAATTATTGCGATTGGCGACAGACGGGGTTTTCGCTTTTTCGACTTTGCCGCTGCGTGCCGCAACGTATGTGGGATTGGGGGCATTGGGTCTGTCCTTGATCGCAGGAATATTCATTTTGGCGTGGCGAATGTTAGGGTTTCGGTTCATGGGACACACGGCCTCCGAATTGCCCGGATGGACCGCGCTTATCGGTGGATTGTTCTTTCTCAGCGGCATCCAGTTTCTAATTTTGGGGTGCATCGGTGAATATGTCGGAAGGATTTACAACGAGGTCAAACAACGTCCACGGTGGATTGTGCGTGAGGTCTTGGGCCTTCCAAGTGAGCCTGAAGACAAAAACCTGTAAATCAGCTGATGATTGTCACATGGTCCAAAGGCCCGGCCGACGATTGCATGCCGCAGGACATTCTCGTGGAAACGCTGGAGAAAGTCCGGCGTCATCCGTGGTGGAATGCGCGCGCAAAGCTGGCTCTGGCCGTGTTGAGAAGAAACGGGATTCAAGCGCCGGCATCGATTATCGACGTGGGGTGTGGTTGGGGAGTGAATCTTGAGGCTTTGGAAAAGGCGGGATACAATGTCACGGGGTTGGACGTCTCGCGCCGGATTCTGGAGTTGATCGACCATACCGGGAGGCTTCTCATTGAAGCCGATCTGAATCATGATCCGCCCGCAAATTTCGCTCTGCAAGATGGATTGCTCGCCTTGGACGTCCTTGAACACTTGGACGACGATCGGGGTGCTCTCTGCCGCCTCGCCAAATTGGTTCGCCCAGGTGGTCTCGCCGTGGTCAGTGTTCCTGCCCTGCCTGAGTTGTTTTCTGAGTTTGACAGAGTTCAAGCACATCGCCGCCGTTATCTGCCTGCGACGTTGCGTGCGGCGTTTGCGGGGACCGGATTCAGTCTCCGAAACATCTTCTGGTGGGGAGCTTGGATGGTTCCGGTTTTGCGGCGGATGCGGGCCGGTGAGGCGTCGAAGGATGGTTCAGCTCCCGAAACTTATGCAGATTATCTTAGGCTGCCTCCCTGGCCGGTGCCTTGGCTGATGAAACTGGCTTTTGCCTGGGAGCAAGGCAGGGCTTTGAAAGGCCGTCTGCCCATAGGCACCTCACTCATTTCAATTGCTGTGCGCCAAGAGTAAACGGCCTTTGGGAGTCTTCCGCCCGGGTATGCGGCTCCGCATTGCTTATGGAATGTCGGCGAGGACACAGTCTGGCAAAGCGTGGAGAAATTTGTGAGCCGGCACTTGCGTGAGCCTTCGTAAATCCAGGCACCCGCCCGTCTTGCGCGCCCGAATTCAATACTTCGGCACGCTCGAATCAATCTCGTCCGACCAGGCGCTGATGCCGCCCTTGACGCTCTTGACGTATTTGAAGCCCTGCTGCTTCAGGAAACTCACGGCCTTGAGCGAACGCACGCCGCCCTTGCAGTGCAAATAATATTGTTGGTTCGGGTCGAGCTCAGTGAACCGGTTCGGCAATTCACTCAACGGCAACAACGGCACCCCGTTGACATGGGCGATTTCGTACTCGTCCGGCTCGCGCACGTCCACAACCTTGATGCCGAGCGCGGGATGGGCGAGCGCCTGCTTCATGTCCTGCACCGTCACTTCGTCGGGATTCGCCGCCGGCTCCGCTTCCGGCGTGATGCCGCAGAACTGTTCGTAATCAATCAATTCCTTGATGGTCGGATGCTCGCCGCATAGCGGGCATTGCGGGTCGCGGCGCAATTTCAGTTCGCGGAACTTCAGGTCGAGGGCGTTGAACAGCAGCAAACGACCAACGAGCGAACTGCCCCGGCCGATGGCGAGTTTCAAAATTTCTGCCGCCTGAAGGCAGCCGATGATGCCGGGCAACACGCCGAGCACCCCGCCCTCGGCACAGCTTGGAACCATTCCCGGCGGGGGTGGTTCTGGATACAAACATCGGTAGCACGGTCCGCCCAGATGCGGGGCGAACACGCTCGCCTGCCCCTCGAAACGGAAAATCGAACCATAAACATTCGGCTTTTTGAGCAGCACACAGGCGTCGTTCGTGAGGTAGCGGGTCGGGAAATTGTCCGTGCCGTCCACCACGATGTCGTAGGGCCGGATGAGGTCGAGCGCGTTTTCCGAAGTGATGCGGGTGTTGTGCAGGATGACTTCGACGTTGGGATTGATGCCGCGGATCGTTTCCTTTGCTGATTCCGTTTTTGGCCGGCCCACATCCGCGTCGGTGTGGAGAATCTGGCGCTGCAAATTGGAATAGTCCACCGTGTCGAAATCCACGAGGCCGAGTTTGCCGATGCCGGCGGCGGCGAGGTACATGGCGATGGGCGAGCCGAGGCCGCCGGCGCCGATGCACAGGACACTGGTGGCCTTGATTTTCTTTTGGCCGGCTAGGCCGACTTCGGGCAGAATCAGGTGCCGCGAGTAACGGCGGATTTCGTCATTGTTCAATTCCATAAATCGAGCGAATGAAGGTATTGCAAAAAACGAATAAATCAAGCCGCCGCAGGCAAGTGAAGAGTTTAAGACAAATTTCAATTGTGGTTTGCATGAGCATTTTATGCGGATTTGGCTGTGGCCGCTCAGAAATGACAACGGCTCAAGCAAAGAAGATGTTCGAGAAAGCGGGTGGACTGGAGAAAGTTAACCAAGAAGCAAAAGTCATTTTTGACCTCTTCGGGACGAACGAATCCACAGTAATCTATGGACAATCTCTAACCAATTTCCCCGCGATTTCCTCGCTGGGCAGCCCTATCTTCCTTCAAACCAATTCTGGATGGTCGACGCATATTGAAATACCGTTTGGCAACCATCGCCAAAGGAGCTTTATCTTTATTTTCAACCCTGCGAATCCCGTTAAGTTTCCATATGCGTCAAGATGCATTGAGGTGGCAACCAATATTTTTGTTGGAAAATGAACGATGGAAAAATTTGATCCACAAACCGCTGCCGCGCGGCTCAAAAACATTTCGCCGATGCGTCCGACGCTCGCCATCGTGCTCGGCAGCGGATTTCATCACGCGCTGACCAAATTGCGCGTGGAGAAGAAGGTTCCCTACGCGAAAATTCCCGGCTTTCCCGTTCCAACTGCGAGCGGTCACGCGGGCGGATTGTATTTTGGTCATCTGGGCGGCACGCCGGTCTTGGTCCTGAGCGGGCGGGTGCATTTTTACGAAGGCCACTCAATGGAACGTGTGACATTTGCCGTCCGCGCGCTTGCCGCCTTCGGCATTCGTGATTTGCTGCTGACGAACGCGGCGGGCGGCATCAACAAAAAGTTTCGGCCCGGCGATTTCATGGTGCTGACCGACCACATCAGTTTCATAGGCGCCAATCCGCTGCGGTCTGGTGGCGGCGACGCCTCGGCGCCTGAAATCTCCGCAACGGGGGCATCGCAGCCACCGTTGCCCCGATTCGTGGATATGACGCAGGTTTACGACCCGGGATTAAGTGCGCTGTTGTTTCAGGCGGCGCGCCGGTGCAAAATGAAACTTCATTCGGGCGTTTACCTTGCCGTGAGCGGGCCGAGCTACGAGACGCCGGCGGAAATTCGCGCGTTTGCGCGGCTCGGCGCGGACGCGGTGGGCATGAGCACGGTGCCGGAGGCGATTGTGGCGCGGCAGTGCGGGTTGAACGTGGCCGGCATTTCGTGCATCACAAACCTCGCGGCGGGCATCAGCGAGGAGAAATTGTCGCATGCCGGGGTACTGGAAACTGCCGAAGGGGTGAAGGTTTTGGCAGCGGAATTGCTCAAATATTTCGCGCAATTGTATTCGGGAGGGTTGCCGTGCCGGCGATCCTGAATTGGGGACGGCGACACGCCGTCCCTCCCCAAAATGAAAATCAATTCTCGAAAATTGGTACAAGCGGCGGCAAGGGCGCGCAGAGGTTCGGTGGCGCCCTATTCGCAATTCAAGGTCGGCGCGGCGTTGCTCACGAAATCCGGTGAAATCATCGGCGGCGCGAACGTCGAGAGCGCAAGCTACGGTTTGACCTGCTGCGCGGAGCGCGTGGCGCTGTTCAAGGCGCTAACCAGCGGGAGGAAAAATTTTGTCGCCGTGGCGGTCGTGGCACGCGCGCCGGGCGGGCCGATGCCGTGCGGCGCCTGCCGGCAATTGCTGGCGGAATACGCGCCCGACGCCAAAGTGCTGGTGGCCGACAGTCGTGATTTGAAAAAGAGCCGGGAATTTTCCGTGCGTGAACTTTTGCCCAAGGCATTTGCCATGATTCCTTGAAATTTTTCGGAGGTATCGTAGGCTGCCTTGTTTTTGCGATTTTGAATGAAGCCTGAAGTGATATTTGGTCTGGAGGGTGCGGCGTGGCCGGCGTTGCTGTTG
>Ga0187874_10001990_pt1 | contig 16633 bp, 17 predicted proteins | sample June2016WEW_16_1_3_FD_132993 | JGI IMG/M metagenome (GOLD analysis project Ga0187874, IMG submission 132993) | Peatland microbial communities from SPRUCE experiment site at the Marcell Experimental Forest, Minnesota, USA - June2016WEW_16_150 | ecosystem: Environmental > Terrestrial > Soil >... | reverse complement strand
ACCCCGGGGTGAGAATACCTTGTTTCGACCCCCCAATCCGACCTTGGATCCCCGCTCCCTCACCCCCAAAATACGCCCGATACGGCCCCGGATTGCCCCTAACCGGCTCCGGAAAACCTCGTAAAACGCCCGGATTCGGGGGCCACCCAAAAGTTGGTTATACGGGGACATTTTGCTAAAATACCCCATATTTGCCCCCGGATTTTGATCGTCATATTGGCCGTTCTTTCAATTCCGGCATACTTTGGCCCGATAAAAAGGAGATCGGCCACCGGAACGCGATAGCGGCCGTTTCCTGAGGGGGTCGGAATCCGGCGGATTTTTGAGAGTATTTTGGCTGGGAAACGATGATTTTGGGACGGTTTTCTCCGACGGAGATGGGGTTCCGGAGGGGATCGGTGAAAATGTACCGATCCGGGCCAAAAATTACCGGTCCTCTTTTTCATACGAAGCCACTTCCCGAGCGGGAGGTCCGAATGAAATTCATAATCTGTCAGATGATTGTTCATTTCGGCAGAGGAGTTGTATGAGGTAATTCCACGAGAATGCGGGATCAGGTGGAAATCACTGACCGGATGTGCGATTGTCCAAAACAGCACTAAAATAAAAAGTAGTATATAGCTGGTGTTGAGAACAGGCTGTTAATCACCCGGAGGGTAATGAGCGGTTCCCGGCCCGGGAGCACGGGAACGAGGAGGTACCATTGCATGAAAACGGTTTTTGTAACGCCTGAACTCTGTATCGGGTGCAGGCACTGCGAGGTCGCGTGTGTGATCGAGCACGCGAAGAGCAAACAGCTGTTCGCTGCGGTTGCGGAAGAGAAACGGTCGCAGCCGCGGGTGTACGTGGAGACGGGGATGCATTACCTGACCTTCCCCAACCGGTGCCGGCACTGCGACCCGGCGCCGTGCATGCAGGTCTGCCCGACCGAAGCGCTGGTGCGGGACGATGCCACGGCTTCCGTCCTGGTCCGGTACGAGCGGTGCATCGGGTGTGCGGTCTGCGCCATGGCCTGCCCGTTCGGCATCATCCGGTTCAACAGCGTCCACCAGCTGGACACGGACCGCGAGGTGAACGCGAAGTGCGACAACTGCATCGAGCGTCAGCGGGCCGGGGCGATTCCCGCCTGCGCCGAGGCCTGCAAGACCGGCGCCCTGACATTCGGGGAGGCAGGCGACCTGATCCGGTCGAGCAGGAAGGACTTCACCCTGCGGCTGATCGCGGCGCAGGAGACCGGGGCCGAGGCGCCGAAGATGCCAGCCAACATTAAGGCGTTCCGGTCGATTATGGCACGGCTTGCTGAACTTACGGGGGAGAACTGAGGGGGAAAGAAAAATGTACGATACATCTGCAGGAAAGAAGATCGCTGAGGCGAGAGCGCTTGACAAGAACGACCAGGAGATTATGGTAAAATCCATGGAAGACGGTATCGAGACAGTCTGGGATCGTTTCGCTGACCAGCAGCCACAGTGCGGCTTCGGGAACCTCGGCGTCTGCTGCAACCGGTGTGCCATGGGGCCCTGCCGGACCGAGCCGTTCGGGAAAAAACCGACCCGGGGCACCTGCGGTGCGGATGCCGATCTCATCGTCGCACGGAACCTGCTCGACGACCTTACCACCGGCGCTGCCGCCCACTCGGACCACGGGCGTGAAGTCGTCGAGGCCATGCTCGCGACCGCGGAAGGCCGGGCACAGGGGTACCAGATCCTCGATGAGGGCAAGCTGAACGTGGTCGCGACGGAGTATGGCATAAAAACGGCCGGCCGGAAAAAAGAAGAGATCGCCGGCGAGCTGGCCCGGGCGCTGCTCGAAGAGTACGGGACGCTCAAAAACAAAATCCAGATGACCGAGCGTGCCCCGCAGAAGACCAAAGACGCGTGGAAGAAGCTGGGGATTATGCCCCGCAGCGTTGACCGCGAAGTCGTGGAGGCGATGCACCGGATCCACATGGGTGTCGATGCGGATTACACAAACATCCTCCTGCACGCGATGAGGACGGCTCTTTCCGACGGGTGGGGTGGCTCGATGATGGGGACCGACTGCTCCGATATCCTCTTTGGGACCCCGACGCCCCTGAAGGCGTGGATAAACCTTGCCACGATCAGCAGGGACAAGGTCAATATCGTCCTCCACGGGCATAACCCGGTCCTCTCCGATATGATCGTGAAGGCGGCAGCCGATCCGTCCCTTGTCAAACGTGCAAAGGACGCCGGCGCAAAGGGCATCAACCTTGCCGGGATGTGCTGTACCGGGAACGAACTCTTAATGCGGCGTGGCATCCCCCTTGCCGGCAGTTTCTTCGACCAGGAACTGGTGATTGCGACCGGGGCAGTCGAGGCCATGGTGATCGATTACCAGTGCATCTTCCCCGCGGTGACCCAGACGGCCGGCTGTTACCACACAAAAGTCGTGACCACCAGCCGGAAGGCGAAGATCCCGGGCGCCATCCACAAGGAGTTCCGGCCCGATAACGCCTACGATACCGCAAAGGAGATCATCGGTCTCGCGATCGACAACTTCGCGAACCGGAACCCGGCCCGGGTCAGGATCCCGGACAAGCCGATGCAGCTGATGTCGGGCTTCTCGGAAGAAGCGATACGAAAGGCACTCGGCGGGACGTACAAGCCGCTGATCGATGCCATCGTTGCCGGGAAGATCAAGGGAGCCGTCGGCATTGTCGGTTGCAACAACCCGAAGATCAAGCAGGACTATGGCCATGTCACGCTGGCAAAAGAGCTGATCAGGCGGGACATCCTTGTTGTCGAGACCGGGTGTGCCGCGATTGCCTGCGGGAAGGCGGGCCTGCTCGTCCCCGAAGCAGCAGACATGGCGGGACCCGGCCTCAAGTCTGTCTGCAACGCGCTCGGCATCCCGCCGGTGCTCCACATGGGCTCCTGCGTTGACTGCTCGCGTATTCTCGTGCTTGCCGCCAACATCGCAAAGGAGCTCAATGTCGGTATCAGCGATCTTCCGCTGGGCGGGGCTGCACCCGAATGGTATTCGCAGAAAGCGATCTCGATCGGTACGTACTTTGTCGCTTCGGGTGTGTACACGGTCCTTGGCATCCCGCCCAAGATCTTCGGCAGCGCTAACGTCACCAACCTCCTTGCCGCCCAGCTTACCGGCATCGTGAATGCCTCGTTTGCTGTTGAACCCGACCCGCTCAAGGCCGCCGACCTGCTCGAGGCCGAGATCAACCGGAAGAGAAAGGCGCTCGGGATCTGATCGGGCACCATCGGCCACTCGTTTTTTTGAGGACACCATGGACGAACCAACGCTCGACGCCATTATCGCCCGGTATGACGATCCGGCCGGCCGGCTTCTCGGGATCCTCGGGGAGATCCAGGATGAGGAAGGATACATCCCGAGAGAATCGCTCGCGATGCTCGCAGAGAAACTTGACGTACGCCTCTCACAGCTCTACAGCCTTACCACCTTCTACTCCTATTTCAGCCTGACACCGGTCGGCGACCATGTCATCACGGTCTGCATGGGGACTGCCTGCCATGTCAAAGGCGCCCCCGGGATCCTCGAGGCCCTGGAAGGGATGCTGGGAATAAAGAGCGACACCTCGGAGGACGGCAAGTTCTCCATCACCACGGACGATAAAAAATTCACGCTGGAGATCGCCCGTTGCTTCGGCGCCTGCAGCATGGCGCCCGTCCTCCGGATTGACGGGAACCTCTATGGCTATGCAACCAGGGAAGACCTCCCGGCGATCCTCGCAGAGTACGGGTGGGAGCCATGAAGATCGGATCAGCAGCCGATCTGGAGGCGGTACGACAGGCCGGCATGCAGAAGCTCCGGCCCGGAAAACCCCGGATCGCGGTCGGGCTTGCCACCTGCGGGATCGCGGTGGGCGGCAACCGGGTGTACGAACGCCTCCGGGAGATCATTGAAAGGGACGGTCTGGATATCGTTCTGACAAAAACGGGGTGTATCGGCTATTGTAAGGAAGAGCCGCTCGTGAATATCAGTATCCCGAATAAACCGCTCGTGATCCTGCACAAGGTCACCGAAGCCGATGTTGAGGAGATCGTAAAACAGGTAAGCAGGGGAAAGGTGCCGGCTGATAAGGCCCTGTGCCGGGTCCCGTCATGGGACCATGTTACGGGATGCACCCTTGAGTACGGGAAAGGATTTTCCAAGATTCCTCTCTATGAAAAGGTCCCGTTCTTTAAGGCCCAGAAGAAAGTGATCCTGCGGGACGCCGGCCTGATCAACCCGGAAGATATTGACGAGTACATCGCGGTGGGCGGCTACGCAGCTGCCCTGAAGGCCCTGACCGGGATGGATCCGGAGACCATTATAAAAGAAGTGGAGAACTCCGGGCTCCGGGGAAGGGGCGGTGCCGGTTTCCCGACAGGCCAGAAGTGGCGGATCACCCGCGATGCGAAAGCTGACAAGAAATATATCCTCTGCAATGCCGACGAGGGCGACCCCGGCGCGTACATGAACCGGAACGAGATGGAGAGCGACCCCCACATGCTCATCGAGGGCATGATCATCGGGGCGTTTGCCATGGGTGCTGCCAAGGGTTTCATCTTTATCCGGGCGGAATACCCGCTAGCGATCAAACGGCTGAAGCTCGCCATCGGGCAGGCCCGGGAGTACGGGCTCCTTGGCAGCAACATCTTCGGCACAGGGTTCTCGTTCGATATCGGGATCGCGACGGGTGCCGGTGCCTTTGTATGCGGCGAATCAACTGCCCTCGTGGCATCCATTGAGGGAAGGACCGGCCGGCCCCACCCCCGCCCGCCGCGGCTCACCGACATCGGGGGCGGGCTCTTCGGGTACCCCACGGACCTCAACAATGTCGAGACCTGGTGCAACGTGCCGGTCATCATGGCCAACGGCAGCGACTGGTACTCCCGTATCGGGGCTGAGGGCAACACCGGCACCAAGGTCTTCTCGCTCGTGGGAAAAGTCGACCGGGTCGGGCTCGTGGAAGTGCCGCTCGGGACAACGCTCCATACCATCGTGTCCGATATCGGCAACGGCGGGGCCAACAACAAGAAGGTAAAAGCCGTCCAGACCGGCGGTCCTTCCGGGGGCTGCATCCCGCTCCGGCTGTTCGAAACAACCGTGGACTACGAGAGCCTCAACCGTGTCGGCTCGATCATGGGGTCCGGGGGTATCGTGGTCATGGACGAGGACACGGACATGGTGGATATCGCCCGGTACTTCATCAACTTCGCTACAGGAGAGTCCTGCGGGAAATGTGTCCCCTGCCGGGAGGGGCTCAAGCACGCGCTCCTCCTCCTCAACCGGATCATGGCAAAGAAGGGCACGAAAAAGGATATCGAAACCCTTGCCCTCCTGTCCGACACCATCGTGGCAACATCGCTCTGCGGGCTTGGCCAGACGGCACCCAACCCGGTGCTGACGACCCTGGCGTATTTCCGGGAAGAATACGACGCGCTGGTGAAACCATGACACGTAAGGAAGCCAGCAGCACGGGGGGAGCGAAAAAACAGGTCACGGTGACGATCAACGGGAAAAAATACCCCGCGGATGAGGGGGAGATCCTCCTTGGGGTTGCAGTGCGGGAGAAGATCGCGATCCCGCACCTCTGCTACGAACCGTCCCTTGACCCGTACGGTGCGTGCCGGCTCTGCATGGTCGAGGTGATAAAAGACGGGAAGCGGGAGATGACAACGTCCTGCACCCTGCGGGCAGCAGAAGGGCTGGAGGTTGTGACCGATACGCCGGCAATCGTCAAATACCGGAATGTCCTGTTCGAGCTCTATCTTGCCGAGGCGCCCAAATCCGAGGTCATCAAGGAGATGGCGGCCCGGTACGGGGTGACAAAGACCCGGTTCCTGAAGAAACTCGACACCACGGATTCGCTTGGGAACAAGTGTGTCCTCTGCGGGCTCTGTGTCCGGGCATGCAATGAGATCATGGGAGCCGGTGCGATAGGCTTTGTCAACCGGGGCCCGTACACGGTGGTCAATACGCCGTATTTCGAACCCACCAAGGACTGCTTCGGGTGCGGGGCCTGTGCAAAGGTCTGCCCGACAAAAGCGGTGGAGTTCGAAGACAGGGGATCTGAACGGGTCATGACTTCGTGGAGTGGTACAAAAGTGCCGCTTGCCCGGTGCGACTGCTGCGGCGGTTACTATGCGCCTAAAGCCCTTGCCATATCCACCCTGGCACATATCACCCCCTCCCTGAGAGAAGAGATCGCCGCACTCTGCCCGGTGTGCCGGGGCAGGCGGATAGCCAGGGACGAGATCCTTGCAGGGAGAGGAGGCGGTGCGGGTTCCCATGGCTGACCCGCGGATCGACCGGGAGAGGATGGCTGCATCTGCCCGGAAACTTCGGGAGAACACCCGGCCGGGAGAGGACCGGGGATGTCGAATCGTCATTACCGGAAAAGGAGGGGTAGGCAAGACAACGATCACCGCCCTTCTCGCCCATATGTTTGCACGGAACGGGTTTACAACGCTTGCCGTGGATGAAGACCCACAGATGAACCTCCCGTATGCTCTTGGTATCCCCCGAAATGAGAGTGACAGGATTATTCCCTTAACAAAAAACCTGGATTATATCGAGGAGAAGACCGGTGCCCGGCCCGGCGCCGGGTGGGGCCTGATGCTGACGCTGAACCCGGACGTCTCGGATGTCGTGGAACGGTTCGGGGCAAAGACTCCCGGCGGGGTGAACCTCCTTGTCATGGGCACGGTCGAACAGGCCGCTACCGGGTGTCTCTGCCCGGAGAATACACTGCTTGAGGCCGTAATCAGGTACATCAATCTCCGCGAGGACGAGGTGATCCTGATGGATACCCCGGCTGGCGTAGAACATTTTGGCAGGACCATTGCCCGTGGGTTTGACCAGGCACTGGTCATAACCGATCCTACATTCAGCGCAGTCCAGGTGGCAGGGCATGCTGCATCGCTTGCAAAGGAACTGGGCATCCGATGGGTCTGGCTGGTGATCAACCGGGTGCGCTCGGAAAACGATATCCGGAAGGTACGGGAACTCCTGGGTACTGCCATGGACCTGTTTTCCGGAGAGTTTTTCCTCCCGTATGATGAGAACGTGATCGCATGCGAACCCGATGTCAGGCCGGTACTGAGCGGTGCATCTCCCTTTATAGAAAATCTTATGACCCTCCAGGCAAGTCTGGAAGATCCCGGCATTGCCCCCGGGGACAACTCATCCGTGTGAGAACGCCAACACTTCCCTTTTTTTAAAGTGCACACCCTGCGGTAAACATGCCTTTTTTGTAGTACCCGGGATCACCCTCCTCTGGAAACCAGCCGGTATTGTTTCCTGTCTTATACTACGCCAGCCCACCCGGGATCGCTGGCAAGTGCAAAATGCCCCCCTTCACCGCCTCCCGGCTGCCCCTCACGATTACCAAGCCTCTTGGATTTTCGGCATCCTGTTTTCATTGTGCACTCTTAATTGCGTGCACAATCCATTCGCCGCCTCCGGACACACTTCCGCAAACTTACAACTCAGACATTCCCGCTGCGAAGGCCGGGCCGGGAAATCCCCGTACTCGTACGATGCGTTCATCGCCGCAAATTCCCGCCGGATCATTTCCTCCACCTCGCGTAACTGCTCCGGGTAAAATGAGTACGGCTTTGTCGCGCCGGTTTTGAGGAACACGAGTTCGGTCTTGATCTCATCGGCACTTTTCCGGTAAAACTCCTGTGCCCAGAGCACGTAGGCTGCCATCTGGAGTTCCGTCTCGTACTCGTCATCGTCCCTGCCGGTTTTCCAGTCGGTAATGACGAGCGTGCCGTCCGGCATCTTCCCGGCAAAATCCACCTTGACCGTTACCCCGACATCCACGATGCTGAAATGATCGAACTGCTCGTGCCGCAGGCATTCCCGGCCCGTATAGTCAGGCCACTTCGCAAAGAAGGTGTGCAGGCACGTCTTCCCGTTCTCCTCAATGGCTGCAAAAAATGAGCCTTGGATCTTCTCGCCGTTGTGGTACTCGGTGAAGGTCTCCCCGCCAATATCCTTGTAGAGCGAGACTTTCTTTGCGAACGCTGCCAGTGCCCCGGCAAGGTCCATCGGCTTGTTCTCGCAGTGGAGCTGGATCTGCTGGTCGATGATGTCGTGGATGAGCTGGCCCTGGACAACAAACTTAGAGGTGAAGTTTTTGAGCCACCGGATCTTTTCCGGGGGAACGACCGCCCCGGTCTTCACGTACGGTGCGATGTACTCGTAATAATACTGCCGCTGGCACCGGTTCCAGACCCGGTGTTTGGTGAAGGACCACGTGTTGATCGTGAAGAAAAAGGGATCGAGATCCGGCATAAGGATCCTGTTGGGGAGGGGAGAGAAATAATGTTACATGTTTCAACAAAAATTAATAGACCTCTTCGTGCGATCCGATATCGATCAGGATTACTTTTGTCCGGCCCTCATCAGCAAAATCGAAAACGAGCCGGTGTTCGTAGGTAATCCTGAAGGACCAGAGACCTTTCAAGACGCCACTGGAGGGAATGGGTCTTTAAGGACGGATGAAAAGGATCTTCTTCGAACTGCACGATTCTTTTGGCGAATTGAGCCTTTAATTCCGGATGCTGGCGGGACCACTTCCTGTAGATTTTAGTAAACCGCTCATCCCAGATGAGTTCAACCATTCAGATCCGCCAGAAGATCTTTTGCCGTCCCGCTCCGGCTCTGGTTTTTTTTGCATGCTGTTTTTGCCTGTTTTGCCCGGAGTACAATTGCCGAACGCCTTTTCTCGATAAGCCTGCTGCGGATAATTTCCTGAACGTACTGCTGGTCTTCGATATCGAGCTTGTCAACGTACTCAAGTACCGTATTGAGCGATGAGGTTCCGGAAAAAGTGTGTAAAACTGCACCTGTTTTGGCACAAAATTCCGGAAAACGGGTGTCCGGAGGGGTAATCCGGGGCAGTTGCGGGCCCGGATTAGAGGGCGGGAATGCAGGTGTTTTCACTCATCGCATTTCCGCCCCTTATCGACGAGTCCCTCGACCCATGCCCGGTTCGTCCAGAGTGCGCACCCGCCGTTTGTCTCGGTGAGAAGATGGTGATGCGACCGGATCTTAGAGAGCAGCGGGGAGCTGAGGGCTTCGCGGAGGGAGACCCGGGCCAGGTTTGTATCCGAGAACGGCGCCGCCGGACAGGCTTCGAGATCGCCCGAAGCGCTGACGTGAATGAAACCCCGGCCGGCCGCAAGGCAGCCCCCGTAGGCATCCTCGTTGCCAGGAAAACCGATAAAGAGTGCAGGATATTTTTTGCTGAGCCGATCAATGCTCCCGTACAGCGCCGTGCGCCGGCCGTCATCAAGCACCAGTGCCTCTGTGCCCGGCTCGATCGGCACGTACTCGACAAACACAAAGACCCGGGCTCCGGCGGCGAGCATCTCCCGGATAAACCGGTCCGTGGTCACGATATCGGCATTGGTGCAGGTGACCGTCACCGAACAGCCAAAGAAGATGCCGTTTTGTCTGAGCCGTGCACAGACACAAAGCAGCCGGTCGTAAACCCCGGGACCCCGGCGTGCATCGGTCTCGCTTTGGAACCCTTCGAAGCTGATCATGGGGATGATGTTTTTTGTTTTGGCAAATTCCGCTGCAGCTGCGTCATCGATCAAAAGGCCGTTTGAAAAAACCGGGAAGAGGATCCGGAGGTAGGATAGTGCCAGGCCGGCGATCTCCGCTCTCCGGAGCAGGGGCTCTCCCCCGGCAAGGACAATGATCGAGACACCGAGTTCTGATGCCTCGCGGACAAGCGAGGAGAGCCGGCCGGGATCCAGTTTTTGGGCCGGACCGGCATGGGTGCCCCGCTGGTAACATCCATGGCAGGCAAGGTTGCACTGCGACGTCACGCTCACGAACAGTGCAGGTGGGACCAGCAGTCCCTCCTTCTCTTGTGCCCTGCGAAGTGCTGCGGCCTTCTTCTGCCACGCGAGGATCCGGGTGCCAGTAAACACCAGCGCCGGATCGGATGCAATGATGCGGAGGGCTGCCTTAAGGACGTCGGCTATGGATGCATCGAGAAGCGCCCGGTAGTGCCGGGCTGGTCCCGGGGATTCTTCAGGCAAAGGATCGGAAATCTGCTTCATGGATCGCACTGCAATGAAACGTTCATCACACCATACCGGACGTCCGGGTGGCGGCGCCGGAGTGTTGCATACCGGGGAGGGTAACCACATACATCCCGGTAGTTACGCCTCCTTCTCCCCGGTCATCAGAAACACCGTAAACGTCCGCATCACACCATCCGGCCCGGGCTTCTGCATGATCGCGGCAGTCCGGTTCCGCACTGAAACAAAACCGGCGGCCTCGAATAATTTCATCATCGTGTGCCGGTCGAAGCCGGAATGGAAGACGCCCTCATTCGAGTCGTGGAATTTTCCCTCATCGGAATCGAGGTCGGCGACGGCAATCCTTCCAGCGGGTCTGAGGACGCCGGCTATCCGGTCGAGGAGCATGCCGGTGTCCCGGATGTGATGGAAGGTCATACTGCTGACCGCGAGGTCGAACGTTCCGGTGAGCTTGTTCCCCTGTTCCAGGTCCACGCGCCGGGTCCGGACGTTTTTGAGTCCCTGCGCCTTGATCTTTTTGTCCAGCACATCGAGCATCCCCTGCGAGCTGTCGACCGTCGTGATCGTGCGGACATGGGGCTGGAGGGCGAGGGAGAGAAGGCCCGTCCCGCACCCGAAGTCCAGCACGTCCGTAGCCGGTCCCGGCTTGATTGCCCCAAGGATTGCCCGGGCCACCTCATGCGCCATTTTTACCCGGCCCGGGTTCTCGTCCCACGTTGCCGATTCTGCATCAAAATCGCGTTTTTCGCCGGCCATATTAGTGACCGAAATGTGGGCAGGGCAAACGGAAATAATGTGTGGATCTTGTCGGAGAATCGGCTCTTTACTTCCCTTCCGGCGCCTTCAAAATACGCTCGTATCGGGCTCCGATTGCCCGTTTCATCTCCCGAAAAATCCCGAAAAATGCCCGGATTCAGGGGCCACCAGGAACCCGGTTATACTGGGTCATTTTACAAAAATACTGCGTATTTGCCCCCTGATTCCGATCCCCATAATGGCCGTTTTTTCATTTACGACATACGTGAGCCTGATCAAGGGGAGATCGTCCACCGGAACGCGATAGCGGCCGTTTCCCGGGAGGTCGGAATCCGACGGATTTATTGGCGTATTTTGGCGGGAAAACGGTGATTTGAGGGTATTTTCCTACGACGGTAATGGAGGTTTCTGAAGGGAAGTGAACTATCCGGGATTCTGCCGGGACTACCCGACAAGCCCCCGGACGGGAGACTGGCCGGGTTGTCACGCCTTGTTTTCAAACGCCTTTTCTATCCGGTCGAAATCAGGTTTCTGTATCTCGATCAAGCCAAAGCGGAAAGCATAGCCCCACGATTTCTTGTTCCGGATAAACTCCAGATCGTTTATCAACGGCTCGATCTTTACTGCACCGGATCGCTGGTACTTCACCTTTCTCCGGAACGGTTTGAAATCAGGCGACATCTCGACCTGTACTATATCCTCATCCGATACTTCTCCAAGTGCCGTGAACACATGGAGCGGCTCGTCTTCCCCGAATACCTTCTTTGGAGAATAGTAAATAATCCGGTCCCCGGCATGCATTTTCGCGAGACCGATCCGCTTTCCGTGTCCGGCCTGCGCAAATCCTCCGGCAACGCCCAGCATTACGTGTTCCTGGGATGCAACAATAATCCAGTAGCGCGGTAATGCCATGCTATCCGAATGTTTTTGCCGGATAAAATACCTTGAGATGGTACTCTCTTCCTTCTCTTACGGATGTGCTGGTACCGGGGCCGTACCATCTATTCTTCGCACCTGAACTCGATGTCATCCCCCATGTGTTCGGATCCCCAGTCACAGAGCTCATCGAGAATCGGTATCAGGGATTCTCCTGTTTCCGTGAGCGAATACTCCACTTTCGGCGGGACCTGCGGGTACACCTTTCTCTTGACGAGCCCGTCTTTTTCCAGTTCGCGGAGCTCTTTTGTCAGCATTCTCTGGGTGATCCGGGGCTCGACCCTGTTGACGATCTGGTTGAATCGCAGGGTCCCGTCCTTGAGCTGGTAGATGACCAGCGGTTTCCACTTGCCTCCGATCACGTCCAGGGTTGCTTCGATTGGCCAGCTGTACTTGTATTTTTTTGACGGGGAAACCATAGTATCAATCATGTTAGTATGTAACATATTTGTTTGTACTCACTATAAATGTCATACATTTTTTATATATACTATAATCGATCACGTTGAGACCACCCTTGGAGGAAAGCATACAGGAACGTGAGGAAAATGAACGCACATGATTCAACATGTCTGATTGCCTATTTTTCGCGCCCGGGCAACAACTATGTCAACGGACAGATCGTGAACCTGCCGGTCGGTAACACAGAAGTCGTGGCGAAGATGATCCAGGAAATGACCGGAGGCGATCTGTTTCACATTGAACCGGTGAATGCGTATCCTGGGGATTATACGGAAAGTACCGAGGTAGCACAGCAGGAACTTCGCAACAATGCCCGGCCGAAGCTCACCAGCCATCTGGAAACTTTGTCCTGTGATGTGATTTTCCTTGGCTACCCCATCTGGTGGGGAACGATGCCGATGCCGGTGTTCACTTTTCTGGAGGAATATAATTTCTCCGGAAAAACCATTGCACCGTTCTGCACGCACGAGGGAAGCGGTCTGGGGCGGAGTGTCGCGGATATCAGAAAAATGTGCCCGCAGTCAACCGTCCTCGATGGTCTTGCCATCCGTGGCGGCGATGTAAAGAATGCACAGGACAAGGTAGCCGGGTGGCTGCGGGACATCGGGATGACCGTGAAAAAGGAATAACGCAATATGTCGGGAAAAGAGCGTTGATCATTAAATAAAATCTGTGCTGTAGAAATCTTGAATAAGATTTGTAAGAACGCTCTTGGGGGCTGTCGCCCCCGCCGCTGGGGCATCCCCAGGTTGTGATGATGCTGTATTACCTGTACACAGATTCGCTCAAATTTTCACTTTCCGGTAATACCGAGGGCATCGCATACGCCCCCGCCCCCTTTGGGGGCAGGGCTGGCGTAAGGGGGAGCGACATTATTAAAGAAGGGATTTCTACAGAGCCAAAAAATCTAAAAAACAGGTGAAAAAAATGTTGTACAGGAAAATTCCCAAAAACGGAGACGAACTTTCCATCCTCGGGTTCGGGTGCATGCGTCTTCCCGTGAAAGCGGATGGCTCGGTAGATGAAGAGAGGGCTGTAAAGCAGATACGCTACGCAATCGACAACGGAGTAAACTACGTTGACACGGCCTGGCCCTACCACATGGGACAGAGCGAGCCGGTCCTTGGCCGTGCGCTTGCCGACGGATACCGCGGGAAAGTGAAACTTGCGACAAAACTCCCCTCCTGGCTTATCGAAAAGCGGGAGGATATGGACAAGTACCTGAATGCCCAGCTGGAAAAACTCAAAACCGACCACATCGACTATTATCTCATCCATGCCCTCGTTGGCGACCTGTGGGATGAGGTCGGGAAGCTGGGCGTGGCCGATTTCCTTGACAAAGCCAAGGCAGACGGCCGGATCAAGAACGCAGGTTTCTCCTTCCACGGCGATGGGAAAGATTTTGGCCGGATCGTGGACGGATATGACTGGGACTTCTGCCAGATCCAGTATAACTTTCTGGACGAGAAGAACCAGGCAGGTACCGCCGGTCTTGAATACGCTGCTTCCAAAGGACTCGGCGTCATCATCATGGAGCCCCTCCGGGGAGGAAACCTTACCAGGAACGTGCCTCCTGCGGTTAAAGAGATCTGGGACAAGGCCCCGGTAAAGAGAACCGCTGCAGAATGGGCACTCCGCTGGATATGGAACCATCCTGAGGTCACGGTTGTCCTCTCCGGGATGAATGATGAGACGCACATCCGGGAGAATCTTCGCGTGGCAGGCCAGGCGTACCCCAATTCGCTGACAGAAGCGGAACTGCAGCTGGTAAAAAGGGTGGAGAAGAAGTACCGCGAGCTGATGAAAGTCGGCTGTACCGGCTGCCGGTACTGCATGCCCTGTCCTTCTGGTGTAAACATCCCGTTGTGTTTCGAGGAATACAACAACCTTTACTTAGTCGATAACCCGGACGGGGAAAAGTTCATGTACGCTGCACGGCTGGGCGGAGCTGTCGCGCTCGGGACGCCCGAGTTTGCATCCCTGTGCGTCCAGTGCCGGGAATGCGTTGACAAATGCCCCCAGCACATCGATATCCCGGCGGTACTTGAATCCGTTGTGAAAGAACTTGAAGGGCCCGGCTTTGAGGAGAGAGTTGCCACGGCCCGGCAGGCATTCAAACAGACGTAAAAAGAGGGAACGCTTCGACGTGCCGAAACGATCACGTGAAGACCAGAAATGCGCTTGCCAAAAGGAGGCTTTTCATTCTTACCAGCCGGGTGAAAGGCGACGCATTAACGTTTTTATATCTTCCTTAAATCCAATAACCCACCTCGAAGAATTCCAGATGATTTTTCTCCTGCTTCTACAGCCCTTCGCCAGACCCCCGGTATCCGCAAAGGCAGGGTATCACCCGGATGAAGAAAAATCAGGGTTAGATCCGGACACATGTCCCATTCCGCCCGGGCTGGTCGTTTTTAATCCCGGCAGGGGGAACAGAACCGTTCCAGTACCTGGTTGTCCCGCACCCCGGGGTGGAACATGACACCGGAGAGTGTCCTTGGTCCTCACCCCTCCTCACGACCTCACAAGGTACCGGGTGAGTTCCGGCAACTAAAAAAGAAAAAAATCAACCGATAAAAAAATTCCTCTATCCCCTGTGGCAGAAGCGCCCGATGACAAGGTTGTTCTTGTCAAAGAGCGGGCAGGCCGGGCAGTAGCAGTTAACCTCTTTCATTGACGGGGCCGATGATTTCCCGCGTGCGCAGAAGAGTGTATCGGGCTTGGATTTTTCCAGGGAGTTGTATTTGTAGGTCGGGCACCCTCCGCAGTACTTCCGGCATATCTGTCGGTTCTCTTCCGTATCCTCCACGGTAACCGTGCTGCTTTTCATGATGAGTGGATAGTGCCATTGGGAATAATATGCTTCTTGTGGATCTTTCGCATTTTATCAGCGGCAGTTCGATCCTGTCAGTTCCATGCACGTGAAAAATCCCGGACTGGTCTGCCTCATCTGCAATCCGGACACCGGGAGTGCCGGCAAAACCTGAGAAAATAATCAAAACAAAAGGAAAAAATTCGTCTAATGCCTGACGCAGTAGTATCCGCCGCGGAGATGGTGCTTCGTGAAGAGCGGACAGGCCGGACAGAAGCAGCCGATCTCTTTCATGGACGGGGCCGAGGATGTCCCGCAGCCGCAGAAGAGCTCGGTCGGCTGGTGTTTTTCGAGCGTATGACGCTTGTAGTTCTGGCAGATGGTGCAGTATTTCCTGCAGGTCTGCCGGTTCTCTTCCGTATTCCCTACAACAGGAGGTTTGCCTGATTCAAACATGCGAGACAAGGTTTGTGATAATAATTAATAGATCTTACGGGGAACAGTGAGGTTGTATGCGGGTGTCCGAATGTCCCGGGCTCACCCGGGTGCAGGAAAAAAAACTCAAGCTTGCCGTTGAGGGGAGATGCGAACTCTGCTCGGAATACTTTGCCCTCCCGTTTTTAGAGATCCACCGGATCTCCCGGCGCCTGTACCGGGAGATGGTGCGGGATCCCTCGACCCGTATCCTCGTTGTCTGCCATCTCTGCCATCATCATATCCACCGGCTTCCCGTGCGGGTAAAGGACCAGCGTGCGATCGTCTCCCGCCGCTCCTTTTCTGTCCGGCAGGATATCCGGAAGGTTCTCGGGTACACGCCAAAACCCTATTTTCCTCCCTATGACACCGATCTCTCCCAGATGTATGATGAGTATTTCTACCACTTCCCTCCCGGTTCGTTCCGGCTGGCCGGCTAAAAGGATACGCCCGGCCGGGATGCATCCTCTGGCGTCATAGTTCTGTCCATCGAGATCCGGCAACGTGGTTTTTTACTTCTGTAAAGGCAGGTCTTTCCTGATCGACCTGTTCAGACTTCTTTTGCTATCTTATAGAACATGTCAGCGGGAATGGTCTCTAACGTCTGGGTCCGGACAGTCCCGAACTTCGCGATAATCGACAGGAACTTCACCATGTTCTCCTTGGAAGGCATATCAATTATCACCACAAAGTCGTACCGTCCGAACGTGTAATACAGGGAGATCATTTTTCCCCCCAGCGATTCAACGACCTTTTTTGCTTTCACGTCCCGATCTACAATGCTGTTAAATTTTTCAAACGCAGCACTCTTCAGATTTCCAAGCATCACATAGATTGTCATACGGAAGTTCTTACCCGCAGGGGAGGTATAAAATTTTCTGATGTGAAGACCCGGCACCGCCATGCGAGAGCCGGCCCGGCCCCCTCCTTCGCTCCCGCATGCTTTGAACCACCTCATACGATCGCGTAAGCTAGGCCCCCTGTCACAAAAAAATAAGGTAATTGTAAAACATCAGCCCCCAATAAGATAATGGGAAAATCCAATACTCAATCAATTGAAGTTAAAAGATTCAAAAACATGAGGAATCCGCTCTCGGGGGCTCCGCCCCCGCCGCTCGGGCATCCCCCCTTGCGATAGTGCTGTATT
>Ga0187874_10001987_pt1 | contig 16646 bp, 13 predicted proteins | sample June2016WEW_16_1_3_FD_132993 | JGI IMG/M metagenome (GOLD analysis project Ga0187874, IMG submission 132993) | Peatland microbial communities from SPRUCE experiment site at the Marcell Experimental Forest, Minnesota, USA - June2016WEW_16_150 | ecosystem: Environmental > Terrestrial > Soil >... | reverse complement strand
TGCATTATGTTGCCTGAGAATGCTGACAGCAAAATCGTGGAAGCAATTAGCACACAAATGAACGCTGCGGCAAAGGACCTTGGCGTTGCGATTGTTGGCGGTCACTGTGAATCAACGCCAGGATTAACTAGCCCCATAGTGGTCGGGTGCATCATGGGTTTAACCGAAAAAGGCAATTACGTAACTGCGGCAGGCGCAAAATCAGGCGACAAACTGATTCTAACCAAGAGCGCGGGAATCGAAGGCACAGCCATCTTAGCTTCTGACCGCGAAGAACAGCTAAAAAAAGTCCTCAGCCCACAAGTGCTTGACAGCGCGAAAAGCTTCTACAGTCAGATCAGCGTAGTAAAGGACGCAATGACCGCCTACAGGGCCGGCGGAGTCCATGCCATGCATGACCCTACCGAAGGCGGAATACTCAACGGGATCCACGAAATGGCAGATGCTGCAGGGCTAGGCACGAGGGTTTTTGAGGAAAAAATCACGGTTGAGCCTGAAACCGTGAAAATCTGCAGATACTACGAAATTGACCCGTTGCAATTAATCAGTTCGGGTGCACTATTAATCGCTGCTGAGCCAGATGCCGCAGGCAAAATAGTCGACAGCTTGTGCCAGCAACGTATTTACGCTGAAGTCATCGGCGAGTTCAACCCGAGCCCGCACAAGCGCATACTGATACACAAGGACGACTCGGCTGAGATGCTGCCAAGACCAGTTTCAGACCACCTGTGGATCGCGTTAACACGCTGACCATGTTAAAAATGAACAAACCAGAGAAAGATGCCGTATTGCAATTTAGGATTCAAGCTTAGGCTTCTTCGCGGGTTTTTTTTCTGAAAAAGGCTTGATCTTATCGGGGTCTATTTCGAAGATTTTCTTCATGAGGGCGGGACGCTGACTCAAGTTAGGTCTCGTCGTTGAATTGTTTCTTAACCAGTTGAGAGGAACTTGGAATATCCAGTTGAGCAGGAAAGCTGGGTAGAAGAGCATGTATTGGTATAGATGCGAGTAGACTAAGCCGCACTTGAATTCGACTATGGCTTGTGAGAAACCTTTTTTTATGCTCCAGTCGGTAGGTGGCTTATAGTGGAGGCAGTAGGCTTCCGTACCAACTGACACTTTGTAGCCTTGTTCCTTAATGTGCCCAATGATGTAGGCGTCCTCGTAAGTATGCAGGTGCTCGGGGATCCTTATGCCTTTCACCGCCTTGGTTAAAATCAGGGTGTCGTGGGTTCCGCCGCGCAGCTTGAAACATTCCCGTGCAACTATTCCCTGTAAACGAAGAATTCGCCGGTCCAGCACGTTGGGGATAACATCGACATTTAACCCCCAAACGGCCGCGACGCCACACGATAGGTCCGCTTGCGCCTTTCTGTACCATTCTTTACAGAGTACAACGTCACTATCGACAAACAAAAACCATTCAGTGGTGACGTGGCGTATGCCTTCAGTTCGTGCTTTAGCCCTTGAGCCGTCCAGCTGAAAAAGCACAATGTTTCCGTGCATCTTGTTGAACGCGCCTAAGATTTGCAGGGTTCTATCAGTGGAGAAGCCGTCGATAACGATTAATTTTTTCACTGGAACGTTTTCATAAATCGACGCCAGGCTTTTGCTTAACAGGTGCTCACTGTTCTTGGTCAGCAGTACAACGTCAACTTGATCCATCGATGCACCTCAACCTTTAGGTTTTGTTAGCACATACACATTTAGCGCTTAAAAAGATGAGTTTAGTGACGGCCCTCACGCCTGGCAGACTCATAAATAGCATATCCTGAGTAGAACGCGTAGGGAGCCAGCAACTTGCCAATGCACTTTGGATCTCCAAGCATGAAAGCTTCAGCCATCAAACCTACGCTGCCGCCAAATGTCCAAACGTTCGGTGGTCGGTAGTGAATGCAAAATGGAACGTAGCATGGAACTACGCGGTAGCCTTTTTGTTCAACCCAGTCTTTTATGTAGGCGTCTTCGTAAACGTGGAGTTTTTTTGGAATTACGATGTCTTTGACTAGTTCCGTTTTGATTAGAGTGTCATGTGTTCCGCCGCGAACTTCAAAAATTTTCCTTGTAATCCGCAAGAAAATTCCCATGGTAACTGTGCTTCCGATTGTTGACCAAACCTCTGTTCCCCAAACGGCGCCTACGTCGGCATCAATATATTGTCGTGCTTTTTTGTACCAGTCGTCGCATAGCACGACGTCGCTGTCGACAAAGAGAAACCATTCTGTATTTACGTCAGCTATGCCTTTTTGGCGTGCGGTGGCGCGGTTTCCTTTGTCCATGATGATTTTTACGTTGTGGTATTTTTCGTTGAACCAACTAAGAACATCCAAGGTTTTGTCCGTTGAGTAGCCGTCGACTGCTATGAGTCTTGACACTGGCACGTTGCTATAGACAGATTCTAGGCATTCTTTGAGTTTTCTATCGCTGTTCTTAGTTAACAGCACAACGTCAACCGAGTCCACCCAACCATCTCCTTCTTAACCGCTAAGCTTAGGGTTAACTTATAGAGGCTATGCAAAACAACTTTAAAAACAACTTGCTTAACGAAACAATTAAGGCTGAACGTTTGAAGAAAAAACGGACAGAAAGTTTCTTGTTTAAAGCTGAGTTGGCACTAGGCAGTTTCAACCCGATTGAGCTGGTCAACCGGTCTCAGCTAAATCCAAGTTGGAAGCCGACTCTACAATTAATTTATTATTTCCGTTTGAATTACAATAAGATAAGTAGCTCGGTTTTCAGGTTTTGGGCAGGGTTGTTTGATGATTATTGGAGCGGTTGTATTAGCGGCTGGCAAGTCAGAGAGAATGGGTAAAAACAAGCTTCTTTTGCGTTTTGATGGAAAGCTGCTTATAGAAAACGTTCTGGATGCGTTGACAATCGCAGGCATTAATGATCAGGTGCTTGTGGTTGGGCACAAACCTGGGGAGATAATTGGAGCTGTGAGATCAAGACTGAATACGCTTAAGATAGGAATAAACACGAACTACGAGCAGGGGATGACTTCTTCTTTTCAAATAGGGCTACGGTCGCTGCCACATGTGGATACAGCATTTTTGGTTCTCGGTGACGAGCCTATCTTTGACCCGAAGGTTCTACGCTTCCTGATTGAGAAAATGGAGAAAAGTAGGGGCGAAGCTTTGATTGTAAGCCCGATTCACAGAGAAAAGAGGGGGCATCCGCTGCTTTTTCACAGCCAACTGTTCCCAGAGATAAGAGATTTGAAGAATCCCCAGACCATCCGCGACGTTGTCTACAGGCACGCTGACAAGCTGGTTACAGTCGAGGCGCCGCGGTGGACAGTCATGGATATTGATACACCCCATGACTACAACAGAATATGCAAATCAATGAAAACAAGCCAAACTCCTTAATTGCGGTTTTTTGTTTATTCTTGCCTTTGCCGCTTGAACTGAATGATTTGCGCTAGTATACTTACTCCGATTTCTTCAGGGGTCTCCGCGCCTATGTCTAAACCTAACGGAGCATGCAGGGCCTTCACATGTGCCTCATCTACTCCTTCACTTCTAAGTCTCTCAGTAAGAATCGTAGCTTTCGTTCGGCTGCCAAGTAAGCCAACGTAAGAAGCGTTTTTCTCAATCACGCCTTTTAACGCGGCATAATCATGTTCCGGTTCCCCGTGAGCGATAACTACTGAGTCATGTGGAGTTAACTCGAACTCGCTGAGGATTTGCGCGTAGTCACCTGCAATGATCGTTTCAGCCATAGGAAACTGATCTTTATTGGCTAATTTACGTTCGTCGTCAACTATGACGATTTTAAAGCCTGCATTGCTGGCTAGCTTCGCTAAGGGTGAGGCAACATGCCCAGCGCCGACAATTACGAGTCTCGGAACGGGTTCCAATACATCCACAAGCACAGTTAATTCGCCGCCGCAAATCATAGCAGTTCCGACTGTACCTTCTTTCGAGCTTTTATTCAGATTGAACGTGACTTTCTTGGATTTGCGCTCTTTCATTGCCCTCAAACACTCATCAAGCAAGGCTCGTTCAACGTTGCCTCCGCCTATCGTGCCAAAATTCTTTCCCTCCTCGCTAATAAGCATCTTCGCCCCAATGTCTCTAGGACCGGACCCTTTTTTCTCGACAACTGTGCAGAGAGCAACGATTTTTCTTTTTTCCAGCAAACGTGATGCTTCATTTAAAATCTCTAAATCGGAGGGCGTATAATTCACCATCATTTACAATCCAAGTTATCAATTTTAGGCTAGCGTTTTAGTCCTTGATTAATCAAGCAACCTGCGATTTAGCCAATAATTTGTTCATTGACGCGACTTCTTGCGGAAAGTTTTTTGTCAGTCTGTTTTTCTTGAGATTTTCTTTTATGACCCAAAGAACATCTTCGTCTTGGGCGTCCACTAGTTGTCGCATGTACTTGAAACCCTCGTAGGGAAAAGCACTTACCACGACACTTAATGAGTAACCTAGCCCTTGTTTTAGCGTTTTAAATTCGGAGGACTCCCGCTCCCCCGAGTCAAGTACTTTGGTAAATATCTTCTTGTGTAATTCAAGTGCTGATTTTGCAGTTTGCATATCTTTAAGTAAAGCAGGTTCCGCTGCTCCTGCTGCCACTGCCCTCATCGCGAGCCAATTGCTATCCTCAATCCACTCTTCAATTTTTTTGAGAGTTTTTTGCGGTTGCCTTTTGATCAGAGTTTGAATTGCCATTGCTACAGCCTCTCTTGTTCTCCACCGAGGATCGCTCGCTAATTCTTTCAGGCGCACAATGGCATTTTCAAAGAATGGTGCAGATGACCCGAGAGAACCAATACCGCGAACGCCGCAGAAGACAAGAAACTCCATAGCGCTATTCACAGGTGCTTCAGTTGGAGAGAAACAGGTTAGTTCCATATTTAGTTTCCACAGTTTTTCACCTACTTTTTGAGCGCAAAACTCGGTAACAAAAGCAAAAGCTTCAGCTAATTCCAAGTTTGCTCTGGGCCCAGGAAGATTGCTGTTTGAAATCAAATATTCCTTCAGCTTCTCTTCTTTTCCTGCTTCAAGGGCCTCGTCTAATAGGGTAGTTAAAGTTTCTTTGTAGCTTTCTTTCTTGCTCATTTAAGCCGCGCCCCATCTACTAATATTCGATAAGTTCTTGGGGTTTAACTGGCGTATGTCTTATGCGTTTTCCTGACACCCTTTCAATGGCTCTAACCACAGCGACGGGGACACCTATCGTTGGGGCTTCTCCCAGCCCTTTGGCGTGATGCGGCATCCAGGACGGGTTCTCAACTATCTGGATGGAGAATTTGGGAATGTTGTCGGCTGTTGGTAACCCCGCTTCGAAGAGGTTTTTTGTAAGCAAGTTGCCTTCAGCATCATGCACAACTTCTTCGTAGAGCACTTGACCTATACCCTGCATGGTTCCGCCGATGATTTGGCTTTCAACCATCTTCGGATTAAGTGACCTGCCAACGTCATAGCAGCCAGCGCATTCTTTCACCTTAACCAAGCCAAATTTGTCGACGCTAACCGTTGCAACAACCGCGCCAAAGGAGTTAAGCTGAACATTTTGATTTTCATAAACCTCAGATGAGTAATTGCCTTCCAGCAACTTTTCTAATGAGTAGCGCCCATGTTTTCGCTCTACTTGGTTCTTCAGTTTTTGTGCTGCAGAAATGATTGCAGCTCCTGCGACAACGGCGCTCCTGCTTCCCCAAGTTCCCACGCCATCCTTAAGCGTTCCAGTGTCCCCTTTGTTCAAAGTTACTATTTCTTGCGGGATGCCGAGTTCTTCGTTAAGCAATTTCTTAACAAAAACATAGTGTTCCTGTCCATGCTGGTTCCCGCCAAGCCAAACATTTACTTTCCCATCTTGAACATCTATCCTTGCGGACTCTCCCCCCCAAATGGCGGAAAGTAAAACGAAAAATCCGAGTCCAGCTTTATCGCTTTTTGATTTTTCCTTGTATTTTAAGTCTAAGACTGCTTGCTTGAAGAATGGGCGTGAGGCTTCAATTTCTAAACCTAAGGGGGATTTGAAGTTTGCATTTGTGGTGTTAATTAAGCGAACTTCGTCAGCCTCCATTCCAAGCTCATCCGCCAGCAAATCCATCATTCGCTCCCTAAAGAAGGCGGCTTCAGGTCTGCCTGCGCCTCGGTAAGGACCCTGAGGAGGCTTGTTAGTCATGACTGCCCTAGCAAATACATGCGCTTTCTCAATGCCATAGGGACCAGTTAACTGCATAGCTATGAAAAACGGCGAGTTGGACCCCGCAGTTCCGCCAAAAGCGCCTGCATCCACCGATACTTCACCGCGCAGTGCCGTTAACCTACCGTTTTTATCGGCGAATATCTTCATCTTACCGCGTACTCCTCTGCCAGGTTGACTAGCGGCTAAATGTTCACTGCGGCTTTCAATCCATTTTACAGGGCGTTTGTACTTCATAGCCGCGTAAGCCGCCATGATGTATTCGGGGTACAACGCGCTTTTTGCTCCGAATGCGCCGCCAGTATCTGCCTGAATAACCCGCACCTTGGATTCATCTAGCTTAAGCGATGAAACCAAGCCGTCTTTGATGCTGAAAACCGCTTGCGCGGAAATGTAAACGGTTAAGTTGGAGCCGTCATAATCTGCGATCAAGCCTCTGGGTTCTAAAGGGTTATTTACGATTCGAGCAATTGAAAACTCGTCTTCCAAGACAACGGGTGATTTTGGGTCTTCAAAATCGGTGCCCAGCCATCTTTGCGTAATTATGTTTGATTTTGTTCCTGCGTGCAATGGGTCGCCTGAAAGCGCCTCTTCTATGGTCATCAACGGCTTTAGCTCCGCATAGTGAACTTCTACTTCATCGAGCTTATCTTCAGCTGTGTAACGATCTTCATCAAACACTGCCGCAACTGGCTGCCCGACATAGTTTACTGTGTCTCTTGCGAAAACGGGGTGCATCAAAACAGATTTTACATCTCCGCCCCAACCTTCCCCTCCGCCGCCTCCGAATCCCTTTAATTCATTTCGGTTTAAACCACCTTTTACCGAAAGTACTCGTGCCCGTGCGTAAGGACTCCTAGCTACAGCCATATACAGCATATTGGGCAGTTTGATGTCATCCACGTATTTTCCTGCTCCCCTGACCAACAGTTTGGATTCGCTCACTTTGAATCACCGCCTTTCTTTCTCATCAAGTCTTTAGCATACTTGACGGATTCAACGATGCCGTTGTAACCCGTGCACCGGCATAGGTTACCAGAAAGCATCCTCTTGATTTCTTCATCACTAAAGTTCCTGTTTTGGTTAAGCATCCAGAAAGAAGTCATTATCATGCCGGGCGTACAGAAGCCGCATTGCAGCCCTTGTTTTTCAATAAAAGCCTGCTGTATGGGATGCAGTTGCCCATCGCGTGCTAAGCCTTCGATGGTTAATATTTCTTTGCCGTCGGCTTGTACACCGAGCATGGTGCAAGACTTAACCGCTTTGCCATCCAACAGAACGGTGCACGCTCCACAATTGGACGTGTCACAGCCAAGATGCGTCCCCGTTAACCCAAGGTCATCTCTCAGCACGTTTACCAGAAGACGCCTAGGTTCCAGTTCAAGCTCAACGGTTTTTCCGTTTACCTTAAAACTTGTTTTAACTTTTTTCATAATTACCCATCGCCGCTCTTTTGTAAGCCGATTCCAAGCTATCTTTAACGAGCATTCCCAAGATTTTGCGTCGATATTCTGCCGAAGCGTAAAGATCGCTGACAGGGTGAGAAGCCTCCACAGCAAGCTTGGCAGCACCCTTCAAAAAAGGAGACTCAAGCCTTTTTCCAACGAGGGTTTGCTCAGCTTCTCGGGGTCTAAGCGTCTTTGAACCGACACCAGTTAACGCGAGCCTGCACGCTGATATAGAATTGTCTTCCTCAACCGATAGGTCAGCTGCCACCCCGGCTATCGTGAAGCCTCCTGAACCTTTTTTTATCTTGCGATAAGCATTTCCGCGTCTGCCCGCCCGTATTGGGATTTGGATTTCAGTGAGAATTTCGTTCGGTCTAATTGAAGTTTTGTAAGGGCTGATGTAAAGGTCTTCAACGTTTGCTTTTCGATTGCCTCCCATTGAAGCTAAGACGACTGAAGCATTAAGCGCAATCATTGTGGCTGGCAAATCGTTAACTGGGTCTCCGTGGCACAAGTTGCCGCCAACGGTTCCAAGATTTCTCACCAGTGGGTCAGCAATTTCCGACGCGGCCTCATGCAGAATAGGAAACGAAGAAGCGACATCCAGGTCATTTTCTAAAACGCTGACTGTCGTCAACGCGCCAATTTTAAGTGTTTCATTTACTTTTCGGATGTAGTTTAGCTCTTTGACTCCATTTATGTCGACAACGCTTTTCAGTGAAGAAATCAAAGGGGAACTGCGTGTTTTTAGAGCAGGTATGAGGCTTTGTCCGCCAGCCAGCACCTTCACTTTTGAATCGGCGTTTTTAAGAAGCTCCAAAGCTTCCGTGAGGGTTTTCGGGGCGGAATAATCAAAAGACCTAGGAAACATGATAAAACATCACTTACGCAAAGAAGGGTCAACAAAAAGCGAGATATAAACCCTCCTTGGCACACACTTGACTCAATTTCTAACTAAGCCAATTAGAAAAGATCGTTTCTAAGCTGAAATAGCCAGCCGCTTTCCGTTCACGATTTGGAAAAAGCGGAATCAAGAAGTGTGGGTGCATCCTAAAAAAAACAGCTATCCGATTAAAAGGTTGTTTGAGGTCAGGCGGCAAGAACTTTTTCGAAGAGTACATTTGGGCTCATCGGGTTTTTCTGCAGGACACTCTTTAGCTCTTGCACGGATACGTTTGTAAGTATGATAGGGAGTTTGTAGCCAGCCTTCTTTAGAAGAGACCTTACGACGCTGATGTCTTCAACTTTGTCCTCGAAAACGGCGAATCTAACCCTGAAATGGTTTTCCTCAAGAAGACGGAAGAATTCATCCATTTTTTCAAGGCTGATGAACGGCGGCCCATAATGCAGCTCCATGAGGATTCTTGCGTTGCCCTTCAAGGTTTCTGCCATTCCTTTGAAAATTTGGTACTCGTAGCCTTCAACATCCATGCGGATCAATTTCGGCGGGGCTTTGCCTCTGAAAAACGTGTCCACAGTCACCAACGGAACTTTCTGTACGCGTACGATTTTGCCGCCCACGGCATTTTTGTTCATCGCGCACAAGTTGGATTCGTTGCACACGTAGATTTCTGATTCGCCGTCTTTTTCGCCGAAGGCAAAATTTGAAGCAGCAACGTTTGTTAGACCGTTAAGTTGCAGGTTCCTCTGCATCAGCTCAAAAGTAGTGGTTACGGGTTCAACTGCGTAGACTTTCCCCGTTTTGCCAACCAGTTGTGATTCGATTAGCACGTAGTATCCAATATTGGCGCCGATGTCCAAGACGACGTCGCCCTCTTTGAGAATGCAGGAATGAATCAGAAAGTCTGTGCACAGAGGCTCCCGTTTCCTGTAGAGGTAAAGGTCATAGTTGATGCCGCCCTGCCTCGGGTACAAGTACATTTTTGAATTGTTCACGCAGGCAATGGTTTTCTTAGGCAAATACTTCAACTTTTCATTCGCACCTTTAAGTGCTAACGCCAAAACCATAGCTGTGGTTTTAACAAAACCTTTCTGCGGAACCTGCGTGACTGTTCTTAAGAAGGGTAATGGTGGCATTCGAGCGTCTCACTTTCAGGTGTGTTTGGTTCATCTTTTCACGCTGCGAATTATTATCCTTTATGTTACATCATCAAACAAAAAAACTGAGACTGGCGCCCACTGATTCATCGTTTCGGCGCAAAGAGGTTTTGGAAGTCGGGGTTGGCTTGCCCGTATTTCTGCTGAATCACCCTGTTCATGTTTAGCCAATCGTCATATATCAAAGACCAAATGTCGTTGGTTGCGACTCGCTTGGTGACGTACTCTTTGATTGGTCCCGTCCTCTTGATTAAGCGCATGTGCCAATCGACCTCGATTAATCCAGCTCGACGTAGATGCTGCAGATTCTGATCAACGCGGTCCGAATCGATAGGGTAGTTTAAGCTTTTTAGATCGTCAAGTAATGAATCAAGTGAAATCTCGTTTTCCTGGCGAAGACAAACCACGGCGGCTATATCGAGAGTCAATCTAGTGTTAGCACTTAAATAGAGAGTTTTTCGTTTAGGCACCAAAACCTGCTCAATCCTAAACGCATGCCGCCTGTAGAACCACCGTTTCACAACCTCGGCCAAAAACAGGTATGTAACAATAAAAGCCAGCAAGAAAACGTAGAACAAGGGTGCGGGAGGGACAAAATGGAAAACCCGACCCAACGCTGTATAGGGTATTATCAAGGCTGCCGCAACCACTGAAAGGCTACTGATCGTCAAGTATTTTCCAGGCTTGCTCTTCCAGAATGGCGTTTGCCTCGTTCTAATTATAAATACTACCAAAGTTTGGGTGCAAAGGGATTCTACGAACCACGCTGTTTGAAATTGCGATCGCTGGAAAGGCGATGCTAACGGGACACCCGCTGCGGCAGTTATAGGAATAGCAAAAACAAAGACCATAGTAAAGAACGTTGCGTAGTCAAAAATTGAGCTAATGGGACCTTCAGCAGCCATAAAGTTTCTGATAAAAGAAATGTCCCATCTCTTGGGGCGCTCAATGTATTCTTCATCTACATTGTCGGTGGCTATTGTTGTTTGGGAAAGTGTGTAGAGAAGATTGTTCAAAAGTATCTGTATAGATAACATCGGCAAGAAAGGCAAAAATAATGCCGCTCCCGCCACACTAAACATGTTTCCAAAGTTTGAGCTGATGCCCATCATCACATACTTCATAGTGTTGGCAAAGGTTTTTCTTCCCTCGACTACACCCTGAGCTAACACTGTCAAATCATTTTCAAGAAGAATAATATCGGCAGACTCTTTTGCAACATCAACCGCATTATTGACGGAAACACCAACATCCGCCGTTTTTAACGAAGGAGCATCGTTAATGCCGTCCCCCATGAAGCCAACAACATGGCCGTTACTTTTTAACAGATTCATTATTCTGTCTTTTTGCACGGGAGTTACGCGGGCGAAAACGTTAGCTTGTTCTACGACGCGCGCTAACGCGTCATCATGCATTTGAACAATGTCGCTGCCAAGAACGACTCCCTTGATTTCGAAGCCAAGTTCCTCGCAAATTTTCCTGGTAACCAGCTCGTTGTCGCCAGTCAAGATTTTAAGCTCTATCCCTTCGCTTGATAAAAGTCTCAGAGATTCTTTTGCTGTTTCCTTGGGCGGATCAAGAAAAGCCACGAAACCAAGAAAAACCATGTCGCTTTCATCATTAACTGAGTAGGTGATTTTCTCTTCTCTGAGATTCTTGTATGCTACGCCTAAGACCCTTAGGCCTTCCGAACTCAGGTCAAGATATTTTTGCTCAATTTTCTTGCGCAACTCTTCGCTGATATCTTGTATGAGTCCGTCTATTTCACAATAATTTGAAATTTTCAGTACGTCTTCGGGAGCACCTTTTACTATGAAAAACCTTTCCCTTTCGTGTTCAACCACTACGGAGACTCGTCTTCGCACAAAATCGAATGGGACTTCATCGATTTTCTGGAAGTCTGCAACATCCATTTCTTTATGGAGTAGTATTGCATCGTCAAGTGGACTTTTTAGTCCAGTTTGGAAAAAGCTGTTCAGATACGAATAGAGGAGAACTTTGTCGTCGTCTTTTCCTTCAGAATCAACATGCATTACTAGCGATATGCTGTTTTCAGTCAGAGTTCCTGTTTTATCCGTGCATAAAACGTTCATGCTGCCGAAGTTTTCGATTGAAGGTAAATGTTTGACTACGACGCCTTTTTTCGACATGTTGACGGCGCCCTTAGAAAGATTCATCGTAATAATCATAGGTAAAAGCTCGGGCGTCAACCCAACGGCTAAAGCAGCGGCAAAAAGCAGTGACTCCACCAAACCGCGATGGAACAAGGCAAGCACGATGAAAACGAAAATAATCAACACAAAAGTCACTTGCATAATGAGGTAACTGAACCCTTTGACGCCTCTTTCAAATTCTGTCTCTGGCGGCTTTGAAACGAGCTTCTTGGCAATCTTTCCGTATTCTGTGGCGCCGCCCGTTTTCGCTACAACAGCTGTTGAACTGCCGCTTACAACTGACGTGCCCATAAACAAGTAATTATTCCATTCTGTGATCGAGCTGGACGCTAAGTTAATGGACTGCAAGCTGTTGGCTGTTTTTTCAGCAGGGAACGATTCGCCAGTTAAGGCGCTCTGGTTTATGAATAGGTCTTTAGCGCTGATTATTCGTGCGTCCGCAGGAGAGATGTCGCCAGCTGATAGGTAGATAATGTCGCCGGGAACAATTTGGGAAAGTTTAATCTCTTTCTTGGTGTTATCGCGTACAACCGTGGCTGTTGTACTGACCTTTTCCTTAAGAAGCTCTGCGGCGTTTTCAGCTTTGGATTCCTGATAATGGTCAATGCCAACGCTAATCATTACAATGACGAATATTATGGCGAAGTCAGGAATGTCGCCAGTGGCGCCGGCGAAGGCGGCCGCAGCTAAAAGTATCAGAATGAGTGGGCTTTTAAAATGTAAAAGAAAACTGACTAGGCCAGAACGTTTCAATTTCCGCGCTAATTCGTTGGTTCCATAGACGTAGATTCTTCGTTCCGCCTCTTCTGAGCTAAGACCTTGAGTGGATGTCCCAAGCCTAGATAACAATTCATTCGCGGGCAGAGTCAAAACTTCTTCCGTGGTTACCGGAGGCTGCGCTAAAGGAACATTTTCTTTTACCGTGAATATTTCTGGGTTGCTTTGCGCTTCATTCGCCAAGTTCTCCCCGCCAGCGTTCACTCCAACAAGAGTGAAAAGATTCTAGCTTACAACCAGACACATCATTTATAAAAACCCTCGCAAGAATCAGCGAATAATTAGCCTGAAGATATTAGTGCCCGATTTCTCCCGAGCAAATCATCACGCCATTTTCTTTTGGAAAACGACTGGAAAAAAGGAGAAAATAACCTTTCAAGCAACATTTTCCAAAACGAAAAAAGAAGTTTGAAAAACTGGGTCATGGATAATTGTTTTTATACTCTAATTTTATTACACTAACCATCCAATAAGCAGCCAGTGATAATTGTTTGACTCCAGACCTCAAAAAAGCAGCATCCGTCACAGTGCGTTCTCTTGCATCAGGTAAACCTCATCACGCCCAATGGCTGGTAACAAGAAAATGCAACTACCGTTGCGCAGGCTGCAACGTTTGGAAAGAACAGGACGAAAGAGAGCTGGCGACTGAAGACATAAAGAAAGGTTTGGATATCCTAAAAAGACTTGGAATAGCCGAACTTGTTATCTCAGGCGGAGACCCGCTTCTGAGAGATGACATCGGGGAAATAATTGATTACGCTACAAAATCGTTTATAACCACAGTGTACGACAACGGCAGCATGGCTGCAAAAAAGATTGATTGTCTCCGAAACGTAGACTTCGTCGCTATTTCAATAGACAGCTTAGACGAAGCAAAAAACGACTCTATCAAAACTGTGCCAGGTGCATGGAAGAGGGCGATGGAAACAGTTGAGACGCTTCACAGCGAAGGAATAAACGTCAGCGTTACGCCGACGATCTCGCAGAAAAACCTGCATGAAATACCTGAGTTGACTGAATATTTTACCAAAAAAGGGATTCCTGTATGGTATTGCCTTTACTCGTACGATGCGTCGGCAAACGAAAACCAGTTGTTCCGAATCGGAAAAGAAAATGATGAATTCATAATTACAGATAGACAAGCCATGGTTAAACTATGGGATACTTTGATTGAGATGAAAAAGAAAAATAAGAAAATACTAATGACGAACAAACTGCTCAAAGCCCTCAGAAGCTTCTATCAGGGGGATGAAAGAGCATGGAAATGCGAAGCGCTTACGAACTTTTTCGTTATTGATCCTTTAGGCAGGGTTGCAGGATGCCACAGCCACGATTTCGCGGGCTCAGTGTTCGATTTGCCTAAGTTGTGGAAAAGTCAAGAATTCAAAGACCTGCGCCGAGTTTACCATGAATGTACGCAGTGCAATTACTTGTGCTATATTTTCTATTCTCTTCAGGGAAGCCCATGGGGCCACGTATCAGTAGCTTTTGACCAATGGAAAAACGCAGGATTAGTATTCAAGAAAAGTAGCTAAAACTCATTATTAGAAATAGAGCCCCAAAGTATTGCAGGGTTGACAGGCTTAAGCCTTGTGAAACTCTGAAGAAGAGTTCAAGTCAGTTAGACGCAAAGCGGGGGATAACAACGTTGCCGATGACTCTGCACAAAACATCAAAAACTTCTTCAGCATTCAATTGATCAGTATCTAAAACCAAATCAAAAGGCGCCAGATCTTCACCTAAAACAAAGCCGTAAAGCTTCTGGTAAATCGCTTTTGTCCTCTCTTCTTTTTCTTTCAAAACTTTGATCGCTTCATCAGGAGTTATGCCGTCACGCTGCGCAACTCTGGCTGCTCTCTTCTCAATTGACGCCATCAACCAAATCTTAAAACCTTCTTTCAGAAGCCAAGGCATAGTCCAACTGTCCAAAAGGACGTTTCCTTTGCCAGCGTATTCTACCAGCTTAATGTCTACTGCTCTGTCGAATTTAGGGTCACCTGCCCTTTTATTAAGAAAGTTCAGGCCGTCAGGTGTCTCCCACCAACCTTCACGCGACGCCTCATAGCCTTCTGCTTTGGCCAGTTCTTTAAGCGCGTCTCCGCCTGAATAACATTTAAGATTGTATTTTTTTGCAAGTTTCTTAGAGAGCGTGCTTTTTCCAGTTCCAGCCATTCCTGAAATGCAGATTACCATTTTTTTGGGGGGGGAACAGAACTTGGATTTTTCGGACATCTACGCCACCATTTCTTCTGGATTAGGGTTCAATGGGCATGATGCCAAGTACGCGTGATGCCAAAAGACCAAGGAAGAACGAGCAGATTGGATACCAGTAGACTACTGAGATGGCGCCGAGGCCTGGTAAGTAAACCATGGAGGTTATTCCATAGGTGGGTGTTAAAACGAAAATCCAGACGAAGATGTAGAGAAATGAAACGCCAAGTTGAACCATCTGGGGCTTTAACATTTTGGCCTGCATGCTATTGATTTGAGATTGTCTTTTTTTGAGTTTTTCCATTCGTTTCGTGTCTTTAGATCTCGCGGCCGCCATGGTTTCTTGTCGGTACTCGTTCATTTCCTTCTGCATGACCCGATATTGTTCCCAGCCTACGAAGTAGTTGATTAAGAATCTGTTCAACGCGACGTTTATGAAGGCTATGCCGAGAGCGATAACTAAGATGAAGAGTGCAGCAGTAACTGAACTTATTAAGATGGAAGAAGTTTTGGTTACCTTGACCGATTGTGGAACGTTGACTCCCGTCGCCGAGGTGTTCCCGTTGACTCCAACTACCCAGTTGTAAGTTCCTTCGGGCAAGGGGTTTCTTGCATCAAAAGTGAAAGTGATCCCCTGACTCTGCACTAATCCCTGTGTGGATCCGTAGAGAAGAATGAAATAGCTTATCTTAGTACTGGTGGTAATTGTTTGCAGAGTTACGGTCCAATTTTGCAAAACTGGTTGTTCAGCAATAACCAAGTTCCCTATTTTGCTGTAACCTGCAGGCACCGTTATGTTTGCACTGCCAATAGAAACGGCTCCCGTGTTAGTTATAACAAAAGTGTACGACGTGTTTTGCCCCACGGCGGAAGACCTACTGGAAATAGATGCTTGAAAGCTAAGACCGCTGGCAGCTGAAACAGAACCTGTAAACAGGCTTATTGCTGAAAACGCAACCATTGCAAGTACTAGGGCAATAACCATTTTCTTCAATAATCTCATGCATGTTTCTCCTATTCTACAGTCATCCACTGTTCCGCGTCTGTGCGTAATGCGTAACCTGTTTCCTTATTAATAACCGTTTTTGCTTCCAAACATTGCATGTTACCAATGAAAACGCTTTACCAAATTAGTATGGTATTGGTTCTAAATCAAAGCATGATTTCAGTTTGAAGACTAACGGTTGAAGGGATAAACTTTGTTCCTCTCCAAATACGTCAACGATTCATGGGTTTTCTTTATTGTTTCAGTTTCAAGTACGATTTCCGGGGTAAGTTGGTGTTTTTCGAGGATGGAGGTTAATGTTTGCCAGTTGATGTTGCCGCGGCCTATTTCCAAGTGCTGGTCTGAGTTTCCCATATTGTCGCTAAAATGTATGTAGGGGATTTGCTTGTTCAATTCTGCTATCCATTTATCGACGGGTACTTTTGAGAAGGCGTTTACGTGCCCGGTGTCCAAGCAAACTTTTAGGCGAGGCAGGTTTACTTCCTTTAGAAGTTCGTTGAAGATTTCAGGTGAAAACTCCCAAAAATTCTCCAAAAGCACCGTAGCTTCATAGTTATCAAGAACTTCCTTCCAAAAACTGGCGTTTCTCGTGATCCAGTTGCTCTTGTAGAGTTCGCCGTAGACGAAGGGGTTAAAATTAGCGTGGAAAACCACGTACTTGGCGCTTAGGGACTGCGCAATGTCCATGTTTCTGAGGATGCGCTGTTTTGAGACTTTGGCTATTTTGCTGTCGTTGCTGTGTATGCAAATATCCTGAAACACGCCGTGAACAGACACTTTGCCTTTAAATGCCGATAGCGCACG
>Ga0187874_10001982_pt1 | contig 16686 bp, 12 predicted proteins | sample June2016WEW_16_1_3_FD_132993 | JGI IMG/M metagenome (GOLD analysis project Ga0187874, IMG submission 132993) | Peatland microbial communities from SPRUCE experiment site at the Marcell Experimental Forest, Minnesota, USA - June2016WEW_16_150 | ecosystem: Environmental > Terrestrial > Soil >... | reverse complement strand
TGCCCGGACCACACGGAGAAATGGACCCTGTGGAAGCTGCTCGATGTCGAGAAGAAAGCCGGCATTAAACTGACCGAAAGCTGCGCCATGTGGCCGGCCAGCAGCGTGAGCGGCCTCTATTTCGCCGCTGCGCGCTCCAAGTATTTCGCCGTCGGAAAAATCGGGCGCGACCAGGTGGAGGACTACGCGCGGCGCAAAGGAATGGACGTGCCCGCCATCGAGAAATGGCTCGCCCCGTATCTCAACTACGATCCCGCCCCCGCCGCGTCCGACGGCAAGGGGTGAGGATTCGACGCCTCCTATTGCGTTCGTGGAGAAGGGCGTGGAGCCGTGGGAGCGGCATGCCCAACGGAGGGGCATTCCACCATTCCCGGTGCTTCCAAGCACCGGGCTTAAAACGAGATCAGAGCAGTTTGAGGCCGCATCGCTCCCCCGCGCTTCTCAGCGCCTCGTCTCGTGACGCGAGCGACATTTTGCGGCGCAGCGCAAGTTCCAGGTAGGTGGCGTCATATACTGAAAGCCCGTATTTCTCGGCTAGTTCACTGATTTTATCGAATGCGTTTCGCGCCGCCTCTTCGTCCACCGTGAATCGCATGGCGGTCAATTTCTCCAAGGCCGCTTTTCTCTCTGTCGCCGTGAGTCTGTGCCGGCGCTGCGCAACCAAAAGAACGTTCGCCATCTCCAGGAACCAGAACGACGGCACCGCGACCCTCACACCCGAAGCAACCTCCTGTAGCAGCTCATCGGTTTCAGGGGTCGCCTGATCGCGATAGACCCAGGAAAACCCCACGGACGCATCAGCGACAAAACCCGCGCTCAACGCCGCCCCTCCTCGATCCAGGATTTGACTTCCGCGCGGGTAAGTTTTGGCTTTCCCTTGTTCCGCGCGCCAATTTCCCTGCTCAACTCGATAAGTCCGGCGACGGCTTCGCGCACGGATTCCAGATTTCGAGCACCTTCGGGCACCAATCGCGCCACCGGTTTTTCGTGCCGGGTAATGATGACCTCTTCGCCTCGCGCAACCCTTTCGAGAAGCCGGCCAAAGCGGGTTTTTGCCTCAAATGCAGTCACGCTTTCCATAAATTGACTCAAGTAAATTGACCAATTACCAGCTAACTTGCCACAGTCACTCCCTGTTCCGCAACTCAAAACCAACGCGGGCAATTCCCTCCCCGCTCCTTAGCGATTTTTTCGGGAATCTTTCGTCCGAGCCTGGCCCGCCTGTTGGGTGAGTCCGCAAGCACATCGCCAAGGAAGCGGGCGCGGTTACTTCGTCCGGAAATCGTAGTCGCCGGAGCCGACCTCGAAGACGGACGCGTCGCCGTCCATGCGCAGAAAGGTCACGCCGCGAGCCAGTCCGACCAGCTTGCTGCCTTCATACAGCCGTTCGGGCGTGACTCCGGGGACGCGGACGGTGGCGGTGGTGTTCGCCGGCACGGAAACCTTCAACCGCAGGCCGCTTCCGTTCCGGCTCCAGTGCGTTTCAATCGGGCCGCGGATGCTGTCGTAGGTCGTGTCGGCGGAAGAAAGCGCGGGGTCCAGTTGCGGGGCGATGAGGAGATGATGGTAGGCCGGTCCGTCGCTGCGGATGCCGCCGAGGTTCTCGACCATCCATTGATAAACGGCCCCGAAGGAGTAGTGCGCGAACGAATTCATGCCGGGGTCCTGGAAGCCTTTGTCGGGCGTCCATCCGTCCCATCGTTCCCAAATGCTGGTCGCGCCCTGTTTGATGGAAAATCCCCAGGAGGGAAACGTCTCGTTGTGAATCAGCCGCTCCGCCACGTCGTTGCGCCCCATTTGCGCCAGCGCCAGCATCAGGCTCTTGGTGCCGATAAACCCGGTGGACAGATGCCAGCCGCGCCGCTCGATGTTTTCCACCAAATGCTGCGCGGCGAGTTTTTGCTGGTCAGCGTCCAGCAAATCAAACGAGAGCGCCAGCACATAATCGGTTTGCGTGTCGCCCTCGATGCGCCCGTCGGCGGCGACGTAGGCGCGATTGAAGGCGGCCTTGATCCGGTCGAAGAGGGCGTTGTATTTGGCGGCCTCCCCGCTTTTGCCCAGGACCGCGGCGATGCGCGCCAGCAATTTGGTGCTGCCGGCAAAATAGGCGGTGCAGATGACCGGCTTGGGCGTTTCGTCCTTGATGTGCAGCCAGTCGCCGAAGCAATGGAATTTCTCCGGCGGAAGCAACTCGGGCGTCGAGCGGTTTTTGCAGAAATCAATGAACCGCGCCATCGAGTCGTAATGTTTCTCCAGGATGCGCTCGTCGCCATAGACTTCGTAAATCGTCCACGGACAAATCACCCCCGCGTCCGCCCAGGCCGGGCCGCCGTCGTCGCCGGAGACTTTCAGCGGCGCGACCGTCGGAAACTCGCCGTCCGCACGCTGGCCGTCGGCCACATCGACGAGCCATTTGGTGAAAAAGGCCTGCACGTCCTCGTGCAGTGTCGCGGCGCGGATATAAACCTGGGCGTCACCCATCCAGCCCAGCCGTTCGTCCCGTTGCGGGCAATCGGTCGGGATGTCGATGAAGTTGGCGCGTTGCGTCCAATAGGTATTTTGAGCCAGACGATTGAGCATCGGGTCCGAGCAGGTGAACGTGCCCGCCTCAGCCGTCGCGCTGCTGAAGGCGACGCCGGTGAGGGTGTCGTTGGCGGGCCGTTCTTTGAGGCCGGTGATTTCCGCGTACTGGAATCCATGGAAAGTCAGGCGCGGCTCCCAAGTCTCAACGCCGTGGCCGCGGCAGATATAGGTGTCGGTCGCGCGCGCGCCGCGCAGATTGACTGTATAGATGGTGCCGTCGGGATTCAATCGTTCGGCGAACCGCAGCCTGATTTCCTGGCCCGGTTGGCCGGAGATTTTCAACCGCGCCACTCCGGCGAAATTCTGGCCAAAGTCAACTACATAGGCGTACGGCGTCGGTTCGGTGATGTTTTTCGCCGCCAGCGCGGCGAAGGCCCGCACCGGCGGCCCCGGATGGGCCTCGATCAGGGGATTCAGTTCGGCCCCGGTCACGACCGCCTCCCACTTGCTCTGGTCGAAGCCCGGTTCGTCCCATTCATCGGCCAGCCGCGCGTCATATTTTTCCCCCATGAGCAAATCCGCTTCCCGGATCGGGCCGCCCGACGCCCTCCAGTCGGGGCCGGTCGCGATGATTTCGTCCGAGCCGTCGGCGTAGTGGATTTGCAACTGGCCGAGGAAACGGGGTTGGTTGCCGTAATGATCGCGCGCCAGCCCCCACCCGACGAACCCGCTGAACCAGCCGTCGGCCAGGATCGCTCCCAGCGCATTGCGTCCGCGCCGGATTTGTTTCGTCACGTCGTACGCGCGGTAGTGGACGCGCTTGGGGTAATCGGTCCAACCCGGCGTAAACAAGTCGTCGCTGACGCGGTGGCCGTTGAGGTGGAGTTCAACCAGTCCGAGGGCGGTGGCGTAAAGCGTGGCGCGCTGCACCCGTTTGGCAACGTCGAACTCCCGGCGCAAATAAGACGGCGGCGGCAGGGACATGGTGGTGTAATTCAAATTGCCCCACGGCGCGCATCCGGCCGGGCCGATGATCTGCGCGGCCGGCCACTCCGTCGGACCGATGGGCCGCTTCTGCCAATCGGTTCCGCCCTCGTTGGTCGCCCGCCACGAATCGTCCGTCACCAGGGTATTGGTCCTCTGGCCATCGGAAACGACCGTCAATTTGGCGATCAATCCGGCCGGCCCGGCGGCGGCTGTTTCCACCGACACCCGGACGAAGTTGGACCCCGGCTTGAGCAGCGAAGTGACATCCACCAGGCGCGCGGTGTTGGCCGCGCTGCTCTGGGGCATCTGCACGGGCACGCCATTGATATTGAAGAACACCCGGTCCGCGGCCGCCACCAGCAACTCCGCCTTGCCGATGCTGGCGTTCTCAGGCGCCTCCAGCGTGCTCATAAAATAACGCGTCCCTTTGGGAATGTCCGGAAACGTGTCGCCGGCGCACCAAATCCATTGGGCGCGGTCGAACACCGCAGGCAAGGCAATTTCCCGGCGCATCTGGTCGTAGCCGATCCAGCAACCCCGCCAGTCGGCCGGCTGCAACAAACCCATCGACCAGAGCGCCGGCTCGCTCCAGGCGGACACTTTGCCCTCGGCATCCCAAACCCTGACCTTCCAATGACAAACCTCGCCCGAAACCAGCCGGCTCCCGCCATAGACCGCGCCAATGGTCTCGGCGCCATCGACTCGCCCACTGTCCCAGAGGTCGCCTTGGTTGCCGTCCAGATTTCGGGCGGTGCTGGCCACGAGAATCTGCCAGGCCGTTTGCCTTTCCGCGCGGCGGCTCGAACGGAGGCGCCAGGACAGGCGCGGCGCGCTTTCATCGATCCCCAGCGGATCGACCTGGTACTCGCAGCGCAGGGAATAGGGAACGAGCCGCGGGGCGGCGGCGGCGGGTTTGGGCAAGGCGAGCAAGGCCGCGGATAGGGCCAGGAGCCAGGCGACGGGGCGGCGTATTCTATTCATCATGGCGAAAATTGAGACGACGAAAGTTCATTTCAAGCGGTTTCACGGCCAACGAGACATGCGCCGCAGTCTGCCGCCGACTTGGCCGCGTGCCAAGCGGAAACTCCCAAATCCTAAGAACCGTTGCAGTACATCCCGGGGAGAGCGCGCGCCCTCGCGTGCAGCGGTCGGCGCCCCCGCCGACCGCTTCTTCGCTCTCCTATGCGTTACGAGGATTTGGGAAACTCGACGGGAGTTGAAATTTTCCGCGAACTGGTATAATTACCGCCGATGCCGACATACGAATACGTCTGCTCGAAATGCGAGCACCATTTTGAAAAGATTCAACGGATTACCAACAAGCCGTTGAAAATCTGTCCCAAGGAACTTTGCCACCTCAACCCGTGGGGCAAGGGAAAAGTCACGCGGGCGATCAGCACGGGCGGCGGCCTGATTTTCAAAGGCAGCGGTTTCTACAGCACCGATTACCGCAGTGACAACTATAAGGCGGGCGCGAAAAAAGAAGCCGCCTCCGCCTCCGGCGCTTCGTCGGAAGGCGCCAAGAAAGAAACCAAAACCAGCGACACCGCCGCGCCAAAAACCCCCGCCCCGGCGCCCGCCCCATCCACCGGGCCGTCCTCGCCGAAGAGCGGTTAAAACTGACTCAACCTGAAGTTTCCCGAGCTTTTGGAAAGCTGGCTGATCGGCGAAAAATTCTCGGGTGCTTCATTGCTTGTCATTGCGGTGCTGGGCTGTTAATCTTCCGGGTATTCTCATGAAGAAAAGCGACCCATCCCTGACGGCGAAGCGCGACGCAGGCGCGGTCCCGCAAAGCGGGCGCGGTAGGTCAGGCGCACAGACAACGAAGTAATTCTCGAATTGGCTCTGCATCCTGATTTCCCAAGATCGCCTTACGCGCCGCTGATTCCTGAGCAGCGTCGGTTTACTGACTACAAAGGATAACCATGAGTGAAGCCAGCCAAAACCCCGAAACCCGCATCGCCCTGTTCCAGCGAAACGAAGTCCGCCGGACCATTCACAACAATGAATGGTGGTTCGTCATCACAGATGTCATTACCGTGTTGACCGATTCCGTTGATGCCAGTGACTATTTGAAAAAACTCCGCAAGCGCGACCCGTCCCTGGGCGAAGTTTTCAAAGGGGGGGGGCAAACTGTCCCCCCCCTTGGCCTTGAGTTTGACACGGCGGGCGGACGCCAGTTGCTTCAATGCTGGAACACCGAAGGCATCTTCCGCCTCATCCAATCCATCCCCAGCCCCAAGGCCGAACCGTTCAAACGGTGGCTGGCCAGGGTGGGCTACGAACGCATCCAGGAAATTGAAGACCCGGAACTGGCCACCAAACGCACCCGCGCCCTCTACAAAGCCAAGGGCTACTCCGACGACTGGATCGAGAAACGGATGCGATCCATCGCCATCCGCGACGAACTGACCGGCGAGTGGAAAAAGCGCGGCGTCAAGGAGCAGCGCGAATATGCCATCCTCACCGCTGAAATCTCTAAAGCCGCCTTCGGCCTTACGCCCAGCCAATACGCCGAGTACAAGCGCCTCAAGCGCGAGAACCTGCGCGACCACATGACGGACCTCGAACTCATCTTCTCCATGTTGGGTGAAGCCTCCACCACCGAAATCGCCCGCACCCGCGACGCCCAGGGCTTTCCCCAGAACAAACAAACCGCCCGCGAAGGCGGCGCGGTTGCCGGCAATGCCCGGCGCGAACTGGAAAAGAAAAGCGGACGCAAAGTTGTCACCACTGAAAATTATCTCGCCCTCACGCAATCAGCGAAGAAAGTCCAACCCCTGCAAGACAAGGCCGCCACAAAGCCGCGCGCCCAAAAACCGTGACGATACCACAAAAAAAGGAGCGGCCAGGGGCCACGCCGCAGGCCCGGATAAGGTCCGAACCGCTCCGGTCGCTTTAAATACCTGCGCCAAGAGCGGGCGGTACGTAATCGCGGTGAAGGCGGTTGGCATTTTCGGCAACGAGACCATGACGCTCGTGCCGGTGACGGTCGGTTGAAGCATGGACGGCAAGGCAAATGCAGCCCCCGAAATCCTCCGGGGTGAAATAAAAGGGGTATCTTGCCCGACAGCAAAAACGCATGTATTGTGAAACCATGATCGAATCAACCGCCGCAAACATGGCCCGGCATTTCACCGAATTCCTGGCCAAAGTTGAGCGTGGCGAGACTATCCGAATCCGCGATCGGGGACGGATGGTCGCCCGCATGGTGCCGGACTGTGATTTTATGCCGGGACAACAGGCGGCGGAGTTGTTCAAGGGACATCGGGCCGACGCCGACGCCGCCGATGCCATAGCGAGCGAACTCGGAAAGCTCGATCTGGAATCCGAAAATGCCCTGGATCATTGACACGGATATTTTCATCGAAGGCGAACGCGGCAACGTTGCGTTCGTCGGGTGGCTCCAGAGCGCGGATGGAGTTGCGACAGCCGACGTCGTTCGCGGCGAATTCCTTATCGGGGCTCATGCGGTGGCAGACGAAACCGTTCGTCAAAGAGGTGTTCAGTTTTACTCAGAACGCATTGCTGGCTTGCCGTCCTTTTCCTCCGAACCGGCCGATTATGCCAAAGCGGCCGCGTTGGCTGGCGATGCGCGCCGTCACGGCAAAGGCAAACCTGGACTGATTGACGGCCTGATCGCCGCGATTGCGCTTCGAACCGGCGCGACAGTCGCCACGCAGAACACCAAAGACTTTGACGCGATGGGCTGTCCCAGCGCAAATCCGCTTTTGAAAAAATTGAAGTCAGAGGAATGTTTGTCAGGAATGGGAAGAACAGCGTGCAGATAATTCCCCTGCCAATCATTCCCTTGACTCCTCCGGTTTTTCCGTCCTCCATTTTGGCTTTGCTTGCGGCTGGCCGCGCTGCGAACTTCTGACCGCGTGCGACTCTCTTGCCGGTCTTGTTCGGGACCCGGACAGTGGCGCCGTCGAACCTCTTTCGCTCGAGCAATTCCCTCGCCGCGTCGAGCCGGCTCGCGGTCGATGAGGGCAAAAGTGGTTGAGACGTTTCCGCTCGAAAGACCACTTTGCCAGCAATCTGTATTACAGTGCCGATTATCGGGTTGACACCAGCGTCCCGGTGTGGCTCAGTTCTCATCGTTGGACAACCATGTGTGAAGAACTTTCCAATAGACTTTTTGGCAGATTACGACGACGCCTCCATTTTGGCAGAGTTGAAGCGATTGGCAGGGATTCGCGGTTCTGACACTGTTACGGTGGCTGATATCGACGCGCACGGCCGCATCAGTTATCCGCTCGTCGTAAAGCGGTTTGGTTCATTGCGGCAGGCATTGCAGATGGCTCATTTGACGCCGACGCGATTCATGAAGGCTACGGATGATGAGTTGTTGGCGGTCATTGTTGAGCTTTGGGAGAGGACGTTAGCGAGCGAGGGCCGGACGCCTCAAAGGAAGGATTTGAAGGCCTACAAGATGCCGGTGTCCGGGGATACCGTCATTCGCAGATTCGGGACGTGGCGGAAGGCGCTTCTGGCGGCACACGCGTCCGTCACATAGGGTTCCTTACCAGAGGAGTCGGTTATACTTCCCACGTCTCCGGCTCACCAGATTCGGAAGCCGTTGTCGGTGCGAAAGCGGTTTTTCGTGATGAAGCGTGATGGTTTCGCATGTGTGCGGTGCAGCGCTTCCGGGCGTGGAGTTCGCCTTGAGGTTCACCATCGCACACCCTTTGCTCAAGGAGGTTCTGACGCCCTTGATAATCTTGAGACACTTTGCTTTGAATGTAACCGAGGACAGCGTGATGACGTGGTCTAATAAATGCGTTAGGGACTTATGCTGAAGATCGACAATCGAGTTGCTTCAGATATGGCGGTGACAAAACGCCAATCGCTCTATTTAGCCGGCGCACTGCCACCGAATGGATGGCGTCATCTGCTTGTGCAGGGTTTCTCAGATGAACCGATTTCTGCGGATGAATTTCGTGTTTTGGATGGAGCTTTATTCGGACGATTTGACTACGTGGGCCCGTTCCCCGTTATGATCCGAACTGATGAATATGAAATTCCGGATAAATTTGAGCATGATAAAAGGACTTGGAATCTCCGCCGTTTAGCGCTCGACAGGGCAGATGTAGTATTTGGCTGGATTGAGTCGAATGAGGCGTACGCAACAATCGCAGAACTCGCTTACGCCCCCGGGAAGGGAAAGCTGGTTCGCTATGCTCTTTCAGCCGAACTGGGTCGCTTGGGACCGAATGGAAACAGACGACTGTTCCCTGAAATATGGCGAACGTTCAGTATGTTCGATTGTGGAATTGATCTGTGTTTATCACCACGGATGGCCTTCGCACGGTTATTTAGTCTCCCACAGGCTGATATTTGCAACGTGCCTGAGCAAAGTGCTGTTTATTTTATCGAGAACAACAACACTGAGCGTATCAAGATCGGGGTCTCAACTGATCCAGAGAAGCGACGTAGCGAGTTGCAGACCGGGTCAGCGGACCCACTGCGGCTCATCGGTTCAATACCCGGCGGACTGCATCTAGAATCAAAATTGCATTCAGACTTCGCACATCTTCGACTGCAAGGCGAATGGTTTCACGCTACCCAAGAGTTGCGAGGGTTCATCGAGGTGGAGCTTGGCCTGAGGCAACCTCAAGTGGGGCCGAATGATCTGGTGCTCGATAGTTGTGGCAACTCCATTGTTCCCATGAACTATGTTCCCAAGCTTTTCAGTCAGGGATGAGGCTTTCAGACAAGGGCGTGATCCGTTCGAGAAAAGTGATGAACTGGCGCAAGCCCCGGTGGTGGCGGCATTGTCCCCAATGATGCGGGGGCAGCAACGGCGCAATCTTGGGGACAGTGACGACAGGACCAGGCACTTGTCGGGGGGGCTTGTTCGCGGCAACCGCCGTCTCTGGTGCTCCCTTTGACCTCCGACTCGCGTGTTCGTCCGTGTCCGTCCATGTTCGTTCCAAAAAAGACCAAAAAGCGACAAAAAGACTTGCAACTCCATAACTCTGTGTCATATTTCCAACGTGCGAGGACTCGCTCTTTGACATAAAGCGCAGTCGCCGGGAAACCTCCTGTCCCCTCGTTGCAGGAAAAGCCCCAGGCCTGTGACGGCACTGGATGACGGGTTGTGACGGCCGATGTGACGGCCTAAGTCCCTTATTATCAACGATTGTGACGGTGTGACGCCTTTTTCGGTCCCAAGGGTGTGCAGATGCATCAATGGCCCCTCACCACCGGTGAATCGCGGTAAATCGCGGTAAATCGCGGTAATTTTGCAATTCACCAGAACCACGACCGAAACTCAGAGGAACACGAATCGAACTGAATCGCGGTGAATCGTGCCAAAAAAAGAAAAATCTCAACCACGATCGATGAACCATACGCCAAAGCCGAAACTCAGAGTCGCTCGCGATTCACGACCGCCGCATGGCCAATCGTGCTGAATCGTGCCCAATCATGCCCAACCGCGCTCAAGTTGGCATGCAGAATCACCGAATTCCATCAGCGGGCGCGTTTGCGCTGCAATTCGCGCTTGAGCTTGTCCAGCGGCAACGTGTTGATGACGTCCTTGGCTTCGAGCCAGCCTTTGCGGGCTATGCCGGCGCCAAGACGCAGGTATTGCGCGTGTTCGTTGCGGTGTGCGTCGCAGTTGATGACGCATTTGACTCCCTTGTCCCTGGCGTAATGCCAGAGCCGCCAATCCATGTCGAACCGGAGCGGGTTGGCGTTCAGTTCGATCCACGTGCCGGTGGCGGCGCAGGCCTCGATCACGGCCGTCTGGTTGACTTTATACGGTTCGCGCTCCAGCAGCAGGCGCCCGGTCAGGTGGCCCAGCATGTGGACGAAGGGGTTTTGCGCGGCGGCGATCAGGCGTTTGGTCGTTTCGGCCTCGTTTTGCGAAAAGCCCTGGTGAATACTGGCCACGACCACGTCCAATTGCGCCAAAAGATCGTCATCATAGTCCAGGGCGCCGCCGGAAAGAATATCCACTTCGGAACCTGTCAACAACTGGAAATGGCCGCCGCCCTCCGCCAGCTTGCGGTTGAGAGCGGCAATTTCCCGGAGCTGGCGGCGGAGGTGTTCGGGGGGCAGCCCGTTGGCCTGGAAGGAGGACTTGGAATGGTCGGTGATGGCCCAGTAGTCGCAGCCCAGTTCCTGCATGAACACGGCGATTTCCTCCAGCGAACCGCGGCCGTCGCTCCAGTTGGAGTGATTGTGCAGCGAGCCTTTCAACTGGGTCCATTCCACCAGGCGGGGCATTTGGTTCTTTTCCGCGGCGGCAAATTCGCCGGCATCCTCGCGCAGTTCGGGCGGGACAAAGGCCAGGCCGAGCTGCTGGAAAATCTCCTCCTCGGTGCGGCACGGGACCAGCAGGTCGGGATCGCGCGTTTCCACGTCGGATTTGAACAGGCCGTATTCGTTGAGCCGCAAGCCGCGCTGGATGGCGCGCTGGCGCATGACGATGTTGTGTTCCTTGCTGCCGGTGAAATAGGCGAGCGCAAACGGAAACTGGGCGTCGCTCACCACGCGCAGATCGGCCTGGAGGCCGCCGGCCAAAACCACGCTGGCCTTGGTTTCGCCTTTGGCGCTGACGCTCATCACGCCGGGTTGCCCGGTGAAAAAGTCGATGACAGCGGCGGGGTGTTTGGAGGAAACCAAAAGATCAATGTCGCCAATGACTTCCTTGAAACGCCGCAGGCTGCCCGCCGTGCTGCAACGCACCACGTCGGGATGCGCGCGCAAATTCTCCAAAATCGGCTCCGCCGCCAGCAGCGCATCGGAAAGCAGGTGACGCGAGGCGTATTGCCGCCGGAACTGGATGCCCTCGACAATTTTGGCCTGCGTCTTTTCCCCGAAACCGTCCAGTTGCGCGACTTGGCCGTCCAGGCACGCCTTCTCCAATTGTGCGATGGTGTCCACCCCCAGCTTGTCATGGAGCGCCTTGACCTTCTTGGGTCCCAGCCCCGGAATCTGCAGCATTTCCAACAGCCCTGGAGGAATGGAAGCCTTGAGTTCATCGTAATAAGCCAGCCTGCCGGTCGTGGCCAGCTCGGTGATTTTCTTTTGCAGCGCCTCGCCAATCCCCTTGATTTCACCCAGCCGATTCTCGGCAATAAGCTGGTCGAGCGGTTCACTCAGGCTTTCCAACGTGCGCGCGGCGTTGGCATAGGCCCGCGTCTTGAAGACGACCTCGCCCTTCAACTCGAGCAACGTTCCGATCTCCGACAGAATGTCCGCGATCTGGCCTTTGTCCATGATCGGAATATGGCGTTCCACGCGCAAAGAGCAAAGCGGAAAACGACCGATTCACGGATCAGGACGTGACCGCGCTCCTCGTCATTCGGTCGAGCGTTTTGTTGGGCTTTTCAACCATTCTCGGCCACGGCCACGCTAATCTTCCAGCCCGTAAGTTCTGAAAACAGAACTGTCATTTCTGAAGCCCACTGAACCATTTGGTCCCGATTGCGCCACATCACAAAAGAAATCCACTGTGCCGGGTGAATCGTGACCACCGCTTGCCGGGCGCCGGAATCAAGAACCACTTGCGCGGGCCAGGGAAAGGCGGTTTCGATGAATGCTTCCGGGGACGGCTGCCACAGATGGATGGTTGCGTATTCGCCGCGCAGGTCCGCAAAGAGAGCGTTCAGCCGCTCCCCTCGCCCCAATGAGAACGCCTGCACGGCTGAAACCTTCGGATCGTGAGAACGAACAACCAGGAGACACCGATGGCCGACGATCCGAGCCATAGAAACGATTTCCACGGTGCCGGCCGCAACCTCGGGAAAATATCTGCGAAATACTTGCCGAATCTCTTCGTTTGTGCGCAATGGTTGGCGAATTTCGTTTCCTTTCAGCGCTTCGAGCTTCAGGAAATCACCCAAGTCCTTGCAGCCTTCCGGCAGCAGATAATCGCGTTTGCTGTAGTCGTAGTTCATTTCAGATCGGTCGTATATCAACAATTTTATCCCCAACGTGGGGAAAGAAAAGTGAGTTTTTCCTTTTTTGAATGGCGGTCTTTGACTCCTGCTCCTAATCTTAATCTTGCTCTTAATCGTAATCCTCTTTCCGAGGGAAAGGCGGGGATTAAGATTAAGATTAAGATTACGAAGGTTAAGATTAGGAACGGATACTCAAGAAAATGCGCGCGCCCAACATGCCAGTGGCCCTGACCATCGCCGGCTCGGACAGCGGCGGCGAGGCGGGCGTCCAGGCGGATTTGAAAACCTTCGCCGCGCTCAAGGTGCATGGGGCCAGCGCGATTACGTGTGTCACGGCGCAAAACCGAAAATCCGTGGCGCGAATCGAGCCGTGTTCCCCCGCGATGGTGCGGGCGCAAATCGAGGCGGTGGCAGGTGCCATGCCCCTGGCGTCGGCAAAGACGGGGATGCTGTATTCGGCGGCGATCGTGCGGGAAGTGGCCGCCTTTATCAAACGGACGCCCTCCCTGCCGCTGGTGGTGGACCCTGTGATGATGTCGAGCAGCGGGCGGCGGTTGCTGCAATCGGACGGGCTGGCGGCGCTGCAACGCGATCTGCTGCCCCTGGCCGCGCTCGTCACGCCCAATGTTGCGGAAGCGGAGATTCTGATCGGGAGCAAAATCGCCACAGTGCAGGAGCTTCGCGCCGCCGCCGGGACGATTTACCGGCGGTTCGGCTGCGCGGCATTGGTCAAAGGCGGGCATTTGGCGGGGACGAGCGAGGCGGTGGATTTTCTTTACAGCGGCCGGGGAGAATGGATGTTGGCGGCGCCGCGCGCCAAGGGGAGCGGCTGGCACGGCACCGGCTGCGCTTTTTCGGCGGCGATTGCGGCCTGGCTGGCCCGCGGGCGTTCCTTGGAGAAGTCGGTGGAACTGGCCAAGAAATACATTACCCGGGCGATCTACGCATCCAGGCAATTGCGGACGGTTTTGGCCAGGGTGTCGGGATGATAGGGCTTGGGCAGAAAATTGAGGCCCTCGTGCAAGACGCCGTCGCGGCCCAAAAGATCGACGCTGTAGCCGCTGGTGTAAATGACTTTGAGGCCCGGTTTTTCCCGTTGCAGTTGCCCGGCCAGTTCCCAGCCGGAAACCCCCTCGGGCATCATCATGTCTGTCAACAAAAGATCGATTTCCCCGGCCTTTTCCCGCCAGATGCGCAGGGCGTCCTTGCCGTGGACGGCTTCCAGGACCCGGTAGCCGTAGTATTCGAGCAAACTGGAGACCAGCAGCCGCAGGTTCGTTTCGTCCTCCACCAGCAGGATCATTTCATGGCCGCGCGGAGGCGGGCTGGGAGCGCGGTCGAGGGCCTCGGTCTTGGCGGCCTCGGCGCACAAGGGCAGGTAGAGACTGAAGAGAGTGCCGCTGCCCACGGCGCTGGAAACCTCAATCCAGCCCCCGTGCTGCTGGACAATGCCGTAGGCGGTGGCCAGACCGAGGCCGGTGCCTTTGCCGGCCTCTTTGGTGGTAAAGAACGGCTCGAAGATGCGGTTGAGGGTCGCCTCATCCATCCCGGTCCCGGTGTCGGCCACCGTCAGGCAGGCGAAGCGGCCCTCGCGCGCTTCGGGGTGTTGCGGCGCGCCGGCGACGCCGAATTCCATGGTATCCGTCGCCACGCGCAACTGGCCGCCGCCGGGCATGGCGTCGCGGGCGTTGAGGGCCAGGTTGACGATGGTCTGCTCGATCATGCCGACGTCGGCGTTAATGGGAAGGACCGCGGGCGCGTACTGGAGTTGCAGAGCGATGTTCTCGCCCAGCAACCGTTGCAGCATGTCGGCGGTGCCGCGGACGATTTCGTTCAAATCGCGCCGCCGCACCTGCATCACCTGTTTGCGGCTGAAGGTGAGCAAATGTTTGGTCAGCGTTCCGGCCTGGTCGGCCGCAGCCGCGACCTGCTCCAGCGGTTTGCGGAAATTCTCGGGCAACTCCGCCTTCGAGAGCAGCAGATCGACATGCCCCTGGATGATGGTCAGGACGTTGTTGAAATCATGCGCCACACCGGCGGCCAGTTGCCCGACGGCCTCCATTTTTTGGGATTGACGCAATTGCGCCTCCAGGTTGAGCCGCTCGGTCATGTCGTGAAGAATGCTGAGAATGACCGTCTCGCCGGAGAAATCGAGCCGCTCGGCCGCCAGGAGCACGTCATGCAACGCGCCGTCCTTGGCGCGCAAGCGGCAGGCAAAGTCCCGCACGCCCTTGGTCTTATGGAGTTGTTCGAGCATGCGCAGGCGTTCCTCCGGTTCGGCCCACACGCCCAATTCCAGCGTGGTCCGCCCCAGCATTTCCTGGCGCTGAAAGCCGAAGAGCCGGAGCAGGCTCTCGTTGGCGTCAAGATAGACTCCCTGCTCCAAAGTGGTCAGGGCCATGGGGACGGGGCTGGAGCGGAAGGCCTTGGAGAAACGCTCCTCCGAGCGCCGCAACGATTGTTCGACCTCAATCCGCTCCAGGGTGGCGGAGCAAAAGTCGGCCAGGGTTTGCAGCACTCCCACGTCGGCCGGCTGGTAGGCGTTTTCCTTGTCACTTTGGACGGAGAGCGCGCCGATGACCTTGGGCCCGCTGTGGATCGGGGCAAAGAGCCGCGAGGCGGTGGGACGCGAGCGCGCGCCAAAGGGGACAAAGGCGGGCTGTGAAGGCGGCACCGGCCCCTGCACCAACTCGGCGCCGTGCTCGATGATGCGCTTGTCGCGCGCGGAAATTTCGCGGTAAACCCCGAAGACCTGGGTGCGCTTTCCCCCGACGTTGTCAAATAAAAGAACGGGCACGGTGTAGCGTTGGTCGGGCGTGTAGAGATAGAGATAGGCGGCGTCCCAGCCCAGCAGGCGGTCGGCGGCGTCCAGGACGGCCTGGGCCGCGGCCGTGGCGGTGGTGGCGGCGCTCAACTCCTGGCCCAGGCGGGAAAGGTTGCGCGCGCGCAACTCGGCCTGCCGCCGCTCGGCGATTTCCGATTCCAGCCGGGCCACCGCCTCGGACAACTGGGCGGTGCGCTCCTCGATCTTTCTTCTTTGCTCCTCCTCCGCCTGGCGCAGGCGGGCGTTGGCCTCGGTCAGTTGCCCGGTCCGCTGGGCCACGCGGGCTTCCAACTCGTCATGGGCGCGCTGCAGTTCCTGGCGGGTGCGGATGCGTTCCAACGCCCCGCCGCAGTGGTCAGCCAGCGTCTGCAACGAGGCGAGCTTGGACTCGTCATAAAACTGCGCCGTGTAGCTCTGGGCGGACAAGATGCCAATAATGCGGGCGCTGTCGCGGATGGGCACAAACATCAAAGAGGCCGAGCGGCGGGCCGTGTCGCCAAAAGGAGAGAGGGCGGGCACATCGCCGGCCCCGGCCTGGTCCCGGAGCACCAACTTGGCGCCGTGCTCGACAATCTCCCGCGTTAGGGACGTCGGTTTGCCCGCCGGATAATCGCCGGGCACGTCCACGCGGCGTCCCTCGACGGTGTCGATATTTATGACCAGCTCCATCCGGTCCAGCTCGGCCGAATAGAGATTGAGGAAGAAGGCGTCCCAACCGAACAAGTCCGCGGTGACGTCGGCGATGATGCGCGCGGCGGCGTCCACGGAGGTTGCGCTGGCCAGCTTTCGGCCCACTTCGGACAGGGCGCGCTCGCGCCGCAGTTGCGCCCGCAGGGAAACCAACTGGCGGCTGTCCCGCCCTCTGAGCCAAAGCAACCAAGCCAGGCCGGCCAGAGCGGCCAGGCAAACCACCGCGAACCAGGCGAAGGACAAGCCCGGCGCCGGCCCCTGGGGAACGGCAACCGCCGCAAAACTGATCACGGCGGGATCATGAAACCTTTTAGGAAACCCTCGGACGCGCGGCAGCGCGTCCCTACCAGATTTCGGGTGGTAGGGACGCGCTGCCGCGCGTCCGGGGCGCAGACGCGTCTTCATGAGCCAGCCGTGAAAACTCATGCTCGGCATGGGGCAAAAAGGCATCGGGCCAATTGGAGCAGTTTTTGGCCCGCTTGCCAATCCCCAATCCTGAGCGACATCCCTGTTTTGTTCACCATGGGGTGAATTTGGCCGCAAAGTGATTTCCGCCGGCGAGACGCCGGCGGCTGCGACCGAGACGGTCGCGCTCCCAATCCAAGACTTGCGGTTCGCGCGGCGCCGTTCTAGTCTAGGCGCCAGGTTTTGGTATGCTGACATCGCACGAATTGTTTGGCTTCATGTCTCCGGCCCTGGCAGTGCGCATCATCGAATTCGCGCACGACAACAACAAGGACCTTTATC
>Ga0187874_10001978_pt1 | contig 16732 bp, 17 predicted proteins | sample June2016WEW_16_1_3_FD_132993 | JGI IMG/M metagenome (GOLD analysis project Ga0187874, IMG submission 132993) | Peatland microbial communities from SPRUCE experiment site at the Marcell Experimental Forest, Minnesota, USA - June2016WEW_16_150 | ecosystem: Environmental > Terrestrial > Soil >... | reverse complement strand
CGGCCAGCACCACCGGATACACCGGCGGGTTGGCCAAATCCGGGTGTACGGTCTGGATTTGCGCGAAATCCGAGCCGGCGCGCACCGGCATGCCCGCTTGGCGCGCCTCGTTGTGTTTTTGCACGAGATAGAGACTCAGCGGACGAACGAACAGCGTCGTGTAGCCCTTGCCGTCGGCGATGTTCCGTGCCAGTTGCGCCGTGTCCATCGCCTCCGGCGCGGAAAAATTCCGATACGCGCGCAAATCATATAAGACTGTCAGCGCCACCACCACCAGGGTCAACACCGCGATTCGCACAACGCGTCGCCCCGCGCCGATCTCCAGTTTGTGAATCAGGTTTTGGACCCATTCGCCGATGTACATAACTCAAAATCCTTCCAGATGATACGCGTGCAATTTGCGATGAAACGTTCGCCGGCTCATGCCGATTTTCTGCGCCGCCAATGTGCGGTTGCCGCCGGTTTCTTTCAAGGCGCGAATAATCAATTGTTTCTCCGCCTCTTTCACCGTTAGGTCATGGCGTGGCCACATCGGCGCCTCCCCACGGCCACCGCCGCCACGCACGGACGGCGGCAAATCCCGCGCGCCGATTTTTTCGCCCCGGCAGAACACCACCGCATGTTCGATGGCCGTGCGCAATTCACGCACGTTGCCCGGCCACGAATAATTCATCAACCCTTCGAGTGCATCCGCCGTGAAATCGTTTACCGGCTTGCCGTTATCGCGCGCAAATTCGCACAAAAAACTATGCGCCAGCAACGGAATGTCACCCGCGCGCTCGCGCAAGGGCGGCAGATGAATTTCCACCACCCGTAGCCGGAAAAACAAATCCTCGCGAAACGTCCCCGCCTTGATGAGTTCCTCCAGGTTCCTGTTCGTTGCCGCAATAAGCCGGGCATCGGCGGTGAGCATCTTGTTTGACCCGACGCGCTCAAACGTGCGTTCGCCCAGAAAACGCAGGAGCTTCACCTGGATGGTCGCGTCAATCTCCCCGATTTCGTCCAGAAACAGCGTCCCGCCCTGTGCCTGCTCAAACCGGCCAATGCGCCGTTCGTGCGCGCCGGTGAACGCTCCCTTTTCGTGGCCGAACAACTCGCTTTCCAGCAGCGTCGGCGCCAGCGCCGCGCAATGCACCGTCACAAACGGTTGCCTGGCGCGCGGACTCAACTGATGGATCGCCTTCGCCACGAGTTCCTTGCCGGTGCCGCTCTCGCCCGTGAGCAGCACCGTGGCCCGCGTCGGGGCCACCTGCCGGACAATCTCAAAAATCTCCTGCATGGCCGGCGATTTGCCGACGATGTTTTCAAGACCGAATTTGGAATCGAGTTGCTGGCGCAGCGAAACGTTTTCCGATTCGAGGTTCTGCTGGCGCAAGGCGCGCGCAATACGCATTTCCAACTCGTCAATGTGCAGCCGGCCCTTGGCGATGTAATCGTCCGCGCCGCGCTTCATCGCGTCCACCGCCAGTTCCTCCGAACCGTACGCCGTCATCAAAATGCAGACCGGCGGTTTGGCCAGTGATTTGGCGCGCGCAATGAGCTTCAGGCCGTCCTCGCTCGGCAACCGGAAATCCGTGAGCAGCACGTCGAAGTTGTCGCGTTCGAGCAAATCCATCGCCGTCTTCGCGTCCTCGGTCACGTAAACGTCGTAACGCTCCTCGAGCGCCGCGCGCAGCCCGTCGCGCGTCGGTTTCTCGTCATCCACGATGAGCAAGGTTGGTTTTTCAGCCATATTTTTGTCCGCGAATTGCGCGAATCTTCACGGATTCATTTTTTCCGCTTTTAATTCGCGTTCATTCGCGTAATTCGCGGATTCTGCTCCGGTTTTTTGTTCCAGCAACCGCGGCCGGCGCTCGTGCAGCGGCAGCCAGATTCTAAACGTCGTGCCGCGGCCGACGTGGCTTTCCAGTTCGATTCTGCCGCCGTGCGCGCGCACGATGCGTTGCACGATCATCAAGCCGAGGCCGGTGCCCCTTTTTTTGGTGGTGTAAAACGGCTCGAAAATGCGGTTGATTTGTTCCGGCGGAATGCCACCGCCCGTGTCGCTCACGCTCACCCAAACGCCGTCGGCGCCTTCGCCGGTCTGCAGCGTAAGCGTGCCGCCCCTGGTCATGGCGTGCATGGCATTTTTTACGAGGTTCACCAGCACCTGTTGCATCTGCGTCGCGTCAATTGGTGTGCCTGTCAACTGCCGCGCCAGCCGCGTCTGCACCGTCAGCTCGCGATTGTCCAGTTCCGGTTGCAGCAATGCCAGAGTTTTTTCCACGACGTCGTTGAGCGAGGCGATTTTCAACTGAGGCGGCGCCGGACGAATCGCCTGCAAAAATTGCGTGATGATGTAATCCAGCCGGGCAATCTCGCCCTTCGCCACTTCCAGGTATTGTCCCAGCTTACGGGAAACCTCCTGGTGTGACGGGTGACGGGTGACGGGTGACGTGACCTTCCCGCCCCGCGTCACGCGCCACTCGTCACTTTTAAGTTTTTTCAACTCCCGTTCCATGAGCTGCAAATGGATGTGCAGCGCGTTGAGCGGATTGCCGATTTCGTGAGCGACACTGGCAGCGAGCAGCGTGAGCGCCTGGACGCGCTCGCTTTCAATGGCTTCAAAGGTTTTCTGCCGCGCCTCGGTCGCGTCATGCAAAATCAGCGCAACGCCGGAACTGCCGATAGCCTGGCCGTCGAGCGGCGCCGCGTAGAGCCGGAGAAAACGCGAGCGGGGATAATGCACTTCAAATTCGTGGCGCACGACGCGTTCACCGCCCGCGTGGTCGGCCTTGGAAATTTTCTCCCAGTCCAATTCCGGCAGAATGTCCGCGATGTGCTGGCCCTCGACGTCCGGTTGCAGGCCGATGAGCCGCGTGACGGCTTGATTGAAATAGATGATGCGCCCCTGCTCGTCCGCGACCAGCACACCGTCCTCGATGGTGTTGAAGAGCGTTTCAAGAAAGCTGCGTTCGCGCGCAAGCCGCTGGACGACGGTCTGGAGGCCTTCCGTGTCCAGCCGCCCGATGCGGCCAAGCACTTTGTCGAGAAAACTGGATTTAGCTGTCGCCATTGAACAAAATCAAAATTTCAGCGTGACAATCTGGCACAAGGTGGGAGTTCGTCAAGCAAACAAAAGTGTTTTGGTGGCACAACATTTTTAGTTGTCGTGGAGCGACGAATGGAAATTAGCCAGCTGCGAAGTGGCTGGACTTTGTTTGGGGCTGTTGTTGGGCATTGGCGGAGCAATGGCTTACTTTGGCAAAGTTGGAGCGGAAGCTCTTTTTCTCACAAAGGCTGGCGAGCTTGCAGAGGCTAGCGAGCAGGCTGACGACGCCTACCAGCATGGAAGCGGGCCAGTGGCCATTTATGCCTTAACACAGTATCTAAGCAAGTTGGAGCAGGCCGAGGAACTTGGTCCGACTCCTTTCACAGACAAACTGGATATTTCGTTCGGGATGATTATGGTGCACGGGCGGCTTGCGCAGGAAGTGACAGAGGCACTCAAATACGCCAAAGACTCAGGCAGATTTTTGTGGGTGACAAACCAGACGGCGCCAGCAAAGTTTGTTGCCAGAGGCGGCGCTAGAAAAGAGACACCATGAAGACGCCGTGTAATCCGGGATTAAGCTTTATTTCTCCCCCGCCGTCAGCGTCAGAAAAATTTCTTCCAGTGCTCCAGAAGCACCGCTTTGTTTGCGGAGTTCGTCACGCGTGCCCACGGCGATCAGTTTCCCGCCGTGGATGATGCCGATGCGGTCGGCCATCTCCTCGGCCACGCCGAGTTCGTGCGTGGACATCAACACGGTCATGCCCGTCCGCGAACGTTCTTTGAGCGTGTCTTTCACGATGCGCGCGTGCTGCGGGTCGAGGCCGACCATCGGTTCGTCAATCACAAACACCTCCGGGCCGTGCAGCAGCGCGGACACGATGGCCACGCGCTGGCGCGTGCCGTGTGAGAGGCTTTCCAGCGGGAGGTCGGCAAATTCGTCCAGATGAAAACGCGCAATCAATTCCTGCGCACTGGCGGCGATGCGCGTGTCGTCCATCTGGAACAACTGGCCGATAAACCGGAAAAATTCCCGCGCTGTCAGCTTTTCGTAGAGAAATGGAAAATCCGGGACGTAGGCGACGCGACGGCGCGCTTCGAGCGGTTGGGTTTGCACGTCAAAACCGCACACCCGCGTGCTGCCGGAAGTCGGCTTCATCAGGCCGGCCAGAATTTTCAGCGTGGTCGTCTTCCCGGCGGCGTTCGGTCCCAGCATGGCAAAAAATTCCCCGCGCGGGATGGTCAGTGTCACGTCATTGACCGCGACGAGGTCGCCGAACTTCTTGACGAGATGGACGAGTTCAATCACGGCCGGTTCCATTCGTCGAGCACGGCGGTCATGCCGCCGGGTAGTTCCACCCGCATAATTTCCCCCAGCGAACTGGTGTAAATGACAATCGGATGATCGAGCACGCGGGTTTCCAGGCGGTACGCGGTCACCGGTTCATGGCCGATGATCAAACGGTCGCGGTGCGCCTCCCATTTGACGCTGTCGGCCACGGCGACCGGCGAGGACGAAATAACGGGCAAATCCAGTTCGTCCGCCAATCCGCCGCCCAGCGCACGCAACAGCACATTGGGATTTTGCAGGTCGGCGAAACTCAGGACGCGCTCGAAGTTTGCGCCGTCGCTGGTGATCTTTAGATGCACCGTCTGGTCCGCGGCGGCGGAATGAATCTCCACCGCCGCATACCGGGTGGACACTTTCAAATTCAACTCGCGCCAGGTGCGGACGGAAGAAAATTGGAGCCGCCCGTCAAATCGCACCCGGTTGGTAAAATCGCCGAAACTCACGTTGCCATTGAAGTGGATTTGATAGCCATTTTTCAGCGCCAGCCCTTCCGGCGGCAGTTTGTCTTCGTCCAGCGCCGCCATGGCCTGTTCAACGCTCGTGGAAAATTGGCAGAAACCTGCCTTCTGCCCGTTTTGGTAAATGGTCAAAGAGGAAATATCCGGCGCGGTCAGGATTTTGCGCCAGACCAAATTCACCGGCACGGGAATTTCACCGCCGTGTGAGCCATATTCCACACGCCACAACCACACGTTCATCGCGATCCAAAACGCCGTTATCAAAAAAAATGTGACACGCGGAATCATGCGAATCCTTCACGATGACGGAATGTTCAAAACCTGACCAACGCGAATCCGGGTGGGATTCATATCCGGGTTGGCCGCCTCCAAAGCGCTCAGTTTCACACCGTATTTGCGCGCGATGCCCACCGCCGTTTCCCCCGCGACGACGGTGTGTGTGCGCGGCCGGGCAGCCGTCGTAGGACCCGGGGGACGTTTGGCGCCCACGCTCTCCGATGGAACGGAAACATATTGCGCTGTTTGGGGCGGCGTAGGCTGGGCCAGGGCATTGCCCGGTGGCGGCGCGTTGGTCTTGGCCGCCGCCAACTGGCTGGCATAATACGCGCGCCATTTGTCCACCTCGTCCTGCAATTGCCGGTTTTGTTCGGCCAGCTTTTCCAACTGCTGCTGCGCGGCAGGCGCACTCGGCAGCGGCAGCACATCCGCCGCCAGTTGTTGTTTGCAGCGGTAAATGCGCTGCCGGATAACCTCGGCGTTGTCGGCGTTGGGGCGGAATTTCAAATACTGCCTGTAATGATAAACGGCCGCGGCGGGGTCGGGCACCTTCTCGTCGTAAAGCCAGCCGAGTTCAAAATGCGCCGCTGCCGAGTGCGGATTCGCCTCCAGCGATTGCTCGAACGCCTCAATCGCGCCCTGATAATCCATCGCGTTTACGCGCCCCTTGCCCAGCACAAAATGCGGCTCCTTTTCCTCGTCCGACCGGCTCTGGCCCGACGGCGAGCAGCCATTCAACGCGACGCCGGCGGACACGACGCACACACCGATCACCAAACGAATCCAAGACGACATACCGCGAACGTAACCAAATCGCGCGGCGCGTGCAATCGCGCGCTGTGTAGCGTTGGGCGTCCCGTCGGACGTGGTGGACGGCATCCGACCGCCCGGAACGAACACCCCGAACAATTTGAACAACGAAGGAACCAAGTCGTGAGGAAATCGCTTTCTCCTTCTTTGCTTTGTCCCTTTATTGTTCAAACGATGTGTTCCCCGCCAATTTCGTCAAATACGCCCATCAACGTCATTCAGGCAAAACCGGACTTGAGATTTGGGGGCGCAGGACGCAGGTTGTGGGCGGACGCGCGCGTGGCGGAACGGCAGACGCGCCGGACTTAGGATCCGGTCCCGCAAGGGGTGGAGGTTCAACTCCTCTCGCGCGCACCAGTTTTTCCAATAAAAGCAATGGCAGCCAAGATTTTTGCACAGAGTTTGCACAAAATCCGGTGCGAACCCCTGACCGGCGTGTGAAGTTCCCCGTCACCATCCGCCACAGATCGAGCAAGGCTAAAATCTACGCTCCCGGCAAAAATTTTGCCTACTACCGCCTTTGCTACACGGCGGCGGGCAAACGCCGGGCGCAAACCTTTTCCAACTATTCCGATGCCCGCGCCGCCGCCGAACGCCTTGTCCGCGACATTGCCAATGGTTCACAAGCCGCCGCTTTCAGTGCCAGCCAATCGCGTGACGCATTAGCCGCGCTTGAACGCTTGGAAGCCTTTTACCAATCCACAGGACGCAAAATTTCCTTGCTGGGGGCGGTTTCCGAATTTGTGGAAGCCGCCGCCAAGTTGCGCGGGCGGACGCTGGGCGAAGCCGTGGCAAGCTATCTGCGCACGGTTGTTACTGTGAAGCCCAAAGACATTGCGGAAGCCGTCGAGGAATTCATCGAAAGCCGGAAGCACCGGAGCGAATCTAAAAACGGGAAGCGGGCGCAATTGTCGGCCAGCTACGCAACGCACGTCAACTCGTGGCTGCGCGAGTTCGCCAGCACGTTTCCCGGCACGGCAGTTTGCGATTTAAGCAAGGAACACTTGAACGCCTACATCAAAGCACACACGGAAGTTTCCGCCAAAAACCGCAACGACCGCCGCGCGACGGTGAAAATGTTTCTGACATGGGCGGCGCGCAACGATTATCTGGCCGTCAGCCATCGCTTGTTTGAGGCGGACGGCATGGCGCGGGAAATCGTCGAGGCTGCCGAAACGGACTTTTACCGCCCGAAAGAATTGCAAGGGCTTTTGGACAATGCCGACGCTGATTTGCAGCCAGCATTGGCGATTGCCGGACTTGCCGGATTGCGCGGCGAAGAAATCATGCGCCTAGACTGGGCGGACGTGTGGCGCGTGGTGGGACACATTGAAGTGACGGCGGGCAAGTCCAAGACCCGCCAGCGCCGTCTCGTGGAAATCTGCCCCGCGCTGGCCGCGTGGCTCAAACCGTGCCGCAAACTGGTCGGCAAGGTTTTTCCCGGCGGCGTTCATGTGTATCAGCGCGGTTTTTTGAAACTGCGCGGTGATCTCAAAATCCCTGATCGGCGCAACGGCTTGCGCCACGCCTTTTGCACCTATCATTTCGCCCTTCACGCCAATGAAAATTTGACCGCCGCGCAAGCGGGCAATTCGCCCGCGATGATTCACGCGCATTACAAAGGGCTGGCGACAAAAGCCGAGGCGCAAAAATGGTTTAGCGTGTCGCCGCCGAAGTCTGCGAAAAATGCAATTCAACTGAATGCCGCGACAGTGCGAGCGTAACCGTCAAATGAGCAAGACATACAAAGCAATTATCGAAGGCAAAAGCCGAGAAGTGCGTGGTTTTGACGCGCAAAAGAACTTGGTCATGGCCGATAGCCAGCGTTACATTTTCGAGCGATTAAATTTCATTCCGCCGGGCAAACTACCCAATGAACCAACCGGAGATGTTTTTTGTGATCCGTTGCTCGAAGTTGTCAAGTTACAACAGTGGAAACGGTGGAAAGGTGATTGGAAATGGAATAACGAGGAAAAAACGCTTTCTCAATTCCTCGAAGAAAGGTGTCAAAAGTCCAACGATCCGATTTGGTGGCAGTTTCATCCACCGGAAGTTTTCAAGCGATGGGTGGTAAGGTTGAAACTGAACGAGCTTCCGCCAGAAATTCAAGAAAAAGTCCGTGCGGTTGCTTGGTTCAAGCGTAATGATGGCCTGGACGACTGGGGCACGCCGATACTATTGCAAAGTTTCCGGCCTGTGGTGTCAAACGCTACAGTCGAGGCCGTTGAGCCAACAAAAAATAAGGCGACGCAAGTGAGCCAGCCAAAACCAGTCGCTAAGGCGGAGAACATTGTTGCCCCCACTAAATCCGCGCCGGAGTTTTTCACGAACATCAAAGCCGCCGCCGCCTACATCGGCGTGACTACACGGACAATTCTAAATTGGAAAAGGCGCGGTTGGTTAACGGTTGAACAGAACGTAAAAAAAATCCGAATCGCCAAAGCTGACTTGGATAAGTGCAAAAATCGGCAGTGACGCGCCCGATTGTGAAATGCGTCAATTTTTTTTGCTGGAAAATTTTCACCCGGCTTTCACCCAAATTTCACCGAGCTTTCACTGTCCGTTCAATTTCGTTGTCTTCTGCAATTTCCTAAAAAAACACGCTTATAGTCCGATCAACGCGAGCGCATTGTGCACTCACAAATCAAGATTATGAGCGAAACAGAAAAACAAATGACACCGGCGAACACGACGCCGGACTTCATTAACGAACGAGAATTGTTGCGGCGTCTTCCAGTCTCCCGTCGGACGCTGTTCAGTTGGCGCACGACCGGCAAAATCCCCTTTGTGCGTCTTGGCGGGCGGCGAGTGTTGTTCCACTGGCCGTCCATTGAGGCCGCGCTACTCCGCAAACAGAAGGGAGGCGCGCAATGAGTCTCGAATTCAAACCAGTGAAGGAAGGCCGCGCCATCGCGCCGTGGGTAGGAGCGTTAAAAGGGAAAAGCGGCTGCTACATAGTCCGCGAAAAAAATGGTTTTTTATTTTTCGCCGGGGAAGTCCTCTACATTGGGGAATCCCACTCCGGCAGGCTTAACACAACCTTGCTTCGCCATTTTCAACATTGGACTGGCAAGACAGCGGGACCGACATTCCCGGTGTCAAAAGTTGAAGTCGCCGCAGTGCGTTGTCCCGCCGCCCGCGCACTCGACCTGCAAAACGCTTTGATTGCGGAGTATCGCCCTAAGTTGAACACCACCGCCAATCCCGACGCCGAAAACGGATGAACGGTGAAAAAACCGAGTGTCACCACAGCGGACACCCCGCAAATCGTCGCGCTAATCGAATCCTAGAGCGTCGTTTTTCCGAAAGACAATCCGCAGCGGTAAATTTTCCACATTTCAGCCGTGAACATCACCGAACTTAAAAATTTGATCGCCACCAAAACGGGATTTGAGCCAAAACCATCCGGAAAAGGCTTCGTTTGCCGCTGCCCGGCGCACAATGACAAAACTCCGTCATTGTACATTTCCGAATCCGCCGACGGAAAGATTTTGCTTCACTGTCACGCCGGATGCACGCCGGAAGCTGTTTGCGCGGAGGTGAACATTACACCCGCCGATTTGTTCGCCGATAAAACGACGCCGATGCAACGTCGAATCGTGGCGACTTATCCTTATCACGACACCAACGGCAAATTACTTTTTGAAGTTGTCCGTTTTGAGCCGAAAGATTTTCGCCAACGCAGGCGAGACGCTAATGCGATGGACGGCTGGACATGGAAAACAAAGGGCGTCGAAAAAGTTTTATTCCGATTGCCGGAAATTCTCGCGGCGATTGCCAGCGGCAAATTCATTTTCGTTTGCGAAGGCGAAAAAGACGTGCTCGCAATGGTGCAACGCGGATTCGCGGCAACATGCAATCCCGACGGCGCGGGCAAGTGGCGGGACAGTTACACAAAAACTTTGCGCGGCGCGGATGTTGTAATCATTGCGGACAAGGACATGCCGGGGCGGGCGCACACCGCGCTTGTGGCTGGCAAACTTCATGGCGTCGCAAAATCCGTTCGCGTGTTGGAATTGCCGGACGTGAACGGCAAGCCCGTCAAAGATGCTTTTGATTTCTTCGCGGCGGACGGTGACGCCGGACAGGTTGGCGGGCTTGTGGACACGACGCCGGAATGGACACCGGCCAGCGTGCCGGAAGTGGCGGAAACTTTTCCAACCGAACCGTGTCGCCCGCTCCGGGTTGAATCGCCAGTAACGCCGATGGATTTCAAACAATGGCAGGCAGTGATTTCAGCCAATTTCCCGGCGTATGCACGCCCGGCGGAAATCTGCGCGAGCGTGATTGTTCAATTGCTGCTCAACGACGTGGCCAATCCTTTTGCGCTTGCGCTGGTGGACGTGCCTTCAAGCGGGAAAACCATCATATTGAATTTTTTTGACGTGCCGGATTTGGCTTACACGACGGATAACTTCACGCCCGCCAGTTTCGTCAGCCATGCCAGCAACGTGAAGCGCGAAGAACTGGCCAAAGTGGACATGCTACCGCGCATCCGTTACCGGACTCTGATTGTGCGCGACTTGGCTCCGATTTTTGGTGTCAAGGAAGATGAGTTGTTGAAAACAATGGGCATCCTCACCCGCGCTCTGGACGGTGAAGGCTTGGAAACGGACAGCGGTGTTCACGGCAAACGCGGTTACAAGGGCGACTGGCTGTTTATGTTGCTCGCGGGCACGACGCCGATTCCGCCCCGCGTGTTCAAAGTCATGGGCACACTGGGCAGCCGTTTGTTTTTTATCGCACTCCATTCAAACGCCAAAACCCATGACCAACTGATTGCCCAAAACCGGGGAACAGCCCGGCGCGAAAAAGAACAGGCTTGCCGGGAAGCTACCGATTTATTTTTACGAACTTTGTGGGCGGCAAATCCCGGCGGCGTCGAGTGGAACAAGGCCGGCGACCCGGAAGATTGTTTGCGCGTCATAGCGCGCTGCGCGGAATTACTCGCGGCACTGCGCGGCGCGATTCAAATGTGGCAATCCGAACACGACGGCAGCGTAAGCCATAACGTGCCGGTGATTGAACAGCCCGACCGAATCAATTGCCTGTTCTACAACCTTGCTCGCGGCCACGCATTGCTTTGTGGACGGTCGCAACTCGCAATGGCGGATTTAGCTCCTGTCTTGGAAGTGACATTTGACTCCGCGCCAACGATCCGCTCAAAGGTATTTCGCAGCCTGTTGGAACAAGGCGGAACACTGAAAACCAGCCAGGTCGAAAAACTTCTACGGTGCAGCAAACCTACCGCGTTAAAGGAAATGGAAGCACTGGCCGTCTTGGGTGTCGCTGACAAAACGGAAGCCAACCCGGAATATGGCCGACCGGAGCATGAACTGCGGTTAGCAAAGAAGTTTGAATGGTTTGCAACGGATGAGTGCAACGCCTTGTGTTGGCAAGGAAAACAGTCACAAGGCGGAAATCCTTAATAAAGTTTTTCCAGCCTGTGCAACTGCCATTCAGCAATCCGAGATAATATGAACGCAAAACGAAAGATTCCACTAATCGTAGCACTTTTACCGCTCTTGCTGTTAATCGGCGTGGTTTTTTTGGTGGTAAAATGGATTTTTTCCGGCAAAAAAAATACGGAAACGATACCGGAAACCACGCCAGCGAGTGCCGAAACGGAAAGTCGCCGGAAAGAGGCGGAAACCACTGTATTCCGCCCAATTCCGCCGGAAATTTCCGGTAAGACTGCTGCCGTTCCTGTTACTTCTGCTCCGCGCGCCGTTACTCCACCACCTGCCGTTGAAATTAACTCACCCGCCCCCGTGCCTGCCACCGTTGCTACCCCAAAAACCGTGACACAGGCTCCGCCGCCGCCGATCAAAAGGAAATTTGTTACATGGGAAGACATGGCAACCGTTTTCCATCACGGCGCACGCGCACTTACCCGGACAGCGGCAGTTACCGCTTTGAAAGGTCGTGGTTTTGGAAAATCGGCGGCTTATGACGCACTTTCTGAAGACGGTCGCTTTGCCGCTTGGCTGCAATTTGCGCCGGATGGAATAATCACTTGGGCGGGCTAACTCGAAATCGCCAACGGAAAATCGGGAGTGTCTGGTTATTCCCGGAAAGTGCGCGATTTTCCGCCGGAATTTAGCGGAATACAGCGGTTTCCGCTAGTTTCCGGTGCGCTCAAGCTGGCGTTAAACATTCCGGCGAATCGTTCTTGGCATTATTCACCAGCGGCGAGACGCGGTAACAATCCATGTCTTCAGCGGCAAATAGCCGCAACATGAATTTCACCGCGTCGCCGTTGCGCCGGTCGTCAATCCACCATTGCCAATGCGTATGCTGTAATATGACGGGCATCCTTTCGTGAACGGCGGCAACCATCGGATTTGCTTCCGTCGTGATGATGGAAAAAGTTTCAATCACTCGGCTTGGCGGCGGTTCGTCCAAATCGTTGAAATTAAATTCGCCGCGCACGGGTGGTTTGATCCACCGTTCCCAAAGTCCGGCCATGCAGAAAAAGGATTTGTCCTTCATTGTGAACCGAAACGGCGTCCGGCTACGCTGCGTCAACTGCCATTCGTAAAATCCATCGGCTACCACCAGACACCTTTGAAACTCAAAAGCCTTTTTGAAGCTGGTTTTTTCGGAAATAGTTTCGGCGCGGGCGTTAATCAGCTTGTCGCCAATGCTTTCATCCTTTGCCCATGATGGAATCAAACCCCACCGCATGAGCTTCAGCGTCGGCTCGCCGTTTTCCAGCACGATCACCGGGGCTTGCTGGCGCGGGGCGATATTGTAACGCTGGGCAAAAAATGGAGCGCGGCAAATAAAATCAATGAATTTTGCCAATTCGGATAAATTGCCAGCGGCAGAATATCGGCCACACATATTTTTGCCGCATTTTAATTGAGACACTTGGACATTTGCAGTCCAATCGAAATTAAAATTCCACGTCTCGACATTTTTCATCCAGTGCCGTGATTATTCTCCGCACTTGTGCCGGTGCAATTTTTTCGCCCTGCCGCCGTAAAAACCCCGGTAAATAATTTGCGTTCATCACACTCACCCGGAAATTCCCTTTGGCGGATATTTTCACAAACCAGCCCGGCAAAACCACCAGTGGAAAAACTTCCACCGGCTCGCCAGTTTTATTTCGCAAATAATTGGAAAGCCATGCGGCGTTGCGTTTGGCCTGCTCAATTGGCTCGGAATCCCTGAAAAACGGAAATTGCAATGCTTCGCCGTCGTAAAAAACTTCATACGCGGCCTGTTTGTTATTGCCGCTGCGCTTGCGCCGGGCTTTGGTTTCAATCAGGAAAACACCGCGCGTGCCGACGGCCACATGGTCAATGTTTCCGACTTTATCGGTTTGCAGATCGTGGAAAGCGCGAATTCCGCTTTCGGTTGCCTCGTTTAACGCTTCCGCCACGGCCTGCTCGCCACTCAAACCGAGCCGGATATTTTGCGCTTCTTTGAACCAGTGAAAAGCACGCAATGCAGCCCAAGCACAACCGGCAACAAACGGCAAAGTGACCAAGAAACCGAGTGCAAGAAACGAAGCCGGAGCTTTTGCGCCAAACAAACCAGCGAGAAAAACCGCACAAACACCGGAAAAAGCGGAAAAAACCGATGCCGTTAATAGACAATTCAAAACCGAGTCAAAAGTTTTTTCTAGGCGGATGGAAAGCGAATAACCCGGTGGGCGAAGTAGTTTTTCGGTTTGCGGTGGTTTTTCCGTTCGTTTCCTTTGGCGGCGATCCCAAACAATCGCCAGAATCAAAACCACAAGCGGAGCGAACACCGCCAGCAAAACCGAAATCGTGGTCGAATCAAATTTCACTTATATTTGTGGTTTGGAATGCTTTTTAGAAAATGTCAGCTTGCTTATTTGTCTGCTTTTCCGTTTGATTAAAGAGCATTCGGGAAATTATGTAAAAACCAATAAAAAAATTTAGCGTGGCTTCAGCTACGGTCTCGTCTGAAAACCGCGAATTTTACGGAGAGAGCCAGCGAAGCACGCGCCCAACCGGGCGCGGCTTTTCGTGCTTCTCTCCAAGGCGCTTCGCGGTGCCTCAGACGGGGGTGTGTTAGGCTCGCGCCCCTTTTGTTTCGTGGCACAGTTGCGCTGGAAAGGAATCAGCCATGAAAGAAAATCCGCCTGTTTTGTCAAAACCGTCTCTACGTTTTGAGGAAACGAAAACAGCACGTTGGCTGTGCTGGCCGTTCAAACCCACTCCGTTCTTGGTGAAGTTTTCAATAGTAGCAAGCATTTTGGGTTTAATCATTGTAGCCGCCGTATTTTTTTCATTTGTCATCGGACAGGTGAATTTTCCATTTAAGGTGGATTACCGCAAAGCACTCACTGGTAGCAGTTATGTAGCTCAAATTGTCAACACTTCCGACAAAGTTCAATCGGTGAAAGCCACGTTCCATAACCCTACGTTCAATCGGACAAAAGTTTATACACTAATTGTAAATGCTCATCAACTTAGAGAAATTGGCTATCTGGAGGGCTGGGCGGCAAGTTCAGGAGATACCGTCACGCTGGAATGTAAGGGTGTGTCGAAGAAGTTCTACCTCCCTTGAATTATGGTAAGTTCGCACCCTTATTGTTTTCGTGGCTGGCCGAGGCTGGAAAGGAATTCTTTATGAAATTAAAAAAACTGCCGCTTGCCGCATTTGCTTTTTGCGGTTTCTTCACTGCCATTAATCCCGTCTTCGCCCAAACTTGGACGCAAACCAGCGCACCGACTAATTATGGTTGGACTTCCGTTGCCTCCTCAGCGGATGGAACCAAGTTGGTAGCGGTTGGATACTTTTCTATTTATACCTCGACGAATTCGGGCGTCACTTGGATTTCAAACGCGCCAAGTGCGGATTGGATTTCCGTTGCATCTTCAGCAGATGGAAACAAATTGGTAGCAGCAGCGGGATACTATAACGGCTTCATCTACACCTCGACGAATGCAGGAGCAACTTGGTTGGTGACTAGCGCGCCGGACACGAATTGGGTTTCGGTCGCGTCCTCTGCGGATGGAACCAAACTGGTAGCAGCGGCAGGGAATGGCTATACGTTCAACGGCATAACGATCCCCGGTTTAATCTATACTTCGACAAATTCTGGAACAAGTTGGACAGCGACCAGCGCGCCTAGCACGAATTGGCAAACCGTCGCTTCATCGGCGGATGGAACTAAATTGGTAGCGGTGGTTGCCGGTGCGGTTGATGGTGGTATCGGTTCTGATGGTGAACCTTATGGGGTTGAAACGGATGGCCTCATTTACACTTCGACCAACGCGGGAGCAACTTGGCAGGCAACTAGCGCAGTCGCCTTTGGATGGAATTCAGTCGCTTCATCGGCGGATGGCAGCAAATTGATTGCGGCAAGTTGGGGCGGCTGGCTTGTCAGTTCAACGAATTCGGGGGCAACTTGGGCAACGGTTAACCTACCACCTAATACGAATTATTTTACTTGTGTTGCCTCTTCAGCAGATGGAAGTAAATTGGTTGCGATAGCCAACCTTGTAAATTGCGGCGGACAAGGCTTGATTTATATTTCAACCAATTCGGGAGCTAGTTGGATGGACACCAGTGCGCCAAATCAGGATTTTCGTTCGGTCGCATGTTCACCCGACGGAAACAAATTGGTGGCGGCGGTGAACGGCGGCGGCATTTACACTTGGAAATACTATGCGCTAACGGAGCCACCAATCGGCTATCTTAATGCCACTGGAAATGGCGGCACAGGAATTTGCTTGGATTTCTTAACGCAGACCAACACGATTTATTACGTCCAAGCCTCTTCTAATTTAACGACATGGACTAATTTTGACGGCCCGTTTCTGGGGGACGGAAGCCTATTTATTAAAACCTATCCCACGACAAATCAAAGCAATTGTTTTTATCGGTTTAGCGCAACGTCGCTGGAATCGTGGTGAAAAGTAAGTCACTATAAATCCGCCACAATCGGAACGTAAGGTTTCCCACGCCTCGTTTCGCCAAGCGAAACCGTGATTTTGAAAGTTCTTTCTATGGAATGGGCTAGGGACTCATTGAATTGCCGCAAGCGATGGAACGGCTTCGCCAGACGAACGCGCGGCTCGACGCAGAATTGATTCACGTCGCCTTGAACGGGACAAAGCCCGGAAGGGAAAATAATAGCGGGCGCGGATTCCGCCGCCGGAATTTGCACAACTTTTGCACAGATTCCGTGGCGACTTTTGGCTTTGCACAACTTTTGCACACGCTGAAGGATTGCACGGATTTGCACAAAATTTCCTGCCGCTCATTGCTCGTAAATGCAAGAAATAGCTTGCAATCAAAGGGTGTTCTTGGTATCTCTATAGGCAATGAATGGCAACGAAACACCACTGACCGGCACGCAAGGGAATGGCCAGTTTTTAGGTTCAACTCCTCTCGCGCGCACCAGCTCCGAACGCTTTCGGGGCACAACACACACACACACACACCTGCGCCCTGGGCTGTAACATTCTCCGCAACAAAGAGACCTGCCGGGTCAATAGCCCCACGTTTCACATAATCCCTGTTAAGACGGAGGATATGGCACCGCCGGAGCTTTCAGAGAGAACAATTTCCCGAATTCACGGTGGCCCGTCTAGGTGGTTTCCGGGGTATACCATTCCGCCGCCCGCCAGTCCGTCTTCGCCGCTTCCCCTCCCCAACTTTCGAGAATTGTTCGTTGGCTGGCAAGGTGGTAACGTTACGGCGTTTTAGATGGGCGCAGCTTCACAATCTGAGAATTTGAAGAAATCCTGGATTTCCGAACATCCCCGCTTCGTGATCGGGGTGGTCCTGGTTGGATGTCTGGCTCCGTTTATCAACAAGGCG
>Ga0187874_10001974_pt1 | contig 16743 bp, 16 predicted proteins | sample June2016WEW_16_1_3_FD_132993 | JGI IMG/M metagenome (GOLD analysis project Ga0187874, IMG submission 132993) | Peatland microbial communities from SPRUCE experiment site at the Marcell Experimental Forest, Minnesota, USA - June2016WEW_16_150 | ecosystem: Environmental > Terrestrial > Soil >... | reverse complement strand
GGGGCTCCACGACAAGATTGCCGGCTGCCTTGTACTCCTCCAGGACTAAATCCCTTTTTTTCCGGAATTTTAAAAAAGCCCCCGTTAGCAGAGGGGACAACCTCGTTTGCGCAGAAAGGAATACACGTTACCGGATGCTCCTATACAGGTGCAGACGTGAATAAAAACCAAGGGAACGATCAGCGGTACCGCAGCTTGATCCCGAGCAGGACGAGGATCAAAACAAGCGAGATGCCATTTGCCGCGATGATGGGAAGGGCGCCTGTCCAAACTCCGTAAACGAACCAGAGGGAGACTCCGACCGCATATAATACAAGCATAGAGAGGGAGATGTCCTTGGTCTCCTTGAGCTGCCAGCTCCGGATAACCTGCGGGACATAGGCGACTGTGGTAAGTGTCCCGGCGATAAAACCTACGAGTGTTATGGTATCCATCGCACCATCCTCATTCTATTGGGTCATCAGCTCATTTATAACGGTGGGCATGTGGTGCGAAGGTCGTAAATAAGGCAATTGTCTGCACGGCCCACGCATATCACCTACGATCACACCGGTTCCGGTGAGAACTGGTCAGCGACCACCAGCCAGCGGCCACCCTGTTTTACAAGCGTGAACATGTCCCGTCCCCGCATGGCTATCTCCTGTCCGCCCATCGAAAACCGGATCGTGAAGAAGTACGTGAGCACGGCACAGGTATCGCTGCAGAAGAAACTGACCCGGTAACCGGTCTCATTCCATTCGTGGATTTTTGCCGCCTCCACAAATCCCCGCCAGCCGGCAACATAAGCCTCCCTGCCTTCGAGCCGCCCGGGCGTTGTCGGGGAGATTGCCACTGCATCCGGGTGGATGTACCGTCCAAACGCCTCTTCGTCCCAGCTCTGTGTCCAATGCCGGTTCATGTCCCGGATCATTGTTGTCACTTCGTTTGTACGTTCTGCATCATCCATGATATTCCTCACATCCTCCATTTGTATGCGTTGAGGTTATATCCTGCAGGACTGTGCACCGTGAAAGTGCCCACGGCCAGGGATCCACGATGCAGGTCGCCAGAGAATAGTTTACCACTTCAGCAGGTTACTCCGGAGAGACGGACAGGGTTGATCTTTTTTGTGTTAATGCGATCCCGGTCGCCTTGAAAAAAGTGTAACAGAACACACCGTCCGGCTCGCAGGTTCGGTATAAATTCGCAATCCCCTGCTCCCATTCGTCCCGTGTCATCATCCCCCGGGAGAGCACGATATCCCGGACCCCGGCAACCATCGCGGTGAATGTCTGGCGCGTGAACCCGTCGACAAGGCCTGGCCGCGATGCATCGACATACACCATCCGCGGAGATACGTGCACGTCCGCATACCCGGCCTGCACAAGCATCGGGTAGAGTTCGCGGCCGATGAGGGCATTTCCCCCGGCCTCCCGCTGGAGATGTACCAGGCACTGGATCGCTTTTTTCGTCTCTGCGTTGTCTGGATGGAAATACGCCGAACCGTGATCGCCTTCGATGACGGTGACCGTCCCGCCCGGTTTGAGAAAAGGGCGGAGTATTTTGAGTGCCCGTCCTGGATCGGCAAGGTGTTCCAGCACGAAGCAGATGAAGATGTGATCGAAACTCGCCGGTACGAACGGGAGGCTGAAGAGGTCGCCGGCCTGGAAGGTCACGTTGGTGATCCCTTCGGCCCGGACCCGCGCCTTCGCACGCCTGACCGAGTCCGGGGAGATATCTATGGACGTGATCTCTGCTTCCGGGCTGTTCTTTGCAAGGATGACCGTCTGGGCGCCGGTCCCGCAGCCAACTTCTAGCACCCGGCTCCCGGCCGGGTACCGGGTATCGTTATGGAGAAGGGAGGTCAGCGTCCGGGCCTGGTCACTGAGCCGTTCTGCTTCACGGTCTGAATATCCGTGAACGTATTCCACCCGGTTCATGTACACCTGCCCGGGTACCGGTGCAGCTTCCCCGGTATAAAAGCACGGCGCTTTCATTGGGAAACCAGAATGCCTCTCCATGTACGCCTCCCCATTATATCGGATATCAGGCAGACGTTCGCGATTGTGTCGCGAGACTGACCTGCCTAAAGTGTGGAGGGTAAAAACTTCTTCCCGACACCCACAGCGGACTGATGGCGAAAACCGCACGCCCGGTGCGCCGTGAATCTATACATTTCCCACAAGGTATGCGATGAACCGGACGAGCGGGAATGTACCGAAGATCACTACTAGGCAAATATCTCGCCGGGCGCCATTCAGATCGGGAAACGGGGCTCGCAGCCATGATTGGCAGGCCATGGCCGGAGAGGAGACAGAGAAGACAGAACGCGTATTTCTGGTCGGACGCCGGGTGGATACAACAAATAAGCCTGCTCATGATGGGCAGAGCCGGGCCCGCAGGTTGGTTTCCCCAAGGGCAGTTATTCCGGTTCTTTCGGCCTCTCTTCTGGTAACGCCTTCCGAAACAGGTATCCGTCCTTGGGGATAACGATCTCGAACCGTGCACCTTTCCCCATCACACCGGTCTCCCTGATAGAGATTCCGGTTATCGCAAGGACCTCCCGGGTATGGTAGAGGGTGAGTCTTGTCTTGGTGCCGAGACCTTCCCCAAAGATATGCTCCTTGTCTTCCGTAGGTACACCAACCCCGTCATCCTCGATCGTGAGAATTCCGGCATCCCCCCGGGGGCTAAAAGAGATCTTCACCTGCGTTACGGTCTTCCCATGCTCCTTCGCATTCTCCAGGAAGTTCGTAAAGATGCGTTCAAGGAGCGGGGGGCAGTATATACCAAGATCCTCGATTTCAGGGCCCGACGTTACCTGGAAAAACTGTGTCTGGACCATTGCCCGTTTGATGACCTGCCGCAGGGAATACCATTGAGGAGGTTCTTTCCCCAGTTGTTCGAAATCCAGCATCAGAGAGATATATTTTTCAATGAGTGAGAGCTGGTGGTCGATCTTGCCCGCTGCGGACTGGATCCCGGAACTATCGTTGAGGGAATGACTGATGAGATAATTGTATCCCCGTGCAGCAGTCAGCTGGTTCCTGATGTCCTGAAGCGTTATTTCCGAGAAGAGGCTGAGTTTTGCATTTGCAATCTGGAGAGCCTCTTCTGCCTTCTTCCTCTCCGCAAGTTCCCGCCTTGCGATATCCCGCATCTTCTGGAACCCGGTTACCTGGTGGCTGAGGTCAGTCACATCCTCGATAACCAGCATCGCATCAACCTCATCACCCCCAAGCCGCACCGGGAGCACCGCTCCTCTCTGGATCCGGGAGGTCCCGTCAGGCAGCAGGGAGGTGATGAGGTGCGGGTGGAATTTTGACGAAAGATACACCGGGCTGTTCCCTTCAAAAACCTGGGGTAAACGGGTGGTGATTGAAGGTTGATTGAGGGTGGGAGATTCAAGAAGGAGGTTTTTCCCCAGAATATTACCCTTTTTGATGCCGGTCCATTCTTCCATGCACCGGTTCCAGAACAGAATGGAGAAGTCCTTTCTTATGATGACAATCCCGGAAGGAAGCATATCCAGCAGGGCAAGGCATTCAGTGCTGATCACAGGACCACCCGTGTATTTTCCACGGCCACCTCTATCCGTTCATTTTCTGTACGCTCTTCATCAGCTGCTCCATGGATCCTACCTCAAGGACAAGGAGGATCGTCCCTTCGATTTGCATGGCTTCTATCAGGAACTGGGTGCGGGCGATAATGATCCAAGGATTCCCTTCCCCGTCAATATAGTTTGCTGCGATAGAGAAGAGCCGCCCTTCGTAATAAACCGGCAAGGAGAACGCGAAGTGCTCTGATAGGACGTTTGAGATTGAGCCCATAACGGCGTTGATGATGATATTTCCTACTTCCTTGAGGGTCTCGACCTGCACTGCGTCCATATTGGTCGCGGGACTCTGGTCTCCGGAGAGGAGATTAACGAGGGATAACGCACTATCCGGGGGAAAAACCAGCGCCGTCACCCCGGAAAAATTCCCCTGGAACTCCTGGATTACGGTCGAGAGAATGTCCGCCCCGAAAACAGTTTTGTTAACATTGGCGATTTCCCCGATCGGGACCAGCTGGATCTCCGGAACCCGGAGCTGGATATGCGAACCGGTTATATCGTTGAGCAGCCCCGCCGCCTTTCCCACCCCGATATTGATCATCTCGGTGATCGCATCACGGGATTCATCGTCAACTATCATGCACATCACGGAACCCGGATCGCATCCCGGACTGCTGAAATTATCTGTTCCTTATTCACCGGTTTATTCAGGACAGCGCATGCACCCAGATCCCTGCACCGGCGCGCGGTCGTCTTCTGGATATCTGATGTGAGGATAATAGCCGGTATGTTCAGCTTCTTCGTACGTAGTGCTTCGAGAACCTGGAACCCGTCACCATCAGGCATAAGAAGATCGGTGATGATGAGATCCGGCTTCAACTGTTCGGTACGTTCGATTCCCTGTCTCCCATTTTCTGTCAGGAAAACTTCGAATCCACTTTCCGTCAGCATTTCTGAGAGGATTTTCCTCTGAAATGAAGAATCTTCAATGACCAAGATTTTTGCCATATGCAATCACCATCAGGATTACCGAATACCGGCTCTTTCCATTTAATAGGGATCTCTAAAATCTAAAAGGATTGCTATTACGAATTGCCGGGACACCAGACAATAGTCCTGATGGCATATCCCGCATAATCCATCCCGTATGTTGACAACGAACCAGACGTGCTCGACATCCCCGGGCTCTTTCTCGAAAAAGAGTGCGGAAATTTCCAGGGAGGGGCCAGTACCCCGGCAAAACAGGCGCCGGAGTCGTCCGTAATTCCGGCCTGCGATAAGAGGATCCCCGATTACCGGATACCGGGAACAACGGCATCGGTTTCTTAAAAGAGCTCCGGGAAAAATCCCCAAAAATCTTAAAACCCCGATGAGTTCTCCAAGGCCGGGGAAGACGACACCTCGTTCAAGCCCGGTGCCGACTGACCGGAGAAATAACGATACTCCTGAAGTGCGGCGGGTAGAATATCCTTCCCGACACCCGCAAAGGATCGGAAAAGATGATGGCATCGCCCTCTTTTTCCGCGGTCACGATATACGAGTGGTACCGCAGCCGTTGTACTTCCGGCAGTGCGAGGTACGGTGCGACCTCATCCGGGTCGGTGTTTCTGAATTTTGGGTAGTCCACAGGGTCGCAAATCCCAACCCCGATCCGGTAATCCCTCACGGTCCAGACATCAGCAGTTCCGCCGATCACCAGCCACCGCAGCGGATTTATGGCGGGGATCGCACGCCCGGCGCCACGGATATTCGTATGTGCCACAAGGTATGCGACGACCCGGACAGACAGGAACGCACCGAGGATTACTGCATAGGCAAACATTCCGCCGGCAAGGGCAACCACGCCGAGCGCCATCCAGATCAGGAAAACGAGGCTTGTCGCCATGAGGAGCAGACTGGGGCCGGGGAGGATACAGAGCCCGTATTTCCGGTCTGATGCCGGTGCGAACAGCGGGATGCCGGGGCAGGCCGGCAGGTCAAGACCGATGTGCAGGAACGCGCCGGCGAGCACAGCGGCAAACCCGGAAGGGCCGGCGCGGACGAGGATGGCCGGGTCGATAAGCCCGGCAAGGACTGCAAGGGCGATGCCAACAAAAGCGAGGACGGACATCACGACCGCACCCGCGAGGCTGTGGGCAATTCCCCCGTGTGTGAAGAGATAGAGCGGGGGATGCCGGTCGGAGATAAGCGAGAAGAGGACATCGGTATCGATAATCACCGCACCGATAACGACAAACGGCAGGAGCTGCGGGAAGCCGAGCGCGTATGCGAGAATGGCGGCAACAAGCGCGTGAGTGAGGGAGTCCACAATTCTGGTTACCAGATGAAACTACAAAAGGGTGCTCGTCCCTGCAAAACGCCGGGGCCCGATCGTAAAGCGTGGCCCGTACCGGCAGCTCCGTTCTTGTCGTTGACGGTAAAAATGTCAGGAATGATAGATATAACCTGGCGGTTACATCTCCGGAAAGTACTCAAAAGCCGGGCGATAAAGTATAGCACTACCAAGGGGGTGCTGAACCGGGTATGAAAATGCAATCAGTCTGCTGTCTCCGTAACGTGAAGGAGGCCGGGCCTCTTATCCTGATCGTTTTCTGTATCATCTCGGTCTTTGCCGCCGGGTGCACGGGTACCGGTACGACTTCGGCCGCCCCGGCCCCTGCCACATCGGCCACTCCTGCAGCCTCAACGATCGCCTCGTCCCGCTCCCTGTCTGCATCGCTGTCCCTCGACCCCATTGTCGGTGTCTGGAGGAGCCCGGGTCCCGCGTACCAGTTCAGGATTGCATTCGATGTAAATGGAAAGACGCAGGAAACCTATGCAAACCAGCCCGCGGTCATGTACAACGGAACGTGGCAGCTAACGGGAGGCAACACGTACCTCGTGACCCGTGATACCGGGGGAAAGACGGCCTGGATCTATTCCCCTGATTTCAATACCATCTGCAAACAGGCAGTTCCCGGCATCATCTATTCGTTATACCAGGGAGCGGCCAGTACCGGCAGTTCAGCGGCGGTCCTCTCCGGGACCGGGAGTATGGTGGTCCCCTTTACCGCGACCGAGACCGGCCTGTGGGTGTTTACTCTGGACTATTCAGGCCAGAATAATTATATCGTCTGGCTCACAGACAGCGCGGGTAACCGGCTCGCGCTCCTCGCAAATGAGATTGGCACCAGTTCAGGTATAAAATCCCGGAAACTGGACGCGGGGAGGTATTACCTGAACGTGACAGCAAGCGGCCCGTGGACCATCCAGGCAACACTGTCCTGATACGGCCTCCCTTTTTTCCTGCATGGCGAAAAGGCGGGAAGGTTCGGCACCGGTATGAAGATCCAGTACTTCGTGGCCGATGCCCGATGGTACCGGGTGGAACCGGTGTGGGGTGTGAAATCATTTGATCATGGCTACTACCGGGAGTTAATCGATACGGCATATTCCGAGATCGCGTTTGCATTTTTATGAGATGGGATCCCTGTTAATCGAGTGGTGCTTATAGCGAGCCCCGCCATACGTTTCTGTGGGCGTTTTTCATGGGACCATTAAGGGATTGTATTCCCTTTGTGAGAATGGCAAGATATAATATGACTCTCAAACAATAGCGAGCCATTAGAACGTTGTCCTCATGTACCGCATTCTCTATGTCGATGATGAACCCAGTTTGCTGGAGATCGGCAAACTCTTCCTTGAGCGAAGCGGGCAATTCATCGTTGACACCATAACCTCAGCTCCCGCTGCCCTTACTCTCCTGAATTCAAAGAGTTACGACGCCATTATCGCGGACTACCAGATGCCGGACATGGATGGTATCGAATTTTTGAAGAAGATACGGACTTCGGGAAATGCCATACCATTTATCCTTTTCACCGGGCGAGGACGTGAAGAGGTTGTCATCCAAGCGCTGAACGAAGGGGCAGACTTTTACCTCCAGAAAGGCGGTGAGCCCAAGTCACAGTTCATCGAGCTCGCACACCAGACCAGCCAGGCTATCCAGCAGAGAAGGGCAGAGGCGAACATACGTGACCTTAAGCGCCGAGAAGCGGATATCATCAACTTCCTCCCGGATGCGACATTTGCAATAGATACCGATGGGCTGGTGATCGCGTGGAACCGTGCTATTGAAGAGATGACAGGTGTTCCGGCAACGGAGATGCTGGGAAAGAGAGATTACGAGTACGCAATCCCTTTCTACGGGCAACGGCAACCGATCCTGATCGATTTAATCTTTGAATCTGAGGAGGCCATCGCCAAAAAATATGCACATATCATCCACAAAAAGGACATCCTGCTCGCCGATACAACCCTCCCCCACCTTAAAGGAAAGCCGGCCACGCTCATGGGAATTGCGAGCCCGCTTTACGACCGTCACGGCAAGATTGTTGGTGCGATCGAGTCGATCCGGGACATCACCGAGCGGCGACGGGCAGAAGAGGAGATCCATTCAGCAAACGACCAACTTGCTGCTTCCGCCGAGGAGCTGCGATCACAATATGATGAGCTGGCGAAGAGCGAGAAGCGGATCCGCGAGAGCGGGGCACAGTTCCGGTCAATCTTCGAGAACAGCCCGTATCCCATTGCCATCAGCGACTCCAGGACCGGTAAATATGTTTTCACGAACGAGGCCTTTCAGCGCATCACCGGTTACCCTGAAGAAGAGATCATCGGGAGAGATGCACAAGAGCTGGGAATCATGACGCCGGGGGACTTAAAGCGGCGGACTGCATTATATCAGACGCAGGAAAAAGTCGAGAGCGAGCTCTTTACTATCATCAAAAAAGGGGGGGATACAAAGTCCTCCGTCCTCATCTCGTTCATTCCCATTACGACAAACAACCAGCCCGCGATCCTGACGATGGCCGTGGACATCACAGAACGCATATGGGCAGAAGGGGCGCTCCGGGAGAGCGAGCAGCGGTACCGGAATGTTGTTGAGGACCAGACCGAATTCATCTCCCGGTTCTCACCAGACGGCATTCATGTCTTTGTCAACGAAGCCTACTGCCGGTGTTTCGGCCTGAAACGTGACAAGATCCTCGGGCACCGGTTCCGCCCAAAGATCCCTGTCGAAGATCAGAAGCGCGTGAAACAGTTCTTTGAATCCTTAACAATGGACCATCCCGTCGGTACCATCGAACACAGGATCATTATGCCGGACGGCAGCATACGATGGCAGCGGTGGAGTGACCGCGCGATCTTCGATCCTTCCGGAACGATTACCGAATATCTGTCGGTAGGCCAGGATATTACGGAGGAAAAGGAGACTGAAAAAGCATTACAGGAGAGCGAACAGCGCAACTCTGCCATACTCGCCGCAATGCCAGACCTCCTTTTTGTTCTCTCCCGTGACGGCACCTGTCTCGATTTCCAAGCAGCCGACAAGAACCTGCTGGCTATGCCACCGGATCAGATCATCGGAAAAAACATTCTTGACGCCGGTTTTGATGCCGATGCCGCAAAGGCCATTCTACTGGTGATCTCAGCAGCGATCGAGACCGATACACTCCAGCAGGTCGAATACAAACTTGCCGTACCTGCAGGCATCTCCTGGTTCGAGGCCCGGTTAGTCAGGCATGGTGCTGACCGGGTACTGGGTATTGTCCGGGATATCACCGAACGTAAACAGAAGGAGCAGGTACTGCATGAAAACGAACAACGCCTTACTTCCATCTATAATACTGTCGGAGACAGCATCTTTCAACTGACCGTCGAACCTCATGAGCAGTACCGCTTTACTTCAGTCAACTCGGCTTTTAGCAGGACCATCGGAGTGCCTCCCGAACAGGTTATCGGCAAGAAGGTGACCGAGATCATTCCCGAACCGTCTCTCTCCATTGTTCTGGAAAAATACCGGCAGGCCATCGAAGAAAAGGCCATCGTTCGTTGGGAGGAAACCTCCGATTACCCCAGTGGGCAGCTGATCGGAGATGTCAGTGTCGCACCCATCTTTGATGAGGCAGGTAACTGTACACACTTGATCGGATCAGTGCATGACATCACCGAACGCAAAAAGGCGGAAGAAGCATCCCGTCAGGCGAACAGGAAGCTCGCCATCCTTATAAACATCACCAGGCATGACATCAACAACCAGCTTCTGGCTTTGAATGGTTTTGTTGAGTTACTTCGCGAGAAGATCCCGGATCCAGCTCTTGAGAATTATTTCACGTGGATCAAGCAGGCAAGTACCCGTATTTCCTCTATAGGCCAGTTCGCAAAAATATATACTACAATCGGAGAAACGGCTCCCAGATGGCAGGATATACGCACTCTTGTGGACACTGCAGCTAAGCAAGTTCCACTCGGGAAGATCCTGGTGAAAAACGATCTGCCTGCCGGAATAGAAGTGTTTGCTGATCCACTGATTTTCAAGGTATTTTACAATCTGATTGAGAATGCGGTACGGTATGGCAGGAAGATTACCACCATCCGGTTCTCTGCTGAGGAATGCGATGGCACTCATGTCGTTGTATGTGAAGACGATGGTGATGGTATCCCTGCTGAGGACAAGGAACGAATCTTCGATTGGGGCTTTGGGGAGAACACCGGGCTTGGTCTGGCCCTTTCCCGGGAAATTTTGGGTCTCACCGGCATCACCATTCGTGAGAATGGCGAGCCGGGTAAAGGAGCACGGTTCGCGATGGTCGTGCCACCCGGCTCATTCCGCATATAGACAACGGCGAGCCCCATCATGCGTTTCTATTGGCGTTTCTCATGGGGTATAGGTTTATTGATGCAGAATGATGTTGCGCATGAAAATAATCCCTGTTTTGAGGCTACAAGGAGATCGAGATCATCTTTTTCTCTGTAAAAGACCAGAAGGAGAATAAGCCCGATTTTAGTCTAAAAGTGGAATTAGACTTTAACTAGCGGTAATTAGGCCAGGGCCGAGATTTGAACCCGGGTCGAGGGATCCACAGCCCCTTAGGATAACCAGACTACCCTACCCTGGCAGATGTTCCTGTTAACTTGGTCGTGAACTCTGATTAATTTAACTCCCTGCCCCGCGGGAACCCGGCGACAAAAGGACCGGCCGGACCCTGACAACTGTCCGGGAGCGATTATTAATAGGGAGGGGCGTCCATTAAGTTATCAGGTGGCTCTGACAGGAGATTTGTAAGGATGGCATGCGGCGTTGTGACGATGCCGCGCCATGGATGATTTTTAATCCACTATTCAGGGCACGTGCGAATGGGAGGGGTGGGGAGATGGCGGCAGACCCGAAGATCAGGACCCCGATTGTGTGCGTCATGGGGCATGTGGATCACGGCAAGACCTCGCTTCTCGACCGGATACGCGGCTCATCGGTCGTCACATCTGAAGCGGGCGCGATCACCCAGCATATCGGGGCGACGATCGTCCCCATCGAAGCGATCCGCACGATGAGCGGATCGATGGAGAAAATCCCGATCAACATCCCCGGGCTGCTCTTTATCGATACCCCGGGGCACCATGCATTTACCACGCTGCGTGCCCGGGGCGGGGCGCTTGCCGACATGGCAATCCTCGTCGTAGATATCAACCAGGGGTTTCAGCCCCAGACGATCGAGGCACTCCAGATCCTGCGTAACTGCAAGACGCCGTTTGTGATCGCGGCGACAAAAATTGACCGGCTCCACGGCTGGAGGATCAACAGGAACGAGTTGTTCCTTTCGACGTTTGCAAAACAGAACGAGCGGGTCAAGACCGATGTTGAGACGAAAACCTACGAGATCGTGGGTAACCTCTCGGACCTCGGTTTCTCCGCCGACCGGTACGACCGGGTTTCGGATTTCCGGCGCAACCTTGCAATCGTGCCGGTGAGCGCCCACACGGGTGAAGGGGTTGCCGACCTTCTTATGGTCATGATCGGGCTTGCCCAGCGCTACCTCGGCGAGGAACTCAAACTCTCGGTCGCGGGCCCGGGGTCGGGCACAGTCCTTGAAGTAAAAGAGGAGCGGGGCCTCGGGGCGACGCTCGATGTGATCCTGTATGACGGCACGCTCTCGGTTGGCGACGAGATCGCGATGGCCTCGCAGAACGATATCGTGGTGACCAAGGTCCGCTCGCTCCTGAAGCCCCACCCGATGAAGGAAATCCTCGTTGAGGACAAGTTCGAGCACGTCAAGTCCGTGGTCGCAGCGGCGGGAATCAAGGTCTCCGCCCCGGGCCTTGAAAAGGTGATCGCCGGCTCGCCGCTCTTTGTCGTCCGTGGCAATCTCGACGAACTCACGGCTAGGATCAGAAAGGAGATGCAGGAGATCCACGTCAACCTTGCCGAGGAGGGCATCGTGATCAAGGCAGACACGATCGGCGCTCTCGAAGCGCTCTGCAAGGAACTGGAGGCAAAAGATATCAAGGTAATGCGGGCACAGGTCGGCCCTGTGAGCCGGCATGACCTGATCGACACCGAGACGATCAAGAACCCGAAATTCCGCGTGCTCCTGTCGTTCAACACCCCGATCCTCCCAGATGCAGCGGAGATTATCAAGGACCCGCTCTACACACAGGTCAAGGTCTTCTCCGCGCAGGTGATCTACCAGCTCATCGACCAGTATGTCGCGTGGCGCGACGAGCAGAAGAGGATCGCGGAGAAGGCGCAGTTCGAGCACGTGATGATGCCGGCGAAGATCCGATTGCTGCCGGACTGCGTATTCCGGCAGAGCAACCCGGCGGTGGTCGGCGTGAGGGTGCTGGGCGGGAAACTCAGGGGCGACGTCGACCTTGTCAAGCTGGACGGGAAAAAGGTCGGGCACCTGAAATCCATGCAGCTCCGTCAGGAGGCGATACGGGAGGCAGACGCCGGCCTCGAAGTGGCGATCTCGATCGAAGGGGCAACCATCGGCCGGCAGCTGAACGTGGGCGACGACCTGCTCGTGGATCTCCCCGAGCGGCACGTGAAAGTGCTCGAACGCGAGATGCTCAAGAACCTTAACGTGAGCACACAGGAAGTGCTCGCCGAGTTCGTGGCGATCCGGCGAAAGGCCGAGCCGTTCTGGGGCAAGTGACCGGCTTGAAAGCCGATATGTGTAACCGGCATGCGCGGCTGGTCCAAAAGGACGCGAGGGTTTAATAGCGTACTGGTATAATAAGATGGGTACTTCACGTGCACAGGCGTTGTTGCGCCGTCAGCCGGAAAGTGAACGGGATACCCGACGTCGCGGGCGTCCCGGGATAACCAATAAGGAGAATCAAGCATGGTTGAGTTAAAGGTTGTTGTATCAGACCCCAAGACCGGTCGCGCCTACAATGTTGATGCCAGCACCGGCGCAGCAGGCGCGATCGTGGGTAAACGCATCGGGGACGAACTTGACGCCGGCCCCCTTGGGCTTGCAGGCTATAAGATCCTGATTACCGGGGGCTCGGACCAGACCGGGACGCCCGCGAGGAAAAGCCTGCCGGGCGCCGGGAGAAGGAAACTCCTGCTCGCAGAAGGTGTCGGGTTCCACGCGGTGATGGAGGGCGAGCGCAAGAGAAAGATGATCCGCTCGCACGAAATCACCCCCGAGTTTGTCCAGGTCAACGCCCGCGTGACCGCATACGGCGAGAAGTCCCTTGATGAAATGTTCCCAAAGACGGAAAAGGCCGAGGGCGAGAAGAAGGCAGACAAGCCAAAAGAGAGAAAGGCCCGGAAATAACCGCGGCTCTTAATACTTTTTTCGGGGTATTGTTTTTGTTGTGGTGCGTTGCTGGTACGTGTGCGTGCCGAAGGGAGTTTGTTCCCGGGCCAGAAATGAAATCGGTTTTTTAAGATGTTCTTGGGGGCTTTTGCCCCCGCCGTGCCCCGGAGGGGCCCTGATGCGGGAACCCTCACACGTTTTATTGATATTTTCAAGAACCGGATGTGAACACAAAGAGCCCATGCCCGGTGCTTTTTAGAGCGCCAGTACTTCTCTAAATTATTCTCTGGGTACATTGAATGATCATCCATCCCCCCAAGGGTGTAAACCCCCCTACCCACATACATACGATCTCGCCCTCTCAATCCGGGGCCGAAACGGGCTTTTTTTCCATCAGGGTCTGGTGGTGAACACAAAAAGGGAACTATTTTGTCCACCACGGAAATTATCCCCGCAACTTGCGGCGAAAATCCCAAACCGGCCAAATAGCGGGGCGTTATATTATCCCTTTAGCGGTGTTCTGGAGGTGGTGTTTTTTAGTCGGCCTCATAATTGTCCGGTACCCGATCACGCCCCCGGAAGGCCACTATGGCCCCGAATCCGGATTGGGGAGTGTACAGAAAAATGATGAAGAGGAATGGGCGTTCCGGCTTTTACATGACTACTACCGATTTTTGGTGTTATTGATCCAATCTGAAATTAGTGAGGTACTGAGCACGGCAAAAGAATTCCCTCATTTTCGCGGAACCGGTTTTCCCGCTCCGCCTTCCCTTCTCAGGCCAGGGACGCAACCATGATAACCCCTCACGGTACAGCACTCCCCATAGCGGAGAATGTCCATGACAGGATTGCATGAAGGAATCCTCCAGCGGGACGGGAAGACCCGGGCCATCGTCACCCGGATCCCGGCCGGGATGGTCACACCCGACAATCTCGAAACAATTGCACGCACGGCCCGGAAATACCGGGTCCCGGTCCTGAAGATTACCTCCGGCCAACGGTTCCTTATTGCCGGCATCGCACCGGAGGATGTATCCGGTGTCATCAGGGATTTGGGCCCGCTCGCACAACCCGAGAGTGCGCCGTGTGTGAAGTTCGTGCAGGCCTGCCCCGGTACCGACATCTGCCGGTACGGGAACCAGAATGCCATTGCCCTTGCCCGGGCTGCGGACGGGCAGTTCAGGCACCAGCACTTTCCCGCAAAAGTCAAGATCGGGATCTCGGGATGCCCCCGGTGCTGCGGCGAGAGCCACACCCGGGACATCGGGCTCATGGGAACAAACCGGGGCTGGACGGTGCTCTTTGGCGGGAACGGCGGCACCAGCCCGAGATTCGGGGACGTGATCGCACAGGGCCTGTCTGCAACCGAGGCCCTCGACTGCACAGAGCGCCTTATGGAATATTACCGGAAGCACGCAAAGCCCCACGAGCGGACGGCCCGGTTTGTGGAGAGAATCGGGATGGATACGATCAAGGACGACGTGGTGTCGATGATGCCGTATGTGGGGGTGTGAAGGGAAAAACACTTGACGGGAATGGTACCTGTGTAGGGAACCCTCTCCAGTTAATCAATCCCCCTGTGAACTGATCTCAACATCACGGTCACCCCTCCGGAATCATTCCTCAAACCTTAATACCGAAAAAGAAGACTAGAAAAACACGGGCAATCTGAAAGGGGGAACCTGTGATGGCACTCTGTACACTCCGGGAAAAAGGCAACTGCCTCATCGTCACCCTCCCCGTCTCTGTCGATCACGTTGAGGCCATGACTCTGGAAAAAGAGCTCCGGGAATATGTCGCACGTCAGCCAAAAGCCCTCCTCTGCGACATGTCCGGCACCAAGTACGTATCAAGTTCCGGGCTCCGGGTGTTTCTTGCCATCGGGAAAATGGCAAAAACCTCCATGGTCCATTTCGGTATTTTCTCGCTCACAAAATTTGTCGATCATATTTTTTCCATGACCGGGTTTACGCAGGTTATCGCCATCTACGATACCGAAGAGGCAGCAGTCCGGGCGGTATCGAAATGGTAAACCCGGATCTCTTCCTCCCTTTCGTATCAGTTCCCCGGAGAGTGGCCTGGCGCAGGCGCACTAAAATGAATCCGTGTTCAGGTTCCCCCGTTTGACCGCACCCAGCCAGAACTCCAGAAACTCCGGTTTTAATACATCCAGCGTTTTTATGATGTTATAGGCAAATTCGACAAAACCCGGCGGATTTGCCGTGATAATCCCCCGGTCTGCCACGCTTAGCGCATGGACATACCTGCCCTCCCCGCGGTAGAGGGAGGCATGTTTCTTCAGCCACGCCGGGCCGGCACTGGTATGCCGGACCGAATCGAGAAAACCGTGCTTTGCCAGAAATAATGTCGCGCCGCATATTGCTGCCACCGGGATGTCGTTCCGGATACAGCTCTCAATGGGCGGGACAAGCCGGGCCGGATCCTTTTTCTCGTAGAGCGATGACCCCGGGAGAATGATCATCGCCGTTTTCTCAAGGTCGATATCATCGACAGCAACATCCGGGAGAATGGTCAGTCCCCCGAATGTCTTCACCGGCTCCCGGGTAAGACCAAACGTGATCACCGGATAACTATGGGTTTTGGGGATCTCCGTGTAGCGATCGGATATCATCGCAACTGCAAGTGCCGGCTCCCAGTCGGCGATCTCGGGGCACACAAAAAGGTACACATTTTTTTCCATTCCGTCACCTTGCACTACAACAACTACAATGTAAAGAATAAAAGAGCATGCAGGTGAGACGGGAAAGTATCCGGCACGATCGTAATCGTGATTTTTTCAGATGCAGTCCAGTCAGGAGGAGATTATCTCCCTATCAATTATTCAGCCACAACGACACGCGAAAAAAGAATTTCCGCCGGATCGACAGAGTTATACCGAGGCCGTGACCGTGACCTGACCGTGAGCTGCGCTCGTACTGTTGGATGCGAGCTGGTTGCCATTCTTGTAAATACTCACGGTCAGCGCATGAGTGGCGGTGCTGTCGGTTTTCTGGAAAAACGCGGTCACCGATCCAGTGGCATTGGAAACCTCGTACATCCGGGTCCCCGAGCCCGTTTCCTTCGTGGTCTTGCCGTTTGTTGTATAGGTGCCGGTGAAACCCCCGATATAATCGACAGTGACATACACGCCAGTACTGGGAACGGTCACCGGGGTTGTTGTTGCAACAACGATATTGGACGACGTCGACGCCGATGTGCCTGAGGCGGCAACGGCGGTGGTGGTTGGTTTTGCCGCCGCCGTACCGGAAGAGATGTGTCCTGCGAATGTTCCCCCGATACCGGTGAAGAAGAAGAGTGCGGCCACCACAACCACGACAATACCAGCTACCGTGACAATGAGAAGCCACGGGATCTCGGGCGACCTGCGCCGCCTGCCCCCATGTATATGCGTTCGCATGTGTACCTGTTTCACCTTTTGTTTAATATTGCTTTTTCAAGTGATACGGGCGCCGAATGAGAAATTATCCGGATAAAGCCCTGTAAAAGAAAGAATGGCACCGGCGTTATGCTTTCTTTACCGCCGCTAAAAGGGCATCGCGCAGGTCCTCGTACGGCACCCGGTATTTCTTCGCAAGCAGGACGAGTGCCGCCGGGGGCAGC
>Ga0187874_10001967_pt1 | contig 16821 bp, 15 predicted proteins | sample June2016WEW_16_1_3_FD_132993 | JGI IMG/M metagenome (GOLD analysis project Ga0187874, IMG submission 132993) | Peatland microbial communities from SPRUCE experiment site at the Marcell Experimental Forest, Minnesota, USA - June2016WEW_16_150 | ecosystem: Environmental > Terrestrial > Soil >... | reverse complement strand
ACGCCGTCAAAGCGCGCCAAGCCGCCATCGCTGCCGACCCAAAGATAGCCGTCGCGGGTTTGAGCCAGCGCGCGGACCGAGTTCTCCGGCAACCCCTGCTCGCGCTGCCAGGCGCGAAAGGTGAAGGGAGGCGAACCCTGGCCGGGACCGGAATTGGCCGCGGTGACAAAATCGGCGAAGGAAGTCGCGATCGCCATGTCGCTGAACGTCCAACCTTTTCCGCCACCGCCGTGTCGGAGGCGGATTTGATCGAAGGTGGCATTGGCCTTGAACTTGGTGGTGAGGCTTTCCGGCTGGGAATCTTCGGTGGCGTTGGGGCTGAGGTCCGGATTGAGCCAGACCGTGACCAGGTCCTCTTGCCGCGGCAGATATTGGACTTTGAAAACAATGGTGCGTTCGATTCCGCGGCGGGGCAATTCGTAAAGGTAAAACGTGCCCAGCCCCGCCGACTCCGGCTGCGAAGAATGCAGGTCCAAGTCGCCCGGGACCGTGTTGCTCAGGCCGGTCTCGCTGGTGTTGAAGGCGCTGTAAGCCCACGCTTTGAGCGAGTTGCCCACCGCCAGGCGGGCCGTGTCCCCCTCGTAAAGTTCAAAGCCGGCGAAGTATTCCTCCGTGCTGACATCCGAGAGCGGAGCGACGTGGAACTTGAAGTAGAGGGTGTTGGTGCTGGAATCGTTCTCCTTGACAGCCCCGCCGAGAATATCGGTCCCCGGCCCGGAATCATGCACCAGAGTGGCCCCCAAATCGCTCCACAAAATGACCGCCCGGACGGGGAACACCGCCCCCGCCATCAGGATCGCTCCCAAGAGAAAGCCGGAAATTGCATTGCGCGAACTCACAAGCTGTATGCGGCAGAATAGGTGCAAGGCCGCCGAAAAGCGAGCCAATATCCATCGGACCACAACTGACTATTTGGGCGGTTTTTCCAATCTTAATCTTGCTCGTAATTTTAATCCGAAGGAGATTACGATTACGATTAAGATTGAGATTAAGATCGGGAGCGGCTGCCCAAGAAAGTGAATTTATGTGTGGAATCATCGGATACATAGGCAGGAAGGACGCCAGTCCCATTCTGGTCGAAGCCTTGCGCCGGCTGCAATATCGCGGCTATGACAGCGCGGGGCTGGCCGTGCTGGACGACGGCGAGTTGCGCGTGCGGAAAAAGAAGGGCAACATCGACGAGGGCCTGGCGGCGTTGCTGCGCGCGCAGCCGGTGTCCGGCCCGCTGGGCATCGGCCATACTCGCTGGGCCACGCACGGCCCGCCTTCGGATGAGAATTCCCATCCGCACCTCGATCAGTCCGGCAGAATCGCCGTGGTCCATAACGGCGTGATCGAAAACTGCGATCGCCTCAAACACAACCTCGCCGCCGAAGGCCACGTGTTTCTTTCCGCGACGGACACCGAAGTCTTGGCGCATCTGATCGGCAAGCATTACCGGGAAAAATTGCCCGGCGGCGGCGCCCAGGCGTTGACCCAGGCGGTTTGCGACGCGCTGCGGGAAGTCATCGGCACTTACGGCATCGCCGTGATAAGCGCCGATCATCCCGACGTCATCATTGGCGCGCGGCGCGGCTCTCCACTCATCATCGGCATCGGCGAGGGCGAGAATTTTTTGACGAGCGACACAAATGCCATCGTCGCCCACACGCGGCAGGCGGTCTATCTCAATGATTACGACGTGGCAACGGTGACGCGGGAGCGGTTCGACGTGCAGAACCTGGGGGCCGACACGGCCAAGGTGCAGATCAGCCGGCTGGAGTTCGAGGCGCAGGACGCCGAGCGGGGCGCGTTCCCGCATTTCATGCTCAAGGAGATTTATGAGCAACCGCGCGCGGTCGAGAACGCGTTGCGCGGCCGCGTCGATATCGAAGGCGCCACCGCGCGCTTTGGCGGCTTGAATATGACGGCGGCTGAATTGCGCGGGATCGAACGGATTGTCATTGGCGCGACCGGCACCAGTTGGCACGCCGCGTTGGTGGGGGAGTACTTGATCGAGGAACTGGCCCATCTGCCGGTCGAAGTGGAATTCGCGCACGAATTTTACAACCGCAACGCGCCGCTGGAGCGCGACACGGTGCTGCTGGTCATTTCCCAATCCGGCGAAACGGCGGACACGCTCGGGGCGCTGCGCGAGGCCAAACGACGCGGGCACCGGGTCCTGTCCATTTGCAACGTGGTCGGCAGCACGGTGGCGCGGGAAGCCGACGGGGGCATTTACATGCACGCGGGGCCGGAGATCGGGGTGGCCTCGACCAAGGCGTTTACGTCAATGCTGGTCATCCTCGCCCTGCTGGGGGTCCACTTGGGCCGCATGAGAATGCTCTCGGTCCATCGCGCGCTGGAAATTCTGCGCGGATTGGAAGCGATCCCCAAACAGATCGAATCGCTATTGAAGCAAGCGCCGGCCATAAAAAAGCTCGCGCTCAAGTACGCGCAAGCGCGCGACTTCTTTTTCCTGAGCCGCGGCTACACCTATCCGATTGCGTTGGAAGGCGCGCTCAAGCTCAAGGAAATTTCCTACGTCCATGCCGAAGGCGATTCCGCCGCCGAAATGAAACACGGCCCCATCGCGCTGATCGATCCCGCGACGCCCACCGTATTCCTGGTCCCGAAAGATTCGATGTATGAAAAGACCATGGCCAACCTGGCCATGATCCGCGCCCGCAAAGGCCCGATCATCGCCGTGGCGACCGAAGGCGACATGGACATTGTGAGCGCGTGCGACGACGTGATTTATTTGCCTTGTACGCAGGAGCCGCTATATCCGATTTTGGCGACCGTGCCGCTGCAACTCTTCGCCTACGAAATCGCCGTGTCGCGCGGCTGCGACGTGGACAAGCCGCGCAACCTGGCGAAAAGCGTGACGGTGGAATAAGTGGGATTACAAGAGGAAATGAAAATTGTATCCGTAGAACAGGGTTTCCAACAAAGATGTTCGGTTTCCAACAATGAACACCGGTTTCCAACAAAACCTTTTAACGCTGGATTCCTAAGCAATCTGGTTATCGTAATGATCTTAACTCCTATTCGGCAAGCCGTCGGAAGACGTGTCCCTAATTCATCTGCACCTCATTCCAATTGGGACTGCCCTCCGAAATGAATCGTCTGACCGTTTGAATACCGAGATCAAACCCCTTATCAAGAAGCTCACGAACTGAACGCACGGTATATTTCGTAGGCAGCTTTCCTTTGTGAACCGCAACGGACCTTAGTGTGTAAAGCTCGCCGACAAGATCGAAAATTCTCTGCCGGTCTGCCTCCCCGCGACCGAGAAAGCGGGCTGATCTAATCTTCATCCGGAAGGTCAGTTCGCCCCGGTCGTCACCCGAGTCATTTAAATAGAGAGTTTCGAGCGCGATGCCCAGATCTATTGCGGCATCAACCACACCTTTTTCCGCCATCTGGTTTAGGCGCTCCATCGCAAGCCTGATATGGGCTTGGGTATTTTGATCACGCTTATGAAACGATGCGAATAGTTTTTTAGCCTCAGCCAAGGCGGCAGGCAGGAGTTTCTGGGGCCAGCACTGATCAATGCGTCGGCTTGGCTCATAGGGGCTGAAAGTCGGTACCCACTTGGGAATTCCGATCCATGATGCAAGTATTTGCCAGCGCCACGGCATAGCCAGGCCAATACATATGAGCGCATCATGGAGCACGAAATCAGGAGTGTGCTCTTTTTGGCTCGAGGTGTCGCTTTCTGCGTTGATGTGACGCTTGATTGTTTTGAAACTTCGATAAAGAGCGCTGGGCTTCCCAGAGATCATATGAATGATCTGTGTCCGAGAAATGCTGACCAGTTGTTTTTCGGGCGATTCCGGCAGATGCTCCCAAGGGAGAAGAGATATCCCTTCTCCTAAATCCGCTGGCTGGTCGAGGTCTAGTCCGTAGAAGGCCAAGACTTGATCGCATTGAAACTCCTTGGCCTTCAAATACGTTGCGAGATCTTCCAAAGTCTGGTCAATTTTGATTTCCAACGAGCGGTTGATAAGCCAGCTTGCCAAATTCGTATAGTTGAAGAGGCGTTTCACACCGGCGATTACCAGCGCTTTGTTGTTAAAGATCTCCAACTCGGGTTCTTTTCGTAGAGCCTCAATTAGAGCAACCATCGATGGTTCCGCATTGGCTGGATGGCTTTGCGCGCGGTCTGGACCTGACAACAGCATCGTGTACTTGGCAGTGGAGTCCAAGGCACCGTACACTTTCACGGTATTGTCCAACGCGGTGCGAAGACGCTCAGTGTTCATGGTTAGGTTTCGCGTGACCTCTCTGCTGTCAGGATGGATTCAAAAATGGCTTTTGAGAGGATTGGATATGCGGCGTTTTGGAATTCAGCGTCGTCCAGATAGCGGGTCACGATTTTGTCGCTCTCGCCCATGCGTTGGACCATGAGTTCTTCCACCAGCTTGCGGATGGCAAGTTGAAATTTGTCGAGTGGGTTCTCGTTTTGCTTTTACCCATTTGAACATGGCGGAAGGGTAAACACTCGGGATTGGCTTGTCAATATTGCCCTTGCGGCGCATCGTAGGACGCCTGCACTGTGCGTTCGCGGAGTCAACATGGTTTCCGCTGGACAGAAAAGATCCATTGTTCGTGGATTTAATTTTGGTATAGGCGATGCCTCCTTGCCACCCCTTCCGCAACCATCCCGCCGCCAAAGTCGGCCCAAGCGTCGGCCACGAATCAGAGCGGGAAATCAGCAGATCGCGGGCCAAATGGAAGTGCCCTGCGAATTGACCGGCACGGATCGTGCGCTGGGGAAGGTGGAAAGCGGAAATCAGAAATGGAAACCATCTCGACAATCAGCCGCCAAGGAGTAGTTTGATGCGCATGAAAGTGCTTTCAGAATTGGCAAAAGATGCGTTGGAATTGCCGCCCGTTCAACGTCTGACGCTGGCCCGCATTCTTCTGGAATTGACGGAAGAAGATGGGGACTTTTCCCCTCAGGTCGAGGCCGCGTGGGATGAAGAGATTTGCCGGCGCATGAAGGCTGTGCGGGCGGGCACGGCGCGTTCCAGAAGCTTTGATCAGGTTTTTGCCGACTTGGACCGCCGCTTTCCAGCATGAAGCTCGAAATTCTCGAGGAGGCGGAAATTGAACTCAACGAGGCCGTTGCATACTATCAGGAAATTGAATCCGGCCTTGGCATTCGACTGAAAGAAGAGGTTCGTGGCGCCATTCAATGGATCAGAAACAACCCCGAATTGCCACGACTCCGGCCCAAGGGCTACCGCCGGGTGAACTTGAAGGTTTTTTCGTATTACGTCGCCTATGACATTTGGGCTGACACCATTTGGATTCTGGCCATTGCTCATGCGCGGAGACGCCCCGATTACTGGATTGAAAGAAGGAAAAGCATCGGCTGAGCGCCATTCTCTGACCTCCGATCTCTATTCAGGTTGTTGACGGCCTCCCTGCGCTGGATTTTCACTGATTTTACAGGGCTTCCAAGTGCTTTTCCAATAGCTCTTAAAGTCAAAACCGCTTGCGCCGGACAGAGTTCCATGTTATTGGGTCGAGCAATTGAATGGATCGGAAATAGTGCTGGTGTTTTTCCGGCATCCGGCGGGCCGTTCGAGCGCATCGCATGTGCCCCGACACAGTTTGCCCGGAAGGCACCGGCGAATCGAAACACGGCAGACGCGGACCATTTAGAATGAAAATCAAAGTTTCCCTGGTTCTGCTGGCGGTGGGGGCGGCGGCTTTTTCGCCAGCGGCGGATTTTCCGGCTCCGGCGGAGGGCGATTACGCCATCCGTGATTTTCGTTTTAACTGCGGCCAAACTCTGCCTGAATTGCGATTGCATTATCGCACGCTCGGTTTGGCGCGACGCGACGAGCACGGCATCGTTCGCAACGCGGTTTTGATTCTTCACGGCACCACCGGAAGCGGGGCGCAGTTTCTCCGGCCTGAATTCGCCGGCGAACTTTTTGGCAAAGGCCAGCCCCTCGACGTGTCGCGATATTATCTCATCATCCCCGACAACGTCGGCCACGGAAAATCCAGCAAACCGAACGACGGGCTGCGGGCAAAGTTTCCGGAGTACGGCTACCGCGACATGATCGAGGCGCAGTACCGGCTTCTGACAGACGGATTGAGTGTGAATCATCTCCGCCTGGTCATGGGCACGTCCATGGGCGGGATGCATACCTGGCTGTGGGGAGAGATTCATCCCGACTTCATGGACGCGCTCGTGCCGCTGGCGAGTTTGCCGGCGCAAATATCGGGCCGCAACCGCGTCTGGCGCCGCCTCATCATGGACGCGATTCGCGGCGGGGCGGACTGGCAGGAGGGCAATTACCAAGCCCAGCCCCACGGCCTGCGCCTGGCGGCGGAAATGCTTTATTTCATGGGCGAAAATCCGGCCCTGCGCGCGCGGGAGGCGCCGACGTTGCAGCGGGCGGACAGCGCGCTTGACGCCTACGTAGCGAGGTTTTGCACGAACTACGACGCGAACGACGTGCTTTACGCGCTCCAGGCTTCGAGCGATTACGATCCCGGTCCCGGTTTGGAAAAAATCAGAGCGCCGCTGCTGGCGATCAATTCCGCGGACGATCTCATTAATCCGCCAGACCAGGGGATCCTCGAGCGGGAGATACAGCGGGTCAAGCAGGGCCGGGCCATCGTGATTCCAGAAAGCGACCAAACGGCCGGCCACGGCAGCCACACCAAAGCCGCGCTGTGGGAAAAGGATTTCGTGAAGTTTTTGAAAGAAACCGGGCCGCAATGACGGAAAAGAAGACGAAAGGAGAAGCACCACCATGAACCATGCAAATTGGATTGTCCCTCTCGGAGCGCTGATTATTTTGACAGTGGCTCCGCCGCCCGCTGCGGCCCAGGGAGCGGAGGACGCGAAATTAAGTTCCTTTTTCAGAAACTATCTCGACGAGCGTTTCCGCCAGGAACCGTTCGAGGCGACGCAGTTGGGGGATCATCGCTTTGACAATTTGTTGGAGGACATTTCGCCGGCGGCGCGCGAGGGCTGGCTGGCGTTGGCGCGGAAAACGCTCAAGGAACTGCCCAGGCAAGTGGACTACAAAGGGCTGACCCGCGACGGACAGATTGATTTCGAGATATTTGAACACGAGTTGCGGGCGCAAATCTGGCTGGCGGAAAACACGCATCCGTTCGAGGAAGACCCGCGCACTTACGGCAGCTACCTCAACGACAGCGTTTATCTGCTGCTCACCCAATCCACGCTGCCAAAGGAAACCAACATCTCCAACTGCCTGGCCCGCATGGGGGAGATGGGGCGCATCATCGCGGCGGCAAAGACGACCCTGACCCATCCGCCCAAAGCGATCCTTGAAACGGCCATCCGCCAGAACCGCGGCGCGATTTCTTTTTACGAAAAGGATATTTTTGAACTGGCCGGGGAAACACCGCAACTGGACCGCCTCAAGTCCGCCGCCGCCGGCGTCGCCGGGCAGTTGCGGGAGTACCAAAAATTCCTCGAAGGCGATTTGATGTCGCGCGCCACCGGGCAGTGGCGGTTGGGGGAAAGGAAATTCAAACGCAAGCTGGAACTGGAACTGGATTGCGGCCAGAGCGCCGACCAGGTGCTGGCCGATGCCGAGGAGGAGTTCGGGCGCGTGCGCGGCGACATGTATGTCGTGGCGCGCCAGCTTTGGCCGGCATATTTTCCAGGGACAGTGTTGCCGGCGGACGATGCCGAAGGCCGGCGCGAGACGATCACCAAAGTGATTGACGCGGTGGACCAGGAGCACGGCCAGCCGGAGAATTTGGTCGCGGACGCGCGGGCGACGGTGGAAAAGATCAAGGCGTTCATCCGCCAGCGCCATTACCTTCGCCTGCCCGAGCCGGATCATTGCCAGGTGATCGAGATGCCGGAGTTTCGACGCGGCAATTCGCTGGCGTACCTGGACAACGCCCCGCCGCTCGATCCGAAGGCGTCAAGTTATTACGCGGTCAGTCCGCCGCCGTCGGACTGGACGGCGGAGCAGGTGAAAAGTTTTCTGGAGGAATACAACAGCCACATGCTGCAAATCCTGACGATTCACGAGGGGTATCCCGGACATTACGTCCAACTCGAACGCGCCAACGGCGATGCTTCGTTGATCCGGCGGGTGTATCAATCCGGGCCGTTTGTGGAAGGCTGGGCGGTCTATGGGGAAGTGACGATGCTCAACGAAGGCTACGGCGGCGGCGATCTGCGCTTGCGCCTGATGCAGCAGAAATTCTACTTGCGGGCCGTGGCCAACGCGATCCTCGACCACAAAATGCACTGCACGCAGATGACGGATGAGCAAGCGATGAAGTTTCTGACCGAAGACGCCTTTCAATCGCAGGGCGAAGCGAAACTCAAACTCATCCGCGCCAAACAAAGCTCGACGCAATTGAGCACCTACTTCGTTGGGCGCATGGCGCATTACCGGCTCCATCAGCAAATCGAGCGCGAACTGGGCGGCCGCTTCGATCTGGCCCGTTATCACGAGGCCGTGCTTTCGCATGGGTCCGTCCCTGTCAAGTACCTGCCCGAACTGGTCCATGCGGATTTGAACCTTTCGAGGTGAGGCCGTGAACCGGCGAAGTTTTCTTAAAATGATGGCGCTCGGAAGCGCGCCGTTCCTGATGGGAGTTCCGGCCGGCGGGGCCGCGCCTTTCTCCAGGGCGCTCTTGTCCAGATCGGGGTCCTTCGGTCTGGAAGAGGCCACGATCGGCGACCTGCAAGCGGCCATGAATTCCGGCGCGCAAACCTCCGCTTCGCTCGTCCAATGGTACCTGAGGCGGATTAATAAACTGGATGCGCATGGGCCAACGCTGCGCGCCGTGATTGAGGTCAATCCCGAGGCGCCGACCATTGCGCGGGCGCTCGACCGCGAGCGAAAAGCCAACGGACCGCGCGGGCCGCTGCATGGGATTCCGGTGCTCATCAAGGACAACATTGACACGGGCGACCGAATGATGACGACGGCCGGCTCGCTGGCGCTGCTCGGCTCGATTGCCCCGCGGGATTCGTTCCTGGCGCAAAAACTTCGCGCGGCCGGCGCGGTCATTTTGGGAAAAACAAATTTGAGCGAGTGGGCGAATTTTCGCGGCGATCATTCCACCAGCGGCTGGAGCGGGCGCGGAGGGCTGACGAAAAATCCTTACGCGCTGGATCGCAATCCTTCCGGTTCCAGTTCCGGCTCGGCTGTGGCCGTGTCGGCCCATCTTTGCGCCGCGGCGGTGGGCACCGAAACGGACGGCTCTCTTATTTCACCGTCCGCGGTTTGCGGGATTGTCACGATCAAACCGACTGTGGGGCTGATCAGCCGGTCGGGAATCATTCCCATCTCGCACACGCAGGACACGGCCGGGCCGATGACGCGGACGGTGACGGACGCGGCGCTCTTGCTGGGGGCGCTGACAGGCGTTGACCCGCGGGACGACGCAACGGAAGCGAGCCGCGACAAAGCGCCGCCGGATTACACAAAATTTCTTGATCCAAACGGGATGAAGGGGGCGCGGATCGGCGTGGCGCGAAGGTATTTTCGTTCCGCCGGAATTTCGAGCAAATTGCTGGAAGCCGCCCTGGAGGAGATGAAGCGGCTCGGCGCGACACTCATTGATCTGGACGACGATCGGGCGCTGGGAAGATTTGGAGACGCCGAGGGCACGGTGTTGAGTTATGAGTTCAAGGCCGGCATCCATGCGTATCTCGCCTCGCTTGGCCCGAAGGCGCCGGCGCGCACGCTGCAGGACCTGATCGAGTTCAATGAGCGAAACCGCGACAAAGAGTTGCGCTACTTCGGCCAGGAGGAGTTTTTGCGCGCGCAGGAAAGGGGACCCTTGACCGACAAGGCTTATCTCGAGGCATTGGAACGATGCCGCCGACTCTCGCGCGCTGAAGGGATTGACGCGGTGATGGACCACCATCAACTCGAGGCCATCGTCGCACCATCGGGCGGGCCTGCGGGCATGACGGATTTGGTGTATGGCGATCGTGACGTCGGTGGCAGTTCTTCTCCGGCGGCGGTGGCGGGCTATCCCAACATCACCGTGCCCGCCGGCGATATTTCAGGTTTGCCCGTTGGCATCTCCTTTTTCGGCCGGGCCTACAGCGAGCCTGTCTTGCTCAAGATTGCGTTTGCGTTCGAGCAGGCAACGAAACACCGCAAAGCGCCGAAGTTTCTGCCCAGCGTCGATTTAAGTCCCGGATGAGAAGCCAGGATCAATGAAATCGTCGCGCGCCTGAAAGCGTTCCGCAGCGCACGGAGGGGCGGACAAGCCGCTTCGGATAGCTGAACCCATATTCTCTTGAATCCGTCCGTCCGTTTTGGTTTAGTAAAAAGCAGCCCGAAGCCGAATTTGTTGTTTCTGAAAATCGCCGCCGCCGAAATATGTCGCCAATCCCAAAAGTCCTCCTGCTGGTCGAGTCCTCGCGCGGCTCGGGCCGTTCCTTGCTGCGGGGCATCGCCCATTACGCCCATCATCATGGGCCTTGGTCTTTCTATTGGGAGCCGGGCGGATTGGAAAAGGTCTGGCCAAAACTCAAGTCCCTGGACCCGGACGGCATCATCATGCGGGACGTGGACAAATTGGACGAAGTGCTCGCCTTCGGCATCCCGGCGGTGGTGGTGGGGCACGGGCGGACGGAAGTGGCGGGGTTGGTCAACGTCGTTACTGATTCGGACGCGATCGGGCAGATGGCGGCCGAACATTTGCTGGCGTGCGGCTTCAAACATTTCGCCTACTGCGGGTCGGGGCATTCAGGCGAGGCCGAGGCGTCCTGGTCAGAAATGCGCCGCCGCACTTTCTCGGCCCGCATCGAGCAAGCCGGCTTTACCACGGCCAGTTTTTCCCTGGCGACTCCGTTCGACGGCTCATCGTGGCGGCGGGAGCGGGCGGCGATGGCCCGCTGGCTGCAAACCCTGCCCAAGCCCGTCGGGCTGATGGCGTGCAACGACGACCACGCCCGCCAAGTCGTCGAGGCCTGCAAAGTCGGGGACGTTTCTGTCCCCGGCGCCGCCGGCATAATCGGGGTGGACAATGACGAGGTCGTTTGCGGATTGTCCGACCCGCCCCTTTCGAGCATCGCGCTGACGTTCGACCGGTCGGGCTACGAGGCGGCCGCCGCCCTGGATTGCCTGATGCGCGGCACCGGGACAGTTCCGGGAAGGATTATGGTCCGTGCCACTCACGTGGTTGTGCGCCGCTCAACCGACGTCGTCGCGGTCGAGGATGCGAGCCTGGCCAAGGCCCTGCGCTTCATCCGCGCCAATTCCCGGCGGGGAGATTTGAGTGTCGGGACGGTCGCCCGTCAAGCCGGGGTGTCCCGCCGCCTGTTGGAGAAGCGATTCCGCCGGGAGCTGGGTTGCTCGGTGCTGCACGAAATCCGGCGCGTGCGGACCGACAAGATCGCCCAACTGCTGGTGGAAACCCAACTGTCGGTGCGGGAAATCGCCGACGCAATGGGGTTCGGCGACGTGCAGCATTTCGCCCGTTATTTCCGTTCAGTCCGGAACGTCAGTCCGCTGGCCTACCGGCGATCGCTGGGGGGACATCAAGCGCCGGAGGCGCGTGCGCAAATTGGCGATTCTTTTACGCAAATTGGCGTTGATGGACTCATGCCTGAATGGTACCAGTAAGGCATGAACCATAGCTTATCCGAGAGGAGGGTGGCGGCACAAGTGCCGCACGCCGAGGGATGTTCGCCGAGAACAGCGCCGGCGTTTACATTAATTGAATTACTCGTTGTCATTGCGATCATTGCCATTCTGGCCGCCATTTTGCTGCCAGCCTTGGCCAAGTCGAAGATCCAAGCCATTCACATCTTGTGCGCCAACAACGAAAAACAGCAGGTTGTGGCCTTGACGATGTACGCGGGGGAGAACAAGGATAAACTTCCCGATGGATCGGGCGGCAACTGGTGTTGGGATATGGACGCCGCTCTGGCGAACCAGTTGATCGCCAATGGAACGACGCCACTGACTTGGTATGACCCGGGAACAGAACCCATATTTGGCCCGGTTGATTGGTTTGGGACCAAGCCCTATGGCACTGTGCCCGGCGGCGGGCCTTCCCTGTGGTGTTATCAGAATGCTCCTTATCCCGATCCAGGCGCAAAGCCCGGCGACGGTTTCCGGGTTCAAGGATACGCCCAGACCTTTGTCGGCACGGCGGCGTATGGAGGTTCATTCGCGACGAACACCAACGCAAAACTGGGAGCGACCACGACTCCAGGTTATTTTGGGTTTGCAAACGGCGTCCCATTAGGCCCGATTGGCAAGCGCCCCCTCACGGCCTGCGCCAACCTCACTGATAGCGGCCAAAGTGACGTTTATGCCACGATGCTCACCTACGTTTGGCAAAACGTTGACGGCGGTTATACCTATAACGGCAAGCCAAAGGGCCATGTCAGCGGACACTTGGAGAACAGGCCCGTTCCCCAAGGAGAAAATGTTGGGACGTTGGACGGCCATGTGGAGTGGCGCACCTTCAAACAGATGCTTTGCCGCACCTCCTCCGGCCCGTATTTCTATTATTGAGGCGTCCGGAGAATCTGGTTTCTCCTCTGGCATCATCATACGCCGGCTCATCATGAGCCGCGCCAAGCCGCCAGTTGCATTGCGGCCTGACGGACGGCCACGCCGAACGCCGAAGGGCACTTTCAAACAGATGGTTATCCGAAGCGGCGGCAGGCCTGATTTCTTTGGGTGAACGGGATCATTGACGAGCAAAAAAGGGGATGGTATTGCCAAAATCGGGGAGGTCACGTGGAGACTGCCGCCATAGGATTCGCTGAGTCTGCCGGGTTGTGCTCGCGCAGGTCTGGAGTGAATCGGGCGGACGGTAAATCGTTCAGACGATGAGCAAACTGCGAGATGTGCTTCAGTTGCGGGTCCGCTACAGCGAAACGGACCAGATGGGGACGTTCTACAACTCGCGCGCCCTGGAGTGGTTCGAGTGCGGCCGGACAGAGCTCATGCGGCGAAGGCTGGGAATGTCTTACGCCGCGCTGGAGGGCAAAGGGGTGTTCCTGCCGCTGGTGGAAGCGCATCTAAATTTTCAAGGGGGCGCGCGCTACGACGACTTGCTGGACATCGCCTCGGTCATCGAAATGTCGGGGCGGGCGCGGCTGCGGTTCGAGGTTCAAATCACTCAGAACACGACGGGCAAACCCGTGGTGCGCGGCTACACCGTCCATGCGTTCGCAGACCCCGATGGCAAACCGATTCGCCCGCCGGGGTGGTTCATCGAAGCAATGCAAAAAAGGTCCGCCCTACCAGAGGCGGCCAACGAAGAGGCGATTGCGGAAGGCGGCCGCGCCGCGGGCGCGCCGGAAGATGTGTTATGAGGAAACCCCTGATCCATTCCAAAGAGAGCTTTCATCCCATCAGTGCGCCGGATTTTCTCCCGCTCAACCAGTTGCACGATCTGCAATTGCAGCGGCTCAGGGCCATCGTGCAGCGCGCCTACGATCACGTCGCGCTCTTCCGCAAGCGGATGGAGGAACGGCATCTGACGCCGGAGGACGTGCAATCGTTGGAAGATGTGACCCAACTGCCGTTTGCGGTGAAGACGGATTTGCGCGACACCTATCCGTTCGGGTTGTTTGCCAGCCCGATGAAGGACATCGTGCGCCTGCACGCTTCGACCGGCACGACGGGCAAGCCGATTGTTGTCGCTTACACGCAGGAAGACATTCAGGTGTGGACCAACGTCATGATGCGCAGCTTTGCGGCGTGCGGATTGCACGCGGGCGACGTCATCCACAACGCTTACGGATACGGCCTGTTCACCGGCGGACTGGGGGCGCATTACGGGGCGGAAGCGCTGGGGGCGACGGTCATTCCGATTTCGGGCGGCAACACGCGGCGGCAGTTGACGGTGATGCAGGATTTTGGAGCGACGGCGATTTGCTGCACGCCAAGTTACTTTCTGCACATCATCGAACAGGCGCCGGAACTGGGGGTGAAGATCAAGGACCTGCCGCTGCGGGCGGGCGTTTTTGGCGCCGAACCGTGGACGGAATCCATGCGCCGCCGCATCGAAGCGGAGAGCGGCATCAAGGCCTACGATATTTACGGCCTCTCGGAGATCATCGGGCCGGGTGTGGCGATGGAATGCCAATGCCAGGCAGGGCCGCACGTGTTTGAGGATTGGTTTTATCCGGAAATCATTGACGTGAAAACCAGCCAGCCCTGCGCCGACGGGGAGGAAGGGGAACTGGTCCTGACCACGCTGGGCAAGCAGGCCATGCCGATGATCCGTTACCGGACGCGCGATATCACCACGCTGACCTCCGAGCCTTGCGCCTGCGGCCGCACGTTGCGCCGCATCAAACGCATCGCCCGGCGCAGCGACGACATGATTATCATTCGCGGGGTGAACGTTTATCCGTCGCAGATAGAAACGGCGCTCCTGACGATTGAAGGAACTTTGCCGCACTACCAAATCATTCTGACGCGGGAAAAGGGCCTCGACGAAATCGAAGTGCAGGTGGAGGTCACGCCGGAAGTGTTCGGCGACACCATCGGGGCGCTGGAGCAGTTGCAGGCCAAACTGGGGGCGAGTCTGGAGAGTTCGGTGGGCCTGCGCGCGAAAGTGCGGCTGGTGCAACCGCACACCATCCCGCGCAGCGAAGGCAAAGCCAAGCGCGTCATTGACCAGCGGAAAATGTGAACCGGAGGCCTGCATGAAATTGAAACAACTTTCCCTTTTTCTGGAAAACAAACCCGGCGCCCTCAGCCGCCCGATGCGGATTCTGGCCCAGGCCGGGTTCAACATTTTGACTCTCTCGCTAGCCGACGCCAACCAGTTCGGCATCCTGCGATTGATCCTGCGGGATTGGGACAAAGCCAGGAAGCTGCTGGAGAAAGAGGGCTTCCTGGTCAAGGTCACCGACATGGTGGCCGTGGAGGTGGCGGACAAGCCCGGCGGGCTGGCGGCAATACTCGACGTGCTGGAAAAGGCGGGCGTCAACGTCGAGTTCATGTATGCCTTCACCGAAAAGCGGGAAAGGAAGGCCGTGATGGTTTTTCGTTTTGACGATCCGGACCACGCCATCCGGGTTTTGCGGAAAAGCGCCATCAACGTGGTGGGCAGCGGTGAGCTGTTCCGGCAATGGGAAGGGTGACGGACATGGAAAACGTCAGGCAATGCTTCAAGAACGACCATTTTGCCGAGCGCGCGAATGTCGAATTGCTGTCCGTTTCACCCGGACGCGCGACGGCCAAGATGGTGCTGCATCCGCACCATTTGAACGGGCTTAGGACGATTCAAGGGGGGGCGATTTTCACGCTGGCGGATTTTGCCTTCGCGCTGGCGGCCAATTCGCATGGCACGGTGGCGGTGGCCATCAACGCGAGCATCACGTTCATGAAAGCCGCGCGCACCGGCACCCTTTGGGCCGAGGCGAGGGAAGTGTCCAAGAACTTCAAAATCGGATCATACGTGGTCGAGGTGAAGGACGACCACGGGGATTTGGTGGCCCAGTTTCAAGGGCTGGCGTATCGCAAGAAAGACAAGCTGCCCACGTGAGGCTTTAACAAGAATGGACTGGCGATGCGGCGGGCCGTTCAGCGCACCTGGACCGTGCATCGGGCTTGCACCCAAGGCAAGTCCTGCATAGACAAGGGTTGGCCAGGAGGTGGACTCGCTGGGAAGCCGGAGGCTCCGCCATCCATACCCGCAAGAACATTTCTATCAGTCCATTTTCTGATCTCAGCATGACCGTCAATGAAGGAAAGCCCGCCGGAATTGACATGGTAGTGGGCGGGAGAGTCTATCCATTGCGTCCTGCTGTCGAGATCCTGCACCCAGTAGCCGTCATTGATCGTGGCGGGATTCTCATCCAGGAAAACCAGGGCCTTCGCCGTTGGCAGTTGCGTAATCTTGGAGAGCTTTAAAAAGTCAATACAAGGGATGGAAACGCCCCACGCTGGAATGCCATTCATCCACGCGTTCATCGAATAGCTGCGAACGGTCGGGATGTTGCCCGCCCCCATTTTCATGTCCGCGGGACACTTGAAAACGGCCGTGGAACCCAGGAACGGATAGAGAAGCCCGTGCGTAAGGAAGGCGGCATTGGTCGCTTCTGTCGCTTGACTGATGTCACCGAGGACCCAACTGGCCCAAGGCTGGCCGGGCTGGGAGAGCGGGTCTGTCGGCGTGCCGGCAAAATGGGGGCCGTCGCTGGCAAGATTCTGGGTGATGGTGTCGCTGTTCTCCCCCGCGTAGGAAATCCACGCAATCTGGAGTTGTCTAAGATTGCTCTTGCACTTGGTTGCCTGGCTCTGCTTTTTGGCGTTAGCCAGGGCCGGGAGCAAGAGGGCGGCGAGGATGGCGATGATGGCGATGACGACCAACAATTCGATCAGCGTAAATCCATATCCGCGTGCGGGTGGCTTTTCATCGTTCCAATCTTCCGGCACATATTTCATATGATCGGCGCTAATTAATCGCGACATGCGGATTTTGAAAAAGCCGGCCGGAGCGAATACAGCCCCAGCCGGCTCGTGTTAATTCATGTTCTAGGGTTGCACTGGCTCAATGGACCTTCACTTGGAAGAACTCCACAGCAGTATTCGTCGTGCTAACTACGAAGGGCGACACAGCGCCGGGCACCGGCACCCAAGGCCCGGCCACGTTGGTTGCGCTCATCAAGGTGCCATAGTTGGCCCAGTTCAGGGTCAGGGCGCTGCCGCTGACGGTCGAGGTGATACTGACCGGGTCAAGGCTGACCGCTTGGATTTGGGCTCCATTGAAGTCAGGTTCCGCATTGGGAGTAACCCCGTACGATTGGAGGCCAATGGGTGTCTCGTTGATTAACAACCCGCCGTTGGTCACGTGGACATTTGTAAAGAGCGCGCTGTT
>Ga0187874_10001964_pt1 | contig 16839 bp, 16 predicted proteins | sample June2016WEW_16_1_3_FD_132993 | JGI IMG/M metagenome (GOLD analysis project Ga0187874, IMG submission 132993) | Peatland microbial communities from SPRUCE experiment site at the Marcell Experimental Forest, Minnesota, USA - June2016WEW_16_150 | ecosystem: Environmental > Terrestrial > Soil >... | reverse complement strand
TTAACGCCGTCCCAGGGCTGGACCGGTGCGGGAGGTCTCCACCGCAGGTCCCCGGTTGGGGGAGCCGCAAACGGGATGCCGAGATAGACCCACAGGCCGCCCTGCTCTGTTCCTGAGACATACCCGGCGTCAGTCTTCACAACACCGGGTGCCGCTTCCTTCTGGGTACACCCGGCGAGGAACAAAAACCCGATGAGGACCAGACAGATTACCAGAACATACCTTATTACCTTACACATTTGCATGCGATTGCATCCACTCCTCTTTCCCATGGAAGACCCGGGTATCCGCGGGATGGGCAGATCTTCACAGGACCCGGCTGCTCCGCGTCATCCACATATACACCTGAGAACTTTTTGTGAATCTTGGGCTACAGAACATTAATACTATGTTTTTACCGGTATCCAAAAGAGGTCATCTGGGATCATCCGGATCGTCTCGTCCCTTCCCCAATCCATGGTGTTCCCCTGGTGGGACATCTTCCTCCGGTCCCCCATCATTCCTTTCCTTCATCTAATCCGGGTTCAATTTGATCCTCGTCCCCCCTCCGATCAGCCCGGTTCCCGGTTGCGCCCGGTTTGTTTGATGTTATACCCGCAAGTGGGACTGCGCGGATTGTGAATCCGTTTTCTGCGTATCGCTGACCTGTGCCATCTTCCGGACAATCAACGCCCGCTGGGACTGTGCCTCGTTATCGTGCGGATTCAACTTCAGGACTTTATCAAGAGCATGGAGTGCCTCTATATCTTTCCCGAGATGCACGAGTGCCAGGCTCTTGTTGAACCATGCGCTGGTGAAGTGCGGATCGATGTCGGTTGCCTGCCCGAAGGCATTCACCGCATCAAGGTATTTTCCCTGCCTGAGCTGGATGATGCCGATATTATTCCAGATCATTGCGTTGTTGGCATCGGTTCTCACCAGTGCCTGGAACCGGGCGAGTGCCTCGTCCAGCTGACCCTGTTCGGCGAGTCCGGTTGCCTCACGGAACAGGTCTTCGGCATCGGGCATATGTATCGTGTCGTGATCGTAGTGGATGAAGGTTGTGATGATCAGGGCTTTGCACCTAAAGTCCCAAGTCTGTACCTAATGTCGTTGAAAACAATACATTTGGTGCAAAGTCTCCTTCAAACGATCCGTCCATGCAGACAGCCCGACTTTTTGAACCATGTCAACTCGAGCGGATACTATTTAACTATGTCTGTCGATCAAAGGCATGGTGACTAGGATTATGTCGGTGACTATCAAGCGACTGTCTAACCAGTCATGGTTCGAGATCAAGGCTGGCGACCGTGTCGCTCAGATTGACCCTGCCTACGTCCGCATGGCAAAAAGGGGCGCTGTGCCAGGCGATCAGGCCGATCTCATCCTCCTGACCCACGCTCATATGGACCATTGCGACCCGCGGGCGGTAGGGGACTTTTGTCGCGATAATACGACGATAGCGGGCCCGTCATCCTGTGCGAGAACGCTGCGCAGGAATATCCATACAATGTCACCCGGCGATGAGATCGCCGTTGGAGAGATCAGCGTCAGGGCGACGGCGGCTTATAATCGGGGGGCTATTCGTCATCTTTTACACGGTAAAGGCGCCTGTGTCGGCTACCTCGTCACCGTGGGCGGGATGACGATCTATCACGCGGGCGATACCGATTTTATCCCGGAGATGTCATCGCTGGGGCCGGTTGACGTGGCACTTCTGCCCGTCAGCGGCCTGGTGACAATGAACATCGAAGACGCCGTGAAGGCGGCAATCGCCATCGGGCCGAAGGTCGTCGTGCCTATGCACCAGAACCGGGCAAACCCCACGCGGTTCAGAGAGAAGATGATCTCCGCCGCGCCGGGGATCAAGGTCGTACTGATGAAAGCTGGCGACGAGCTCACAGTATAAAGCCTTGACTGCTTTAGAAATAGTATATAAAGTTATTGATTTTGCACATAAAGTCGGAAAAAAAAAGTACTTTATGTGCAAAGCCGATGATCAGGGACCTCATCAATTAAATTTTAACCTGATTTCTCAGCTGCGGGTAGCAATCGCCTCCCTGACCGGGAAACCCTGTCTCCGGCGTTGTTCCCCCATAAACCACCTCTTCCCTCCCGGTCCAATCCGGGCCCAGTCCGGCCCCCGATTACCTCCCTCACACCCCAAAAGAAGCCCGTAACGGGCTCCGTTTCAGAATAACCCCTAATCAGCCGTATTTTGTCAATCGGACGAAATAAAACGATCTCATAGTGCGATTTTAAGGCCCGAAGCATGGCCCGCATGGGTTTTCTGTTGATGAAGGAAATAATGGCCGCTATAGGGCTTCTATGGGGTCATAATGAGTGTTATATGGGGCTCAAATTTGGCGTATTTTGGCAAACAGGGGCTTTTAAGCGGCCAGATTTTTGGGGATTACAATCGGACGGTTTTACGGGCGTTTTTTGGGGTGTCGGAAGAAGAGAACGCTCAAACGGGACTGGCGGTCAGTGATGCATGGGTTTGGCCCCGGGGTTTAGTTCAAAAAAATTATTGACCGTTCCTGAACTGATACTCCGGCGCTTTCCGGTACAGTTCAAAGAAATTCCCGCTTGAGATCTTCGTTTGGCACTTACAGCTTGTGGGGGTAGATTGTTGGTTTTAATACCCTGAAAAGAGAATTCCAGGTTCCTTCCATTATACAATTTCCCGGGAGTCAGATCTCTTATTTTAATTTGCCAATCTCTTCGAAAAATTTATGTTTTCCCAAAAATTCCCTGACGGCATCAATGCCCTTTTCAAGATATATTACAGCGATCAGCATCTCAAAACGATCCGCTAACATAAGCGTCGTTCGTTGATCCCATTTTTGTTGTCTTCTTTCATCAGGACCCCAGAGCAGGTAATTCTGTAAATGAATACAATCTTTTGAGAACCAGTGAAGGGTTTTGTTATTTCCATAAAATTCCCTGAAATCATTGATCTCCTTTGGAGTCGTGCTTTCTTTTTTGGGAAAATTTTCGATTATTACATAATCCAGAACAAAATCACCAATCGTTTCCAAGCTCTTATCCTCCGGGATTTTCCTGAGTTGTTCAAAATCAACACTCTCATTCAGGAAAGCGTTACTTATTATTGCACTAATAAGGCGCTCTTTATTCCGGACTGCATAACCAAGGAGATATTTTTCGACAGGATAACATACTTCATCCCGATATTTGATCCATTCGGTAGTATCTTTATCTTCCATAGGTGATCCCCCTTTTTAGTAGTGTATAACCAGCAAAGGTCTCGCTCATGACATAATGTTTATCGATCTTCCTGGCGCATACCGGCACAGGTTTTTTTATTCCTGCTGTGCGTTAAGCGATGTGGCGACGGATGGGGGAGAGGGGTACCCCCCCGGGGGAAACGCATACGCTATCTCCGCATACGCTTTATCGATAAGTCCCCGGTAGAACAGGACATCAAACGCAGTCGCATGCCAGGCCGGTTCCACCCGGTACCGCCGGGCATCGGCCACGACGTACCGGATCTTCATGCCGGGCGCGATCCCGATCCTGTGATCCCGGTATGCCTGCACGGCCGCGCCTTCGATGCACCGGTGGGTGTACGTGAGCCGGCTGATCCGGCGGTTGATCACCATCTGCCGGGAATCCACTGCAGGCAGGTCGTTTACTGTTTCCCGGTAAATTGCGACAACCTCTTCCCGTGCCGTTTCAAGTTCCGCGATCGTTTTTGCGCGGGCCATCACCGCGAGCATCCGGCGCTGCATCTCCCGCACGTACTCAGGCGTATCATGCCTCCGGGCGGCAATCCCCCGTACCTTGATGCTGCCATCCGGCTGCCTGCCATAATACCGGTTGTAGGCACCAAAGCCGTCCGCGAGCGGCAGGAAGACGATCCAGTCGAAGTGTTCGGTTTCAAGGAATAGACCGGTCTCCTTCTCGACCCGTTCCCTGAGTGCATCGACCGGTGACCCCTGCACCCAGAGGCAGTCCACGATCCCGTGCAGCACGCGAAAACCCATCTCTTCTGCACTCTCTTTTGTCCGGAGCAGGATCTCCCGGGACCGGCCCGTGATGCCTTCGTGCACCTCGATCCTCCCGAACTTCGCATTCCTGTAGCCCGTGTACCCGAAGCAGGTGACAAGCATCCACTTGAGGATCGCATCGGTGCCGGCAAACCGGGGGTCGGTTTTCCTGAGCTGCTTGGTCTTGATACGAAGTTCGAGCAGAGGCTTGAGCACGGCAGGAAGGAACCCCGGGCGCTCCGGGTGCCCGACCGTTTCGGGAGAGAGGTTCGCCTGCACGATGATGGAGGGATACATGGAAGTGAAATCGATCTCCCCGACATCCTCGTACGTCCCGGGCACCGGCTGGAACATCATCCCGCCCCGGTCGGCTGACTGGAGTGCCGCAACCTTACGGACCTGCTCCGGGTCGCTCTTGCGGAACGGCACCGCGATCCCCTGCTTCACCGCTTCATAGGTCTCATAGCTGCTGATGAGCGTGCCGGGCGTGAACCGCGACGCGAGGTTTGGGGAGAGTCCGGAGAGCCGGGCGGCCATGAGCACCCCGGGAAGCCCGCCTTCCCGGTACACGAACGACTGTTCCGTATCGATCAGGATACGCCCGTCAGGAATGAGAGCAGATTCCCTGTGCTCCATCCGGCCGTAACTCCAGTACGAGCGTGAGTCCATCTGCCGGTACTTCCCGTTCCGGGAGAACGGCATGACGAGGTCATACTGCCGGGCCAGGGTCCGGATCTTTGGCATCCAGGTATCGGCATCCGGCATGAGGATGACATCCGGATCAACCGATTTGACAAGCCCGAAGAGATCGGCGAGTACTTCTCCGGTCTTGCCTCTGAGGTGTTCTGAATGTGCTCCCTGTACGTCAATCTCCGTAATGTGCGGGGAGAGCGCCGGGTCGCCCCGGATATTGATTTCCATTACGGAAAGATCGTGCCTGATCTCCGGGGAGAACCGGTCATCACCTTCTCCCGCACACGGGAAGATCCCACGTTCGGCCATGAACCGCTGGTCCCGGCGCACGTCCACGTTGAAGAGATCGACCCCGTACTGTGCCTGCTTTTCAATCGCCTCGGCAACATCCCGTCCGGCAGTGACCGCGTAGCCCGGAAGCTCGCCAAAGATGGTGCGAATGGTGCATTCCCCGGCATCGTACTGTTCTTCCAGCGCCTCGATCATCTCATAATGGGTGCGCGGGTCGTGGAAATGGACGTAAAAGGGCGGATGGTAATCGTAGTGGACTTTTGTTACAGTCCCATCCTTTGTCCAGAGGTCTATACCGCCATCGCGGTACGCGGAGTCAAGGATCCACATGCTCTCTTTTGTCCGCTTCGAGTTTGTCCAGGCGCTTGAGGATCTCGACGAACACGGAGAAGTTTACGCCTTCGAGCGGATCGTCGCAGGCGACGAATGCCTCGCTCGAATGCATCTTTGCCAGTATTGCAAGCTGTTCTCCGTACCGCTGGTCTTCCTTTTTGAGTGCCCGGGCCGACCGGGCCCACCGGTCCGCGGTGCTGTTGACACCCTGCCGGACACTGGGAAACGTCCTGCCCATGATCACACCTCCAGCGTGCGCTGCCCGGAAGAACGCAGGCCGCACTGCCGCATGAGCCGGGTGGTGCGGCTGGGATTTGTGTCCGGTTCAACAGCGACAACCTCGACATACCGGTCTGCTCTCCGGCTCAGTACCGAAAACGTGCGATCAACAGTGGGCGTGTAGAGAATAACGAGTGCCTCCCGGCCTGCATCCTTTAGTGCCCCGGAAACCGGTTCGATCACGTCCATCGCCCCATCGAAGAGGGTGGGATCGTGCTCGACAAAGACCACCGTATGCCCCGCCTCGCGGAGCGTGGTGAGGAGCTGGTGGGCGGTAAAGCCCCGGCGGACATCGAAGTTCTTGGACTGCCGGTTGATCCCGGACAGGATCCGGGAGTAGTTGCCTCCGATATAGAGGAAGAGGAACCGCTGGAGATCCGCGTTGCTGTTAAGTGCGTTGATCATCATCTTTTCAGGTGCGATCACGGCGTTGAAAGTACCTGGCTGGAGTGCCAGGCCCTTGCGGAGCTCGATCTGCATAGCATTGGATCACTGATGCACGAAAGGGGGATAAAGATCCGGCCATGAGCGGTGTGAAAGTGATCGGTCGCCGGTGGCTGGCGCAATAGTCCAATTCTCCATAGCAGCACTCTCACACTGATGGTTCTATGCTCTTTTCATTCGTTATTTGAAAAACATACGTTTTCTTGGTTCTGTCGTGTGTGTAGTTGAAGTAAACCATTCTTTCGAGATTATGAACCGTTAAACAGCCGTTAATGCAACAGCATCATATAAAAACATCTTTAATATCGATTGTTATTATATGCCAATCGTGAAGACACTATGGTAAAAGACCTGTTTTTCACGAAGGGAATGACGAGGTCCCACAAGACAATCCTTACTGCCTTGTTGCTCATCTTCCTCGCTTACGTGTACATTACTGTAAGCGAAGATCTCCTGCCGGAATTCAACCTGTCCCTGCCACACCTCCCGGGTGAACCGTATTTTGAAATCGCGGCCATCTTTGTAATCGCCGCTCTCACCCTCACGTACCTGCGGGGCTGGAAACCAACCGTATTCATCATCGTCCTCCTGCTCGTCGTCGCGTGGGCCGCTGAAGTCCTCAGCATCCATACGGGATTTCCGTTCGGCAATTACTATTACACCTCCGCATTCCCGGGACCAAAACTCCTCGGCGCTCCGCTCCTGCTCTCCGTGTATTACATCGGCTGGTATTTCGTTTCGGCATACGTTGTCTCCAACCTTCTCGTTGATGGAGAGATTTTTACTCCGGAAAAGACCTGGTGGAAGCGGGCCATTTTCTCATCATTCATCGCAGGCATCATTGTTGCCGGCATCGATATGGTGGCTGATCCCGCAATGGCGACCGGTCTCCACCAGTGGGTATGGACGAATAACGCGTACACGGCATACTACGGAATACCGTACATGAACTATCTCGGGTATATCATTGTCATGACGCCGGTCTTCTTCCTGTTCCGGTACTATGAGATCCGGAGCCGTGCAAAGCCTCTGGGCCCCGTGACCGTGGGAATCATGCTGATCCCCCTCAGTGTGTATTTCATTACGTATGTATCCGATGTCATCAGTGGTCCGGACGGGCTTCTTCTCATCGGCTGCTTCACTATGGTACTGCCACTCATTCTGAGTCTGGACAGGCTTTTTCTGTATTTTTCACGGGAGATGGGAGTATAAGCCGGTTCGATGATCATAATTCTATAAAACTGGCTCATCGGGATTCAAGGTTCATATCATTGGCTTCTGTTATGTTGCCGGGACGTGATGAAAATCACTTTAATGTAATTCTACCCAAGCGTACGTCCCATAGTTGTAACGGAACGGTCTGGAGGTACAATTACAGAAAAGAAAATGATAATGTCAAATTGAGATGGGTAATCCATAGCAGCACTCCTTCACCGATGGTGTAATGCTCTTTTCTCAATTCATCAGCAAACCATTCTGAAAAAATTTTATGGGTAAGAATAGTGCTGTGTTTCTATAAGCGACGCCCGGTGAGAAGGAAATATCCCGCACCAACGCCAGCGCAAACATTGATGACCCCCTGCACAAGAATAACCGCTATCATGTGCGGCCGGTACTCGCTAGCCTGTATCGACGATCTCTGCGGGAGGTTCCGTATCATCGACCCGGCCATCGGGTTCCGGTCGCACTTTAACATCGCACCGGGCAGCACGAACCCGGTGATCGTGGCGCACGAGCGGGCCGAAGCGGTCATGATGCAGTGGGGGCTCGTGCCGCACTGGGCAAAAGACATTACGGTAACAAACCGCCCGATCAATGCCCGGGCAGAGAGCCTCGCGGAGAAGCCGATGTTCCGGGACCTGCTGAGATCCCAGCGCTGCCTCGTGCCCGCGAGCGGGTTCTTTGAATGGAAACGTGAATGGGGCCGCAAAATCCCGTTCTACATCCACGTAAAAGACGACCCGGTCTTTGGCTTTGCAGGGCTCTACGATGTGTGGCGGAACCCGGCGGGGACGACGCTCCGGACCTATACGATCATCACGACCACCGCGAACACCCTGATGGCGCCCATCCACGACCGGATGCCGGTGATCCTCAAACAGGACGACGAGATGCGCTGGTTATCCCGCGATGTGCTCCCCGCTGACGAGGTGCACCGGATCCTTGCTCCGTATCCTGCGGGATTGATGGAGGCGTACCCGGTGTCGGAGCGGGTGAATAGGACGGATGCGGATGACAAGCAGGTTATTGAGCGGGTTCGAGAGTTATGATGGGGGTCCATCGATGCAGAGAAACGCCAACAAAAACGCATGGGGTTTACCAATCGCTTGTCTTTACAGCATGATTAGAATCCCGATAACATCATATGGTCAATCAAATTAGAGCTTGGAAAAGTAGGACGGGAAGATCCGATGAAGGATTTTTTGTTCTTAAGATCAACCTTGGTAGGACCTTCCTTGATTGACTACAAATTGTTATGACAATATAAGCGTTGGTACCCTCACCATGAGAAACGCCAACAGAAACGCATGGCGGGGCTCGCAGGTGTGGTTGGGACGGTTCGCACCCCGATATATTCGAAATATATGCTGTTTAAAAAATGTAAATAGACTTACGGGGTTCCACGACGATAATTATTATGGAGACTGACGGAAAAGGTGAAAACGATTTGACCGGTTATTCTGTCTGCTGGTCGAGCGTTTTCAAGGTTTGTCGCTTGTAACCCCCGTGTAGCCTCTAATCTTTTTCAGGATCATCTGTCGTTTGAGCCGCGCATCAGTATAGTGCGGTTCGATCTCGATTAACTTGTCAAATTTCCTCAGTGCCTCATCGTACCGTTCCAGCTCATCAAGACAGTTTCCCATCGCGTTCAATGCGTCGCAGAACCCGGGAGCGATCACCAAAGCTCGGCGGAAGTCATTCAGCGCTTCTTCTTTTTTTCCCTGCGTGGAAAGATAGAGCGCCTGGTGGTACATATATTGCGCCTCAAGCGGATTTTTGCCGTTTTTAATAATCCGCGTCATATTCACCCTCTCCAATGCCACGGCATCGCCAGCCGGGATTCCTGCGAAGCCGGGCAATCTTCTCTATCGTAACAAGCTCAATCTTTGCGGCTGTTTCCCTGGCTTTTGTTCTACCCTTCTCTGTCAGGTAATAATAGGTCCTGTCGTTGAAGTACCTGGTTTTAATAAACATCAGGAGTTGTAAAACGCCGAGATCGGTTTTCAGCTGATGGCTGAAGGGCCCGTACGAGTAGGAAATGAATTTAAAATGCGAATCCAGTTCCGGCTTTACCTCTTTGACAAATACAAAAAATTCTTCGAATAGCCGTAATGAATCTTTCATAACGGGCCTGTCTGGCTTGGATCCAATGAATAAGAATGGCAGGATCCACTCTACTGGTTTGAGGTCTTTGTCCATCGTCAGTATCACTCCCTTGTCAGTCATGATTCGTCTTTTCCGGTCGTCGTGTTCTCGTCTGGCAGAAATTCCCCTCGTTCCATCCATTCCCCGGAATTATCCGTCGCCTGGCTTGCGGTGTCCTGACGTGAAGTCACATTAACGTACCGGGACTGCCCGAATTCAAAAAAAACCGGCATCTCTTCACCTCTCCCTTTTGCCGTCGCCAGGTTCACCCGTTCCAGAGCGAGTGCGGCCTGGTTTGCAAACGCGTTCAGGATCCGAGACTGTTCCGGCATGATCACACCTTTTGGTTTCGTGGGCCTGACTGCCATTACCCCAAGCACCCCCTGATGACTTCTGATCGGTACGAACCTGAGCCGCGAACCATGAAGTGTGTCGGTATCGTAACCAGCAATTTCACTGTGCTTGTATACCCACTGGGCGATCGCCTTTTCATCGTCATTCAGGATAAGCCCGGGACACACGATATGTTCTACAACACGTTCCCCCTCAGGAAGCAGGAACGTGCTCTCCCATGTGAAAATGTCACTGATATGCTTTGCAACCGCCGAAAGAATGGAGTCCGTGTCCATGGCGGCGGCGAGGTCTTGGGAAAGAGCCAAGATGATCCCGGTCTCTTTCTCCCGCATCAGTGCGGATTCGGAATTCTTACGCGTCCTTGTCACGATCACGCTGAGCAGTGTGCCGATAATGATCATGCCGAAAAACGTAACTAGATCTCCGGTACCCGAGATCATGAAGGTCAGGTATGGCGGAATCAAAAAGAAATCGAATGCAAGAGAACTGACGACCGTAGTGAAAATGGCCGGCAGCAGTCCTCTCCACCACGCGACGAAGAGAATGACAAGCAGGTAAATCATGGCGAAGATCGTAACGGGAATAAACGATTTAATAAACCATCCTATGCCGGTAATCAGGACAATGAGTGCGAGGCATATCAGGTAGTCGCGCACCGGTCTCATCGGGAGAAGGAAGTCAAGGTCTACGACGTTTTTCGGCGCGAATCCCTCGCTGCTGATCACGTCCACTTCAATGGTACCGCTGGTATGGATGAGCTGGTCGTCTATAGACCCAAAAACGAGTTCCCGCCACCGCGGGCGGAGCGTCTTTCCGATGATGATGCGGGTGACGTTATGCCTGCGGGAATAATCGATCACCGTTGATGCAATAGTGAGACCGAAAACGGTCGCCGTAGTAGCCCCCAATTTCTCTGCTAACTGCAGCGTCCGCGAAAGCTGGTCTTTTTCCTCTTTAGTGAGAAGGGGATGAGAGGGTGTCTCGACAGAGAGAATGCTCAAACTGGCGTTTGTCCGGTCTGCTTTTTGCCGGGCGGTCCGCACCAGCCGTTCGGAAAGCGCGTCCGGGGCGACACAGACCAAGATATGTTCACTTGATATCGCAGGCCCTGGGACTGCCCGGTTCTGCTTGGAGGCCAGCATCCGGCTGTCGACCCGTTCCTCTGCACGACGGAGGGCCAGTTCACGTAATGTGACCATGTTTCCCTCGTTGAAGAATCGATTGATTGCCCGTGAGGCCATGTCCGGGACGTAGACCTTCCCGTCCCGCAACCGCTGGAGAAGATCCGAAGGAGCAAGGTCGACAACTTCAATCTCGGTTGCCCCATCAAACAGGGAGTCGGGGATTGTCTCGCGGACAACCACGCCGGTAATTTGGGCAATAACCTTGTTCAGATTCTCCAGATGCTGGATATTCATGGTAGTATATACATCGATGCCGGCATCGAGCAACTCTTCGACGTCTTGGTATCTTTTCTGGTGACGGGAACCCGGGACATTGGTGTGCGCGAGTTCATCGATCAGGACGAGTGCCGGGTGGAGGGCCAGGACGGCATCGATATCAAACTCGGGAAGTCTTGCACCTTTATAGTCCATCATCTTGGAGGAGATGATCGTGAAACCTTTAAGAAGCACATCGGTCTCCGGTCTGCCATGTGTTTCGACATACCCGGCAACGACGTCAACCCCCTCGTTTTTCTGGAGATGCGCAGCTCTGAGCATCTCGTAGGTCTTGCCGACGCCAGCGATGTAACCTAAAAAAATTTTCAGTCTGCCCCGGTGCTTCTGCCGCTCCTCACCCTGCACATGGGCATGGGGGGTGTCGGGGTCAGGATGCCGGTCTGGTGAGATAGTCATAGGACCGATCACACCCCGAAAAAGAAGACCAGCAACATATCGATGATCTTGATCCCGATGAAGGGGGCGATGACGCCGCCGATACCGTAGATGATAATGTTATTTCTCAGCGCATCATCCGCTGACATCGGACGGTACTTCACGCCATGGAGGGCAAGCGGGATAAGCGCGATGATGATGAGTGCGTTGAAGATTATTGCAGAGAGGACGCCGTCATGGAGCTGGAGGATATTGAGCACTCCTAACGAGGGGTATGTGGACGCGAATGCGACCGGGATGATCGCGAAGTACTTCGAAACGTCGTTTGCTATCGAGAAGGTGGTGAGCGCCCCCCGGGTCATAAGGAGCTGTTTGCCGATCTCCACGATCTCGATCAGTTTTGTCGGGTTGGAATCAAGGTCGATCATGTTTGCCGCCTCCCGTGCCGGCTGTGTCCCGGTGTTCATAGCGACCGCAACGTCTGCCTGTGCCAGCGCCGGGGCATCGTTTGTCCCGTCGCCGGTCATCGCGACCATCCGTGCTCCGCTCTGGTATTCGCGGATCAATTTGAGTTTGCTCTCAGGCGTCGCCTCTGCAAGGAAGTCGTCCACCCCGGCTTCTGCCGCGATCGTCGCGGCCGTGAGCTGGTTGTCACCCGTGATCATGACGGTCTTGATCCCCATAGTTCGGAGCTCGGCAAACCGCTCCCGGATCCCGCCTTTCACGATATCCTTGAGATAGACCACCCCGAGGGCACGGTCATTCCGGGTCACAACGAGCGGCGTCCCGCCGGCCCGGGAAATCTTCTTGACCTCCTCTTTGAGTTGATCTGATACCGAGCCGCTGGCTGCCTGGATTGCAGCGAACATGACATCAGCTGCGCCTTTCCGGATTCGGACATCTCCGAAGTCGACGCCGCTCATACGGGTTTGGCTGGAGAATGGGATAAACTGCATTTCCGGAGTGGTCTCTGTGGCCATGACGCTTCTCTCCCGCAGCCCGTACTTCTCTTTTGCGAGTACAACGATGCTGCGCCCTTCCGGCGTTTCATCTGCGAGCGACGCGAGCTGCGCCATCTTGGCAAGATCCATGCTCTCTGTCCCATCGACCGGGATCAGTTCCACTGCCTGCCGATTCCCGAGCGTGATAGTTCCGGTCTTGTCGAGCAGGAGAACATCGACATCTCCAGCCGCCTCGATCGCCCGACCGGATGTAGTGATCACGTTCCGCTGGATGAGCCGGTCCATGCCGGCAATGCCGATCGCTGAAAGGAGCGCCCCGATGGTCGTCGGCGCAAGAGCGACAAAGAATGCGACAAGTACGGTTACGGAGACGACGGTTCCGGTCCCCGTAGCATAGTTGACACTGTACCACGAGTAGGCCCACAACGTGGCTGAGACAACCGCAAAGGCGGCGGTGAGCCCGATGAGAAGGACGAAAAGTGCTATCTCGTTAGGGGTTTTCTGCCGCTTTGCACCCTCGACGAGGCTGATCATGTGATCGAGGAACCCTTCACCGGGATTCGCGCTGACCCGCACGATTAGCCAGTCGGCGAGGATGACCGTCCCGCCGGTGACCGCACTCCGATCGCCGCCGGATTCCCGGATAACCGGGGCGCTTTCACCGGTAATCGCGCTCTCGTTGACCGATGCGATACCCTCAATGATCTCGCCGTCGACCGGGATCGTGTCATCGGTATGCACGTAGAAGAGGTCGCCCTTGCGGAGTGCCGATGACGATACGTTCTGGTAATCCGCGGGTTCAGGCGGCTTTCCTTTCTGGATCGCATACCGGTTGTCCAGTTTCTTTGCGATCGTGTCCCGCCGCATCTTCCGGAGTGCCTCGGCCTGTGCCTTGCCCCGGCCTTCCGCGAGTGCCTCGGCAAAGTTAGCAAAGAGTACCGTGAACCAGAGCCATGCGGAGATGGCGCCGACGAACCCGACTGTTTCCTCGCCCCCGACATTCATGGCCATGCTGAACGAGATTGCTTTCCCAAAGAGATCCTGGATAAAGAGCAGCAAGGTGATTACGGCACCGATCTCTACCGTGAATATGACAGGGTTGTGTATGAGAACCCGCGGGTCGAACTTCCAGAGTGCGTCGATTAATGCACGCCGGTAAAGTCCCGGTATGGCATGGGGGTTCTTGGCCTGGCGGAGATCAGACATGGATCAGCCCTCCTCCGATCATGCTCAGGTGCTCGACTATGGGCCCGAGCGAAAGGGCGGGGACAAAACTGAGTGCGCCGATAATGATAATCACACCGACCAACCAGATGATAAAGAGCGGGCGGTGGTCCCGGAGGGTTCCTTTGCTCACGGGGACGATCCTTTTTACCGCAAAAAAACCGGCGAGAGCTATTGTGAGAATCGCGACCAGGTACCGCCCTATAAGCATTACGATCGAAAGCCCGATGTTGTAAAAGAGGGTGTTGGTCGAGACCCCGGCAAATGCACTGCCGTTATTCATGGAAGTTGATGTGAATGCGTACAGGATTTCCGAGAAGCCGTGCGGGCCGGGGTTGAAAACTGCCGCTCTGCCAGGGTCGGTCAATACCGCGAAGGCCGTACCGATGAGGATCACGAAGATGGGGAGGATGATGATGACGGTCGAGAGTTTCATCTCAAGCGGGTCGATCTTCTTGCCGAGGTACTCAGGCGTTCTTCCCACCATCAGGCCGGCGATGAACATCGCGATGATGACAAAGACGATCATGCCGTAGAGGCCGGAGCCGACACCGCCAAAGACTACCTCACCGAGCTGCATGGCGAAGAGCAGGGCAAAACCGCCCAGCGGCATGAACGAATCGTGCATCGCGTTGACCGCCCCGCATGACGTCGAAGTTGTGAGGATTGCGAAGAAAGCGGACTGGACCGTACCAAAGCGGACCTCCTTTCCTTCCATGTTCCCGCCAGACTGAGCGTGAAGCGGGCTCTGGTCGACGCCAAGAGGGGTAAACGCCGGATTGCCGCTCGTCTCGGACCAGATGGCAAGACCGGCTAGCGGGACAAAGAGGATGCACATCGCGATCAGCAGGGCGATTCCCTTTTTCACCGACCCGATCATGAGGCCGAAGGTGTAGCAGAGAGCGATCGCGATAAGAACAATCGCGATCATCTCCACAAAATTCGAAAACGGCGTTGGGTTTTCCAGTGGATGGGCTGAGTTTGCATTGAAGAACCCGCCGCCGTTGGTGCCCAGCATCTTGATCGCGATCTGTGAAGCGGCGGGCCCAAGCGCGATAGTCTGCGTGGTTACAAGGTTGCCGTTGGAATCATTGACCGGATTAAGGAGCGGCACCGTGGCAGGGCCGTTAAAGGTCTGGACGACACCCTGCGAGACAAGGACGAGCGCTATGATCCCGGCTATCGGCAGGAGGATCATGACGCTTTTTACGAGCAGCACCCAGAAGTTCCCGATCGTTGTAATGGATTTCCGGGAGAATGCAAGGATAAGCGCAATGAGTACCACCATCCCTTTTGCCGCGGACATGAAGTTCTGGACGGCAAGACCTGTCATCTGCGTCAGATAGCTGACGGTTGTCTCCGGGATATAGCTCTGCCAGTTGGTGTTCGTGGCAAAGCTGACGGCGGTATTGAGGGAGAGATCCCACGGGACTGGCCCGACACCGGAGGGGTTGAGCGGAAGGTCCTGCTGGAAGAGTTGCAGGATAAAGGGAACGAGAATGCAAAGCACGGAAAAAACTATCATCGCAACGGCAAACTGCTTCCAGTCCATCTCTTCATTCGCTTTTACGCCGGATAACGAGTAGATCCACCGTTCGACAGGATCAAAAACCGGCGATAGGAAGGTGGGTTCGCCCTGATATACCCTCGCCATGAATCTCCCGACCGGTACCAACAGTACCGCAATCACGACGGCAAAGAGGATCAGCTGGATCCAGTCCGTAATTCTCAGGCCGAATAAGAGGGATGTGTCTTCCGGCGACGGGGTATAAGTGGACGCTGAAGGTGTAACAGAGATCCTGCCGGCGCTCAGGTCGTCGAGCGCAAGGTTGAGAGAGAGGACGTTAACCCGTGGCTCGCCGAAGATACCGAACTGGCGGGGTTCGATCTGCTGCGCGACGAGCCCATTGATTAGCTGTTCGCTCAGGTTCCGTTCCCGGGCAACCCGCGGAACCTGGTAATAAGCAGCCGCGACACTGATATCCGGGTCAAGACCGCTTCCGGACGCGGTGACGAGATCTACCGGGATCGGTTGCGTATTTCCGGGATCAGCGGCATGCAGGGTGTCAACCCGGGCCTGTACTTGCTGAATGAGCGCCGGGTTGGTTGGCCCAAGATTCGAACCCGAAGATGCATCGGCATCGTAGGCCACCGGGGAAGTTGCCGAGAGACGGCCCCAAAAATATCCCGGAGAAGTAAACGGCTGGCCGATAAGGGCCGAGCCTGCGATTTCACCGTTATGGACAACGAAGACTCCCCGTCGCCTGCATGGGGAAGGCGAGCTCTGCTATCCCGGTAATTACCAGCGGGTAAAGAATCCCGCACAGAATCGTAATCACAACAAAGACCAGCACCGCCGGTCGGATCTGTTTTTTGATCATGGGCCATATTTCTTCAGAAGCCATTTTTCCACCCTCTCCTTTTCCACCCGAGGCGTTGTTTTGCATCTGCCGTACGTTTTTATCAGATGCCTAAAATCCCGATTCTTCATTGTTCATATATACGCTTGCTGGCGCGAACAAGATTTTATATTTAAGTCTTTCTTTAAAAAAAGAAAATTTTCCGGGGGTTGTGGCGGTCCGATGGAAGGTTGTTTCCTAGTTGTGGAGTGCCAGTATTTATGTCCGCTTTCAAAAGCACCGATCAGGTGCTTGCGGGTGAAAGCGACAGTGGAGATCAGGACGAAAGCAATCGTATTCTATGAAGAGGGAATACGAAGTACAAAAGAGATTGGAGAGATATATAGCATCTTCGAAAATACAGTGAGACGATGGGCAAAAGTCCATGCTATGGTCAGGACCAGGAGAACGGATTACAGCCAAAAAAAGACCGGGTCGAAATGGTTTTCCTGTTCTGGTGCGTTAACAAGACCTAAAGAAAATGACTCTTCGTGATCGATATTTAGTTATTATTTAATAAGTCACGACAACTCACCAGAATCTATATTTGTGATATCCCGAATTAATTTTACACATATAACCATTTCTGTGCATAAGACAGGATCCTCTCCGGAGGCAGACGGTACCAGAAGGCGTTACAGGGTTCATCGTAATTGAGGCTCATGTGAGG
>Ga0187874_10001957_pt1 | contig 16889 bp, 14 predicted proteins | sample June2016WEW_16_1_3_FD_132993 | JGI IMG/M metagenome (GOLD analysis project Ga0187874, IMG submission 132993) | Peatland microbial communities from SPRUCE experiment site at the Marcell Experimental Forest, Minnesota, USA - June2016WEW_16_150 | ecosystem: Environmental > Terrestrial > Soil >... | reverse complement strand
GAACGAGAAGCTGACGCGCGTGCGGCCACAGACTTTAGGCCAGGCTAGTCGCATCCCCGGAGTGACTCCCGCCGCCGTCTCGCTCATCAACGTGTACATCGAGATTCAGGCTCGCCGCCAGTCGGGGACGCAACCAGGGATTAAGGGAATAATCCGCGTCTAATCCACTGCCCGCCCCGCCTAAAGAGAGCTTATGCAAATTCAGGAGCTCAACATCTTTCTCGACTACCTCGACAAGGTACAGCAGCGCACGATGCGTGTTGTTCCATGCATCCCTCCCGACAAGCTGGATTGGTCTTACCGTGATGGAAAATTCACGCTCGGCGATCTCGTCCGCCACATGGGGGCGATCGAGCGCTACATGTTCGGCGAAACCATTCAAGGGAAACCCAGCCGATATAGGGGATGCGGCAAAGAACTGGCGGACGGTCTGGACGACGTTATTAAATTCAAAGAGACGATGCACCGTGAGACGGTGGAGATTATTCGCCAGCTCGGAGAAGAGGGACTCAACCGCAAGTGCACCACGCCCGATGGCGCTTCCATCACAGTCTGGAAGTGGCTGCGACTGATGGTAGAGCACGAGATCCACCATCGCGGCCAAATCTATCTTTATCTCGGCATACTTAATGTGCCGACTCCGCCGCTCTACGGCCTGACATCGGAGCAACTGAGCGAACGCGGGACAAAGAATTGAAGTCGTTAAGCTACTTCGCCGGACCGGAATGGAAATATTGCTTGATAATGGGGATGATTTGTTCCCACCAGGCTCCTTGCCAATTGACAGCCTGCTTGGGGAGCGTCTGTACCTTCGTCACGCATGCCTCGGCCTTCGCCGTATCACCCATCTGGCGATAAATGATGGCCATATTGTTCAGCGCTTGAGTACTCTGGTTCGAGTTCCACGCCTCTTTCAGCGCCTTCTGGTAATACTCGAGAGCTACCTCGGGGTTGCCGTGTGTCTGCTCGTATCCAGCGATAGCCAGATTGATAAACGGGTCGGTGGGTTCGATGGCGGCGGCGCGAAAGAAGTGTTGGGCGGCTTCGTCACGTCGTCCCGCTGCGTCCAGTGCTCCACCTAACAGATATTCCGCCTTCCAGTTTTCCGTAGTGACTTCCGCCGAGTGGCGCCACAAACTTATGTCGTCTTGCCAGTACCCAATCTGGCGATACGTAACCATCGCCATCGCCGCCAGGACTACGATACTGACGGCAGGCACCAGCGCCCTGGGCAGATGCCGTTCGGCGGCCCAATCGGCCACGCCCCAGCAGACCATCAGGAAGAGGCCGATGAAGGAAACGTACGCGTAACGGTCAGCCATGCCCTGCACGTCGACCTGCACCAAGCCGATGCAGGGGACCAGCATGATGAGGAACCACAGCCATCCCACAATGTAGTATCTGTGCCGCCGGGCCCGTGCCGCCAGCACGGTGATGACTGCCAGGACCGCGATTGACGTCCACACCTGCCACCAGTGCACGTACTTGCCGGGATGCGGATAGTAGAGCGCAAGGTTCGCCGGCCAGAAGGCTTTGCGTATGTAACGGGTGTAGGAGACGAGGGCGTTCTCAATTCTGATCCACAGCGTGTAAGGCTGCTGTTCTCCGGCAACATGTTGCGCGATCATGGTGACACCGGCATCCACGATGCAGATGAAGAACAGCGGGAACTTTTCTTTCACCAGCCACCACAAGCTCTTTGCCGGGATGCCGCCGGCCGCTGCACTTGCTGGTTGATCGCCGGCAAACATCCGCTGTAATGGCCAGTAATCCCACAGCAACAGGACGAGCGGCAGCATGATGATTTGCGGTTTGCTCCACAATCCCAGGATGAATAAACCCGTCGTCGCAAGGTAGCGGCCCACGCTCGGCTTGCTGGCATACCAGCGATACGCGGCCAGCGCCAGCAGGCAAAACAGCGTGCTGAGCATTGTCTTGCGCTCAGCTAACCATGCCACCGATTCCACGTTGACAGGATGCAGCGCGAACAGCGCCGCGACCATGAGGCTACGTCCAGCGTAGCCCGTCGCGCGTTTGAGCACCCAGAACAGTAAAACCGCGTCCAACGCGTGCAGAAGCACGTTCTCGTCGTGATGAGGAGCCGGGTCGAACCCGAATAGTTGGATATCAAGGGCGTGGGACACCCAGGTCAGCGGATGATAATTGCCGGCGTAGCCATGCGTGAATGCCCAGAAAACTGCGCCGCCAGTCAGGCCGTTCGCGATGTGGGTGTTCTGAGTGACGTACTTGGGGTCGTCGAGGCTGGCGAAGGGGTGGTCGTGGACCGGCGAATACACCGCAATGGTGACGACGGCCAACAGCAGGCCGAAAAGAGCGGTACGAAGAGCCGAGTCCTTGAAGAGAAAGCCAAGTCGCGGTTGCGCTGCTGCCTGAGGTTCGACGCCGACGGAAGCCACATGTCCCCCTTGTCCGCGACGAGTATATCCGATAGGTTTCCGCGAGGTGAAGAATTCTGCCTCGGGCCGTGGACCCAAGATACCGTCTCGCCGGTTTTTCAGTGAGCGTCTAGATGCGCTCACCAATCACAACCACTCGTCCAGTGCTTAACGGAACGGGGAGCGGGTCGTGCCACGTCCATTGTTCGCCGCTGAGCTCCTGCGCCGATTTCATCTGGCTGGAACCGATGAGCAGGCACAGCTTACCGCCCGGCCTGACCAGCGCCTCCGCAACCGGCAGAGCGCGCTCGAAGTGTTCCACTGCGCGCAGGGTCACGAGATCGGCGGTTTGTCCCCACTGCTCGGCTCGACCGCAGAAGACCTGGGCATGATTGAGCTTCAGGGTCCGCAAGGCTTCACGTAGAAACGTAGCCTTCTTGTTGTGCGATTCGATGAGCGTCAGCTCGAGGTGCAGTGCCCAAAGCTTGATGGGGATGCCAGGAAAGCCCGCGCCGGAACCGACGTCGGCGAGGGTGATGGGCCCCGCAGCTTGCGGGTCAAGCATTCGCGCCGCGAATAATGACTCGCCAAAATGCCGGGTCACGATCTGCTCGGGATCGCGCACCGCCGTCAGGTTTACGCGCGCATTCCAGCGTAACAGCAGATCAAGGTAGAGGCGGAACTGCTCCAGCATTTCGGCCGGAAGTTCCGCGTCGCCGGTGAACGGCCGCAGGAGTTCGGCAATGCGGGCGGGATCCATCGAGGGTTATTGAGGGTGATCGAGACTGACGCGAGAGGGGTGTTCTTCCGTAATGCCAAAGAACAGTTCCACCTCTCTCATATCGGTAGTCCGGCCGTATTTGGGCAAGCTGTCGAGGAACACGCGCCCGTACTGCTTCTTCAGAATGCGATTGTCGAGCAGGCACAACAGCCCGCGATCGTGCAGCGAGCGGATCAGCCTGCCAAAACCCTGCTTCAGCGAAATCACCGCGCTGGGTACCTGGTATTCGTAGAAGGCGTTGCCGCCGTCGTCGTCAATGGCCCGGACGCGGGCGGCGACAACTGGATCGTTGGGGACTGCGAAGGGCAGCTTGTCGATGATGACGCAGCTTAGTTGTTCGCCCTGCACATCCACCCCTTGCCAGAACGAGGAAGTTGCAAACAGCACCGCGTTGGGCGTGAGGCGGAACTCCTCCAGCAGCGCATTCTTGGGCGCGCTGCCCTGTAGCAGCATGGGGAATGCGAGTTCGCCCAGCAGGCGCTCGTAGAGCTGATTCATCAGCGCATAACTGGTGAATAGGCAGAACGCCCTTCCGCGCGTAATCTCCAGCAGCTGCCTAACTCGTTGCGAAGCCTGGCCGACAAAGCGCGGGTCGCGAGGATCGGGCAGATCGGGAGGCACGTACAGCAGCGCCTGGCTCTCATAATCGAAGTGCGACGGCACGACCAGTTCGCGGGCATGTTGGATGCCCAGCCGGTTGCGGATGTACTCAAACTCTCCTGCCACGGCGAGGGTTGCAGACGTGAGCACCGCCGATTCCAGATGCTCAAACAATACACTCCGCAAGATTTGCGATACCGTGATCGGCGTGGCCTGAAGGAAGACGTTGTGCTGCCCTCCGCGACGGTCGCCCCGGCGGTCAATCCAGAAGACGGTGTTGCGGTCCTGCGCTTCCAGGATGAAGCCGAGTTGTGTCTTCAGCTCGTCGACACGCCGTGCCATCGCGTGGACTTCGTCGGGCTTCTTGGGGATAGATTGCAACTCGGTGTAGAGGTGCAGCAGCGCATTCTGCAATCCGAGATATTCGTCGCCGTTTTCCTCCAGGAACTCGGCGCGATTGTCGAAGGCGAAGCGGCCGTCGCCCGGCGGAAGGAGCGAGAAGAAGAACTGGGAGTGCTCGCGCACGCGCGCCGATGCCTGCAGCACATCCGCCAACGGAATGTCGGCTCGCCGCAAGGTGTTTTCGACATCGCGCAGCAGCTCATCAACCTTGAGGTTGGAGACGGTCACGCCGAAGTAGTCGGTGGCCACGTCCTCCAGTTCGTGCGCCTCATCGAAGACGACAATGCCGGCGTCCGGCAGCACGCCCGCGTCGGCGGCGCGATCGGTCGCGGCCTTAATCGCCAGATCGGCGCAGAAGAGGTGATGATTGACGATGATGATGTCGCTCTCGGCGGCGCGGCGGCGCATCTCGGTAATGAAGCAGCGGTCGAATTGCTGGCACTCGCTGCCGACGCAGCGGTCGGTGCGGGCGTCGAGTTTAGGCCACAGGTGGCTGCTCTCAGGCAGCTCGGAAAGCTCGGCGCGGTCGCCGGTCTCGGTCGTCTTCTCCCAATCGTTGATGATGCGAAAATGGCTAATCTCTTCCAGCCCATTCAACACCGGCTGGGACGTGAGATCATAGAGCTTCTTGCGGCAAAGATAATTGCCGCGGCCCTTCATATAGCAGACCCGCAGGTCGCCGAGGTGCTGCTTCAGAAAAGGAATGTCCTTGAAGAAGAGCTGCTCCTGCAAGGTCTTTGTGCCGGTGGAGATGATGACGCGCTTGCCGGAGCGGATGACCGGCAGCAGATAGGCCAAGGTCTTCCCCGTGCCGGTTCCGGCCTCGACGATAAGATGACGACGCTCCTGTAGCGCCTGCTCGACGGCCTCGGCCATCTGCAATTGACCGCGGCGAAACTCGTACGCCGGATGGGTGCGAGCCAACAGGCCCCCTGGACCGAAGAACTGATACAGCGAGGGCAAGCGCGCGGCCAGCGTAGCGGATTGTGAAGTAGAGGACACGGTGATGGGGACGTGTTCCTATAATAGCTGTTTGGGCTACTGCCGCAGAAAGAGTCTGAGTGAGCCGTCGAGTACGTTTGGAAGCTAACAAGGTCATCCCCGAGGGCGAGTCGCCAGCCATCGGCACCCTCGCCATCGTGGGCCGCCCCAACGTCGGCAAGTCTACGCTGTTCAACCGGCTGGTGCGCTCGCGGCGCTCCATCGTCGGCGACGAGCCCGGCATCACGCGCGACCGCATCTACGGCGAAGCTGAATGGGCTGGACGCAAGCTACGCGTGGTCGACACCGGCGGCATCGTTCCCGACGACCAGGCGCTGATTCCGGCGGAGATCTTCCGTCAGGCGCGGGTTGCGCTGGAGGAAGCCGACGCCATCGTTCTGGTGGTGGATGGCCGGACCGAGCTGGCGTCGCCCGACATCGATCTGGCGCGGCTGCTTCTGCGCACAGGCAAACCGCTGGTTCTGGCAGTAAACAAAATTGACACCACGGCGCTGGAGCCTTACGCCGAGGAGTTTCGCCGACTGGGAATCAAGGAATTGCTGCCTATCTCCGCCGAGCATGGCACGGGAGTCGCGGAGTTGCTGGAGTATGTGCTGAGCGTAATTCCGGAGCGCAAGAACGCAGCCGGCGATCCCGAACATTTGGGAGCGGACGACGGACAGCAGGTCCCTCCACTCCGTTCGGTCGCGACACGCGACCTCACTCCGGTCGGGATGACAAAACGAAAAGGTAGCGGCTCTACGGAACCCGAGACAGAGGGGATCGAGGAGAACGACGCTGCGGAGGAAGCGCTCGACTCGGCACGCGAGACCAAGGTAGCAATCATCGGCCGGCCTAATGTCGGCAAGTCGACCCTGCTGAATGCACTGACCGGAACGTCGCGGGCGATTGTCTCGCCAGTTGCAGGCACCACTCGCGATGCGGTCGATGAGTTGATGGAGCATGATGGCCTGACCTACCGCTTCATCGACACCGCCGGCATTCGCCGCAAGGGCAAGACGGAGCTGATGGCCGAGAAGATGTCGGTAGTGATGGCGCGCAAGCACCTCGAAGCCGCGGATGTAGCGCTGGTGGTGATCGACGCTGTCGAAGGCGTCACCGCCAATGACGCAACCATTGCCGGCTACGCCCACGAGAGCGGCCGGTCAGTGATCGTGGTCATCAACAAATGGGACCTGATCACCGACAACCGAAAGGACGGCGCGCCTCCCGCCGACCGTAGCGTCTATGAAGAGCAAGTCCGGCGGCATCTCAAGTTCCTGTCGTACGCGCCGGTGGTTTTCGTCTCGGCGACGACAGGAAAAAATCTCGATAAGCTGTTTTCGACCTTGGAGTTGGTTGCCCGCGAGCGCCGCAAGCGCGTCGGCACCGGCGAGATGAACCGCTTCCTCAACCGCATCGACTTTGAGCGGGCCTCGGTGCCCGTTGCCAAGCGAGTGAAGATCTTTTACATGACGCAGGCGGCGGTCGCACCGCCCACGTTTATATTGTTTACTGATCGCCCGGTGAAGCTGCACTTCTCCTACCAGCGATTTCTGGAGAACCAGATACGGGCGGCGTTTGGCTTCGTCGGCACGCCGATATGGATCAAGAACCGGGCGCGAAATGAACCTCGGGGAAAGAAGTAACGATCCGAACGAAGCAAGTAGCGATACGCCTGGGGGCGGTGACGAACCGAATGGATGAGCAGGTGTTATCTGAACGCCGCGTGACGGAAGCCGACAGTGTCTTAAATTTGCCGATTCCGTACCCAGCCTCTACACTTAGGGCTTTTCTTTTGAAATAATGCGTTGTGCGCGTCCGCCGGCCCTCTGTAGCGGCGGGGAGGATTCATGCAGCGGGTTTCAGCCGTTCCTGTTTTGGCTGCGGTAGCAGCAATTCTATTTCTGATATTTCTGCCTGGGTGTGGTGGTGGCGGCAGCACCGCGAGCAGCGTCGTGTCCCAGCTCATTCTGACGCCCTCACCAGTTTCTTTGAACGAAGGCGGAGTCGCCACCCTTTCGGCAGTAGCGCAGAATTCAGCAGGGACCCCCGTCGCTGCGGACATCAGCTTCAGCAGCAACAACACGAATATCGCGACCGTCTCTGCCGGCGGCCTGGTTTGCGGAGGAATCTGGGACGCCAGCATCATCAACTGCAACGCCACTCTCGGCCCGGCGGGAGTGGGGGTGGTCACGATTACGGCCACGGCTACGGCGAACGGCGTCACCGCGACCGTGAAAGTCTATGTGCACGAGCACGTAGACCAGGTAAAGATGATCCTGAACGACAGTTGCACCAGCATGGGCCAGATAGCGAACCTCTACGCCGAGGTGCTGAGCACTTCGGCTCCGGGCTGCTCGCCGTCGGCTCCGTGCGACATCACCTCCACGGCCGGTCCCAGTGCTTTCGGCTCCAACGATGTCAGCATCGTATCGACTAACTCCGCGGGACAGTTGGTCGCCGTCAGTCCCGGCGCTACCACTGTTTTTGGCAGCAACACGGGTGTGAACAGCGTGGGCGCGCCTTATGTCACTTGTCCGGTCGCGACGATTTTGGTGCATAGTGCCAGCAGTTCAGCCACTTCGTTCACCCTGGCAGCGGGCAACACTCAGCCGCTAACCGCCGACGTCTACGACACCATGAATCAATACATCAAGCCGACGCTCACCTGGGGCTCATCCTCAACCGCGACAGCCACGATTGCAGCGACTGGCACGGTAAACAATCCGGGCACGATTACGGCGGTTGCTCCCGGCACGGCATACATTACCGCCTCCTGCAGTTTTCCCAATTGCAACAAATATCTCCCGGCGCAATACAGTCAAAACGTGGTTACCGCAACCGTAAGCGGAGGAACTCCCACCTCGGTTTACGCGGCCAGCACCAACTCCACCATGCTGGTGCCGTTCAACATCCAGACTAATACTCCGGGCACCGCAATTACACTGCCTTATTCTCCGAACTCGATGGTCGCCAATCCTGCTGGCACGGCAGTCTATCTGGGTTCTGCGAGTGGCTTGATGGCGGTGAGTGTGAGCGCCGGAACAGTTACGACTTATGCTGTCAATGGAACGATCGAGGCAATCTCGCCGGATGGGACGAGCTTACTGCTGTCCGACACCGTCGCTGGCTCCCTGAATTACTTCGATCTCACTACCGGAACCCTAAGCAGCTCTCAGTCGGCGAGTACCACCAGTTCAGCGGCCTACACTCCCGATAGCGGGTTCGTCGAATGGCTAACCGGCTCAACCCTTGGATTTGGCCTTCCCAGCGGAACGTCAGGCACTGTGGGATTACCGAATAACAGTACGGCCAATGCGCTGGATATCATGGCGCAAGGTGGGCTGACCTACATCACTACCAGCACCAGCCCGCAACAAGTTTTCGTCTTCTCCACCTGCAATCAGAGCCCGGTCCTGGAACCGGTCCTGAACGCAACCGCTCCTACTTTGGTTACGGCGGTGCCCAATGGAACGGGTGCTGTGGCTGCCGACTCGCCCAACGTCGACGTGATCTCCACTCCCTCAGTCTTAAGCGCCGGCTGCCCTGTGACCACCAAGAGCACAATCACCCCGTACGACTTAGGCGCAGGCAGTTTCACTGCCCGGCAAATGTTCGTCAGTCCGGACAGCACGCGCGCGTGGATCGTCAGCAATCTTCCCCAGATACTGACCTTCTCTTTACCTTCGTTAACGCCGAACAATATTCCGCTGACTGGAGGAGCGACAGCTTACAACGGCGGGATCACGATGGATAGCGCTAACGCGTATTTTGGCGCCAGCGATGGCACCGTGCATCGCATCCTCGTCAACGAGTTGAGTGATGTGTCCCAGATCGCCGTCAACTTGAAGGACTCCAACGGCAACGTGACCCCACCGAACCTGGTTGTCGTGGTGCCGTAAGTGCCCCGATAGTAAAGTTGCGCTGAGTGTAGACTGCGCTATTCCGGCGCGCCGCCCAGCGCCTCGAAGCGCCCGCTGGCGTCGGCTGCCGAGATGGTACCGGCAGCGATGTCATAGACCCAACCTTGCAGGGCCAGCTCGCCCCTGGACAAGCCCGTAGCAACTGCGGGATGTGTCTGCAGGTTCTCCAGCTGCGTCAGGACGTTGTACTCGGTCAGCAACCGAAGCTTCTCCTCCGCGGGAGCGTCGTGATGTTCGCGCAGCAGACGTTCGCGCGAAGCCAGCGAGTGCCGCATCCAACTCTGCAACGCCGGCATTCCGGCGGCTTGCTCCGGCTCCAGCAGCGCTTTCACCACTCCGCAATCGGTATGCCCGCAGACGATGATGAGCGGCACGTGCAAGGCCAGCAGAGCGTATTCCACACTCGCTGTCACGCCGCCTACGTGATCGCTGTATCGGGGCGCGATGTTTCCTGGGGTGCGCTCGATGAAGATTTCGCCCGGTTGGCTTTGCATCAGCATGGCAGGCTGGATTCGGGAGTCAGCGCAGGTAAAGAACATGGCAATCGGCTGCTGGTGATGCTTCAACTGCTCGAACAGCTCGCGGTGCGCCGGATAAACTTCTCGTTGGAATTTCGCCACGCCTTGCACGATTTTCGCCAGCGCTTCCTCACTCTTCACGGCAATCTCCATGATCGAATTGGTGTTTCGCGGGTGGAGCACGCCTTCAGGCGTGCATGAAAGATACCGCACCCAGGAGACTGGCTTCAGCCACTGAGGTATATGTGCGAAGAGTTACCTCAGTGGCTAAAGCCGGCTGCTTTCAACTAGCTTGTAGGCACGCCTGAAGGCGTGCTCCACCCAGTCTGGGATTCAATTCTGAAATTCTAGTCCGCCTCTGTCCGCTGCAGCATCAGAACGCACTCCTTGCGGTAAAAGTGCGCCTTCCAGAACACCACAGGCTTCCAGTTCAGACGCATGACGCTGCGCGTGTACTCCACGATTTCCCGGATGTCCGCGTCAACCCACACGTGGTAATGAATGCTGTAGTCGGATTGCAGAAGGTGTGCCAGCTGTTGGTCGAACTCGGGAGTTGCCCGGCGACATCCTACAACGTTCTCGACCCAGTCCTCAAAATGCGCCCGCTTGTCGAACCTGCCGTCATCTTCATCTTCCGCGATCAGGTGTTGTAACGTGGTGTGCGCGCGCTTCGCATCGAACGTGTATCGCTTGTCGGGAACCTTCAGCAGCAGGATTCCGCGCGGCCTCAGCACATCGTACCAGTGACGCAGCGCCGCCAGCGGCAACGGCAGATGCTCCAGAACATGGCTGGCGATCACGAAGTCCAGGCTGCGCGGCGCAAACGGCAACTGCATCGCGTCGGCGACTATATCAGGATTCACGACCGGTGTGCTGACTTCCGCATAGTGCTGCCGCAAGTCCTTATCTGGCAGGCGATCGACGTAATACACTGTCGCGCGTCGCGGAATCGGAAACCTGCGCCACAACGCTCCGATCTCAATGCCTCGTCCGCGCAGATGTCGAGCTAGCAGCCTGTTCTCCAGCCATCGCAGCGGCGCGCCTTTGCCCATGCGACCACTATAAAACAGCGGGTTGCGTGAACCACGTTGAGGAGGATGCGCCTGTCGCGACTCGAGTCGCTGGTCGGCACGCGAGTCAGCCCCGGCAACGGACAACCGACAACTGGCAACTGACAACCGCCTCTCGCACTATAATGGTCTTCCGGGCGAAGTGTGGGTCCTGCCCGGTTTGAATCCTCGTAATATTCCTTAGCATCAGCCAACTGGAGGACGATCAGAATGGCACATGAAGTTCCGCCGCTGCCCTACGACTACGCTGCTCTTGAACCCTACATCGACACGCAAACCATGCACCTGCATCACGACAAGCACCATCAGGCTTACGTCACCAACCTGAACGCCGCGCTGGAGAAGGCTCCCGAGTTGCAAAAGCTCAGCGGCGAAGAGCTGCTGAAGGGCCTGGAGAATGTTCCCGAGGCAATCCGCAACGCCGTGCGCAACAACGGAGGCGGCCACGTGAACCACTCAATGTTCTGGAAGATCATGGCTCCCAACGCCGGCGGCGAGCCTACCGGCGCCATCGCCGACGCCATCAAGAGCACCTTCGGCGACTTCAACGCCTTCAAGGAGAAGTTCAACGACGCCGGGCTGAAGCAGTTCGGCAGCGGCTGGGCCTGGCTGGTGCGCGACCACGGCGGCAAGCTGCAGGTCGTCAGCTCCGCTAACCAGGACAACCCCATGAGCCAGGGCTTCCACCCCATCATGGGCAACGACGTCTGGGAGCACGCCTACTACCTGAAATACCAGAACCGCCGCGCCGACTACCTGAAGGAATGGTGGAACGTGGTCAACTGGGCCGAAGTCAACAAGCGCTTCCAGGCGAGCGGGAAGTAGAGCGTCCAGCAGCTATGAATGCGAAAGGGTGCGGCGATCGCACCCTTTTCTGTTTCCCGCTTGGCGACGTGCCACGCCTGGCCGCGCCTGAACTCAGCTGTGTGATATGTTCTTTATCCCATGAATCTCCGTCTCGCGCTCTCAATCGCCCTTCTATCCTGCCTGTTCACTGGTCTCGTCGTACTCGCTCCCGTCCCTGCTTCGGCTGCCGCCAAGGACGCTTGCAGCCTCATCACCTCCGCCGACGCGCAAGCCGCGCTGGGTGAGCCGGTTTCGCCGCCCAGAAACGAGCCCCGGCCCGGAGCCAGTGCCTGTAGGTTTCGCTCCACGCAAGGCAGCGCTCTCTCCGCCAAGACGTTGACCGTGACCGCACACTACAGCGACACGGACGTCAGCGGGAACGATACGGGGATGGCTGACAGTCTGAAGGCCGCGGGATACAAGAACGTTCAGCAAATCTCCGGTGTGGGAGATGCCGCAGTGTGGGGAACCAACTCCATGATGGGCCGCCCTATGGGCGAACTTACCCTCCGCAAAGGCAAGAACCTGATCCTGACGATCATTATCAGCGGCATTCCGGATGAGGCAACCGCTCTCGCTCGCGCCAAGGCCCTGGCGGCAACGATTCTTCCGAAAGCCTGACGGGCTTCCGTCCGGCTATTCACGGCTTCGCCTCAGCGGCTGGCGGCCCGAAGCCGCACCGTCCTCGCATGCCCTGGCGGAATTTTTCCCGCTCCTCGGGCGTCATGTTCTGCCAACGATCATCCATGCGCCGCCGCCAGTTGGAGCGGTGGCAGCCGCGGCCGCCAAAACCGCCGAAGAGTATCCGGCACAGCGCCAGAATTCCCACTGCCTGCCAGAACGTAATCAGGCGCCAGCCGAAGAGCGGCGGCAGCAGCCAGTTCCACAGATGCAACACTACTTCGCCGCCGATGAAGATAAATAGCAGCATCCCCAGAATCGCCAGCGGAACCATGAAAATCATTTTCTTCGTCATATTCAGTCCCTCATGCTTTCGTAAATTCGTCGTAAATGTCTTGAAGCTGCCGGCGCAGATGCAGCACCGCATACCGTTTGCGCGACAGTAGCGTATTCACGCTGACGCCGGTCTCGGCGGCGATCTCCTTGAAGCTTCGTCCTTCCAACTCATGCGCGACAAACACCTCGCGCTGCTCGTCGGGCAGCTCGTCCAGCGCAATTTCCAGTTCGTCGAGCAGCACGCTGCGGGCGTAAAGCCCCTCCGGCCCGGCGTCGGGCGAAGGCAGCAAGTCCTCCAACCGCAGCAACTCGCCGTCGTCGCCCTCCACCGCCGCGTCGCTGAAGCTCTCCGGCTGCTTCTTGCGGAAGAGGTCGGTGATGCGGTTGCGCGCCACGCGAAACAGCCAGCCGGTAACATGCTCAATCGGCATCAGCAGCCGGTTCGCCTCCACCAGCTCGTAGAACACTTCCTGCAGGATGTCTTCGGCGTCACGCGGGTCGGGCACACGGCGGCGAATGAAGTTGCCCAGCCGGGACTGCTCCCGCTTGACCACCTCGGAGATCCGCTGGTCCTGTTCGAGTGCCATCCGGTGTACGCTCGCCGCGTCGTTCATCTACCGCTGTAGACGGATGAGGGGGTAGGAATATTGTAGGGGTTTCTCCCAAGCCGTCATTCCACGCCCCGAAGTGTAACTTCTGCGTGTTTTTGTCACAGTTTTGTTAACAGGCCGTTGACTGGCACTTTGAACTGTTATTAGCTGTAGATACGGCACCAACGGATTGCAACTATGGAGAAAATACTAGTCATCGAGGACGATGCGGCGGTCCAACGCGCCTTGCGGCGGACCTTTGAGTCCGCGGGATTTGACGTGTCTATTGCTTCCGATGGCATGATGGCGATGGAAACCTTCCGCGCGACCATGCCTCGGCTGGTGATTCTGGACCTGCGATTGCCGGGCAAGTCAGGCCAGGACCTGTGTCGCGAAATCAAGCACGAAAGTTCCAACGTTCCTATACTCGTTTTGAGCGCGGCCAGCGATGTCCTGGACAAGGTACTGCTGCTGGAGCTTGGGGCCGACGACTACGTCACCAAACCCTTTAGCCCGCGGGAGCTTCTGGCGCGCGTGCGGGCGGCCCTGCGCCGTCTGAACCAAGCGTCCGACAAAGTAGAGGCGTTCAGCTTTGACGATGTGGAGGTGAACTTCTCGAGGATGGAATTACACCGTAGCGGACAACTGATCCCTATGACGCCACAGGAATTCAAGATGCTGCGCTTCTTCCTGAACAATCAGGAGCGAGCCATCTCCCGCACCGAGCTGCTGAATGAGGTGTGGGGCTACCACCACTATCCCACCACCCGCACCGTGGATACTCATATCCTGCGGTTGCGGCAGAAGCTGGAACAGGACCCGACCGATCCGGTGCATTTCCGTACCGTCCACGGGACGGGCTATAAGTTTGTCCGGTGATCGAGCCGAGGAAGGAAACGGCGATGGGTAGATTACGGCTGCGCACCAAGTTCCTCATCGCCATGTTGCTGACCTCAGCCGGGCTCACCGCCGTATCGCTCCTGATTGTCCAGCACACCGTCGCCAATCATGTCCGCGGCGGATTGAGCAGCGATCTGGCCGATTCGGTGGAGAGTTTTCGCAATCTGCAGCGCGAGCGCGAGGCAGAGTTGGCGCGCCTAGCCGAATTAATGGCCGATCTTCCCAGCCTGAAGGCGCTCATGACATCGCGCCACGCTCCCACCATTCAAGACGGCTCGCGAGAGATGTTTTATCTCTCCGGCGGCGATCTCTTTGCGCTGTTGGACCCGGCCAATCAGTTCGTTGGCTTCCATACCAAGTCTCCCGGCATTTCCCGCGAACAGGCGCAGCGGCTGTTGGACGGTCGCGGCTCTCTGGACGAACCGCTGCAATGGTGGTTTGCCGGGGGACATCTCTATGAAGTCGTCCTGGCGCCAATCTATTTTGGCCCCCGCTCGGATAATGCGCTCCTTGGCGTTGTGGCCGTAGGTCATGAAATGAACGCAGCCGTGGCTCGCCAAGTGAGCCAGGTAGCCGCAAGTCAAGTCGCAATCCTGAGTGGCGACACGGTGGTTGTAAGCACACTGAATCCTGAACAGAGCGGGGAGTTGAAGTCGCAACTCGCGGCCACTCCATCCCCAGATGGAAAGGCGAATTGGAAACTCGGGAAGGAAAGTTTTGTAGTTTCGGCCCTGACGTTAAATCCTGACGAATCGCCGCAAGTAACCATCATCGTGATGAAATCTTATGACGAGGCAACCGCCTTTCTGAACCATCTTCGCCATCTGCTGCTGGCGGTCGGGCTGGGAGCGGTCCTTGGCGGCAGCCTGTTGGTGTATGTTATCGCCGGCACCTTCACCCGGCCGCTGGAGAAACTGGTGGGCGGCGTGCGGGCGCTGGGCGGCGGAGATTTCGTTTATCCATTGCAGGCGCCCGCAGTCAGCGAGGTGGCCGAGCTCACCGAATCCTTCTCGCGAATGCGCGACAGCCTTCGCCAAGCGCAGCAGCGATTGCTCGACTCCGAGCGCCTGGCCACGATCGGCAGAATGGCCAGCTCCATTTCGCATGACTTGAGGCATCCACTCACGGCGGTGCTGGCAAATGCCGAATTCCTGGCGGATGCTGACTTAAGCCCGCTGCAGCGGGAGGAGCTGTACCTGGAGATCCGCGTCGCCGTCAACCGGCTGACCGATCTGGTGGACTCTCTGTTGGAGTTGTCGCGTCCCGCCGAGTCACTGAGTGTGATGGAAACGCCGGTGGAGCGGACCATCAGCCGGGCCATCGAACTGGTGAGGTCGCATCGCCAATTTCAACGGATCGCCGTCGCCATCGACTCTCCCGGCCTGCACAACGCGCAGTTCGATCCCCGCAAGATGGAACGCGTCTTCTACAACCTGCTGCTGAACGGCTGTCAGGCCGCGCAAGTCTGCGGTGGTCACGTTGGCGTGACCATAGCCGACCAGAACGGCGACTTGAAAATTCAGGTCATCGACGACGGTCCGGGAGTAGAATTCTCTATCCGCGACAAACTGTTCGACCCCTTCGTCAGCCATGGCAAGGAGAATGGCACGGGACTGGGACTCACGATAGCGCAGAAGATCGTGCAGGACCACAATGGCAGCCTGTACCTGGAAAGCTCGATGCCAGGGCGAACAGTGATGGAAATCGTATTGCCGCGGCTTTGCAACAAGAAGACGGCTGTGGGAAATGGCCGGTTGGCCGACGCTTCGCAACCATTCACCGCCTGAAGATTTTTGCTCGCCACTTCTGAGGCCCCGGTAACTTGGTTGCAGAGAGGTGCGACATGAACGATTTCTGCTGTGCCCGACTCTTCCGCCGCAATGGAAAACTCGACCGCAACTGGGTCGGAAGAGGTGCGGCTTTGGCTGCGCCATTGCGCGTTCTCTGGCTTGGAGCGATATTGGCGTCCTCGTGCGCCGCGCAGACTCAGCCTCAGACCGGCGACACTGCCGCCCTGCAGGAGTTGCAGAGCCAGGTCCATGAGCTGAAGGACATGGTGTTGCAACTGCAGCAGCAGACGGTCGCCAGCCGTGCCGAGATCACGCGTCTGCGCGAAGAACTGGAAACGCGCCACAGTGCCGACAACGCAACTGTCGACGAGCAATCGCCCGCTTACGGTGCTCCCACCACCGTCCAGTTGGCGCAGCGGCTGGACCACGTTGAGGAAGACCAGCAACTGCTCTCCGGAAAGGTCGACGACCAATATCAAACCAAAGTCGAGAGTGCTTCCAAGTACCGGGTGCGGCTGTCGGGGATCGTGCTGTTCAATCTCTTTGGCAACAGCGGTACGGTGGACAACCAGGACGTACCCACCTGGGCCGAGCCACCTAATCCGGGCAGTTCCTCAGGTTCGGTTGGCGGGACGCTGCGGCAATCGATCATCGGTCTCGAAACTTTCGGCCCGGAGATCTGGGGGGCGCGCACCAGCGCCAGCGTCAACTTCGATTTCGGCGGAGGATTGCCGGCCACCAACAACGGCGTGAATGATGGCCTGGTCCAGTTGCGCACTGCCGCAGCCCGGCTCGACTGGAAGACCACGTCGGTCATCGCCGGCCAGGACCAGTTGTTCCTATCTCCCCTCAGCCCCACTTCGTTTGCCTCGGTCATCGTTCCGCCGCTCGCCTATGCGGGCAATCTCTGGACGTGGACGCCGCAACTGCGTGTGGAGCATCGTTTCGCCCTAAGTGGCGATTCCACGGTGACCGTCCAGGGCGGCTTTCTCGATCCCTTGACTGGAGAGATCCCAGGCGGTGGTTATTACACCTGGTATCGCACTGCGACCGCCGGGGAGCAATCGCGACAGCCGGGGTATGCAGCGCGAGTCGCGTACTCTCACCCATTCTTTGGGCAGACTTTCACTGT
>Ga0187874_10001956_pt1 | contig 16893 bp, 13 predicted proteins | sample June2016WEW_16_1_3_FD_132993 | JGI IMG/M metagenome (GOLD analysis project Ga0187874, IMG submission 132993) | Peatland microbial communities from SPRUCE experiment site at the Marcell Experimental Forest, Minnesota, USA - June2016WEW_16_150 | ecosystem: Environmental > Terrestrial > Soil >... | reverse complement strand
GGCAAACCCGTGAGCCTCGGCACAGCCCCGACCAAGGATTTGTCCGTTGAAGCGATAGGTTTCGACTACGGGATGTGCTTTACCGGCGTGTATTTTGGTATGTATGCAACCGGCAACGGCGAAAAATGCACAGGGCCTGCGGATTTCGACTGGTTTGAGTATGACGCCAAATAAACATCGCCGAAAATGTTTGTTGGTATCGGGTTGTTTGCTGGCAGGTTCCGTTTTTGCCACGGTGACCGCTGCTGCGGCCACCAACGCGCCGGTGGCTTCCGCTCCAAGTTTTGGCGGTGGAAATAATGCCGCCACGGAACAGGATCATCGGCACATGATGGATTTGCTGCACATCACGTCCATCCGCCGCGGCAAGGACGGCAACAATACCAATTCACCGTTTTACGCCAATTATGATGAGGCCAGGGCAAATCCCTTTCCGAATCTGCCGGATGCGCTGGTGTTGAAGAACGGCGAAAAAGTCACGACGGCAGAAATGTGGTGGAAGCAACGGCGCCCGGAGATCGTGGAGGATTTTGACCGGGAAATTTACGGACGCGCTCCCGCGAACCTGCCGAAAGTAAATTGGGAAGTAACCAGCACGACGACGGAAACCAACGGCACGGTACCGGTCATCACCAAAAAACTCGTCGGTCATGTTGACAATTCTTCGGACACGAACATCAGCGTGGACATTCAAGTGACGTTGAGCACTCCGGCCAACGCGACCGGCCCGGTGCCGGTGATGATGCAATTCGGTTTCAACTTCGGCGGCTTTGGAAGATTTCGTGGCACGAATGCTCCCGGCGGAACCAATGGTTTGGCGCGTGGCGGTTTCGGCGGCGGATTTGGCGGCAACAGCGGCCCGACCTGGCAGCAGCAAGTCCTCGCCAAGGGCTGGGGCTATGCCGTCATCACTCCGAACAGCGTTCAGGCCGACAACGGTGCGGGCTTGACGCAGGGCATCATCGGCCTGATGAACCGGGGTCAGCCGCGCAAGCCGGATGATTGGGGCGCGTTGCGCGCGTGGGCCTGGGGCGCAAGCCGCGCGCTGGATTATTTTGAAACCGACAAAGTCGTGGACGCAAAGCGGGTGGGGCTTGAAGGTCATTCGCGCTACGGCAAAGCCGCCCTCGTCGCGATGGCGTATGACCCGCGTTTCGCCATCGCTTATGTCAGTTCCTCCGGCGAAGGCGGCGCGAAATTGCATCGCCGCAACTGGGGCGAGACCGTGGAAAACGTCGCCGGCAGTGGCGAATATCATTGGATGGCCGGCAACTTTATCAAATACGCCGGCCCGCAGAATTGGAACGATCTGCCGGTGGACGCGCATGAGTTGATCGCGCTGTGCGCGCCGCGTCCGGTGTTCATCAGCGGAGGCGCAACGCAAGGTGACGGTTGGGTGGATGCCAAAGGCATGTTCATGGCCGCCGCTGCCGCCGGTCCGGTCTATACGCTGCTGGGCAAAAAAGATTTGGGCACGACGAATTTTCCGCCGATGGGAACCACCTTGATTGACGGCGACGTTGCTTTTCGCCAGCACAACGGCGGACATACGGACGCGCCGAACTGGCCGGTGTTCCTGGAATTTGCGACAAGGTATTTTGCAACCGTTTCAGCGCCGCCATCAAACTGAGTTTCCCCGGTTTTATGCTCATGCGCACATTTCAGTCTGGCTCCGGCAGCTATAATTTCAGCGGCGTTCACCTGGGACTCTACGCCTCCGCAACGGACGGCAAACAGCGTCCCGGTGGATTTTGACTGGTTTGAGTGCCGCGCCGATAGTAATTAAGAAACGAACAAGTAATTAAGAAACGAACATGATGAGCACGGACACATTTTCATTCAGGAGCCTGCCATGAACCGGAGGCTTAACGCCCTTGCTGGCGCGCTGGTGCTTTGTGCGGTGGCGGGCGGCGCTTCCTCCCGGATGCACGCCGCCGTCGTCACCGGCGAGCACCGCAACTTGTTCGCTGAAGCCGGTCACGCACCGCAGGAGGTATCCGCCAAAATCAATGCCGCCTTCCGGCAGTTGTTTCACGGCGACCCGGGCACACAGGCGGTGTATTACCCCGCCGGCACCAATACCAACGGAGCACTGGCTTATATCTATGACCCCGGCAACAAGGACGTGCGTTCCGAAGGCATGTCCTACGGCATGATGATTGCCGTGCAATTGAACCAGAAGACCGAGTTCGACGCGCTGTGGAACTGGGCCAGGACCTGCATGTATCACGCGTCTTCGAACCATCCCGTTTACGGATACTTCTCGTGGTCCATGACGACCAACGGCGTGGCCAATGACGAAATGCCCGCGCCGGATGGCGAGGAATATTTTGTGACGTCACTTTATTTCGCGGCGGGGCGTTGGGGGAACGGGGCCGGCATTTACAATTATCGGGCCGAGGCTGACCGTCTTCTCACCAACATGAGACATCGAGCGTTAATCACGGGGCCAACCGTCACCGGCCCAATGACGGTCGGGGCCATTTTTGATCCCGAATCCAAAATGGTCCGCTTCAGCCCGAACTTTGGAAATTGGAGCCACACCGATCCCTCCTACCATCTTCCGGCTTTCTATGAATTGTGGGCGCGATGCGGACCAAAGGCGGATCGTGAATTCTGGGCGCAGGCAGCGGCGGCGAGTCGCGATTTCTTCCAACGCGATGCGAACGCCAGCACGGGCCTCACCCCGGACTACGCCACTTTTGACGGCACACCGTGGGCCGCGCCGTGGAACACGAACAGCGCCAATTTCCAATACGATTCGTGGCGCACCGCAATGAATTGGTCCGTGGACTGGGCGTGGTGGGCGCAGGATGTCCGGGAAAGGCAGTTGAGTGATCATTTGCAGGCGTTTTTTGAATCCAAAGGTATGACCAATTACAGCGACCGGTTCACGCTGAACGGCAACCCACTTAACGATGACCACTCGACAGGATTGGTGGCCATGAACGCCGTGGCCAGCCTCGCGGCCACGCATCCACGCGCAAAACAATTTGCGGAGGCCCTGTGGAACACGCCGGTCCCGGCCGGCCAATGGCGTTATTACAACGGCATGTTGTATTTTCTGGCCCTGTTGCACTGTAGCGGTGAGTTCCGGGTCTGGATGCCACAATAAAACTGAATGCTTTTATGAAATCACCAATCGTTACGATGGGTAAAGTCCTCACGCTGCTGCTCGTTGCCGTGTTGGTTGCTCCTCGCGACAGCCTCGCCCTCGGCCAGGAGAGATACGTCGAAGATGTTCCGAGCCGGGGCAGTTTTCCCATCGTCCAAGGCAATGCGGTTGCGACAATCTATGTGGATTCCAGCGACCTCGCTGGCGTTATTCGCGCGGCCAGCGATTTGAAAGCCGACGTTGCCCGCGTCACAAGTCATTCTCCGGTGATCTCTCACGGGGGGGAAAACCTTGGAGAAAATGTGATCGTCGTCGGCACCATCGGGAAGAGTCGAATCATTGACCAACTGATTCGCGAAAAGAAAATTGATGTTTCGGAAATCGCTGGCAAATGGGAAGCGTTCCTGATTCAAGTCGTGCCGGAACCTTTGCCCGGCGTCGTCAGCGGATTGGTCATCGTGGGCAGCGACAAGCGGGGAACCATTTACGGCATCTATGATTTGTCCGAACAGATGGGCGTGTCACCCTGGTATTGGTGGGCCGACGTCACCCCCGAACATAAAGACGCGCTTTTTGTGAAGCCGGGCAAATATGCTCAAGGGCCGCCCGCGGTCAAATACCGCGGCATTTTTTTGAATGACGAAGCGCCGGACCTGAGCAATTGGATCACCGATAAATTCGGCCTGGTCCCGCCCAGCACCAACCCGCCGATACCTCCGGGCGTTGCCAATTACAATCACCAGTTCTACACCAAGCTGTTCGAGTTGATTCTGCGCCTGAAGGGCAACTACCTCTGGCCGGCCATGTGGAACAACGCTTTCAACGAAGACGATCCGGGAAACCCCCGGCTCGCGGATGAATATGGCGTCGTCATGGGTACTTCCCATCAGGAGCCGATGCTCCGGGCACAAAAGGAATGGGACCGGCGCTATTTGAAAACGTTGGGAACCTGGAATTACGCCAAAAATCCGGACGTCCTTGAAAATTTCTGGCGGGCAGGCATCCGGCGGAACAAGGATTATGAAAGCCTCATCACCATCGGTCTGCGTGGCGCGAATGATACGCCGATGGCCGAAGGCGGGCCGGAAGCGAACATGGCGTTGCTGGGAAAAATCGTGGCCGTTCAACGGAAAATCATTGCCGAAGAAGTCAATCCCGACGTGACCAAAGTGCCGCAACTCTGGTGCCTCTACAAGGAAGTGCAGGATTTTTACAACGCGGGCATGCGCGTCCCTGATGACGTGACACTCCTGTGGGCCGAGGACAATTGGGGCAACGTCCGCCGCCTGCCGACCGCCGAAGAGCGCAAGCGCAGCGGCGGCGCCGGAGTCTATTATCACTTCGACTACCATGGCGGGCCGCGGAGCTACCAATGGATCAACACCAGCCCGATTGCCAAAGTCTGGGACCAAATGTCATTCGCCAAGCAATATGGGGCCGACCGGATCTGGATAGTGAACGTCGGCCATTTCAAGGGTTATGAGTTCCCCCTCGAATATTTCATGAACCTGGCCTGGAACACGGACAAATGGACCAATGACAACCTTGGTGAATTCACCCGGCTGTGGGCGGAGCGGGAATTTGGGCCGGCGTACGCCACAGACATCGCCGACATCATGGCCAAATACACCAAATACAACGGCCGCCGCAAACCCGAGTTGCTTGAGCCAAACACCTACAGCCTGGTCAATTATCAAGAAGCGGAAAATGTGGTGGCGGACTTCAATGCCATCGCCGCCAAGGCGGCGAAAATTTACAGCCAGTTGCCCGAAGCCAGACAGGATGCGTTCTACGAATTGGTGCTGTTTCCGACCAAGGCCAGCGCGCTGGTGAACGAACTGTACCTCGCCGCGGCAAAGAACGCGTTGTACGCCCGACAGGGCCGGGCCAGCGCCAACGACATGGCCGCAGAAACCCGGAAGCTCTTCCAAACAGACACAAATTTGATGAATTATTTCAATCAGACGTTTGCCCATGGCAAATGGAACCACTTCATGGACCAGTCGCACCTTGGTTATACCACCTGGCGGGACCCTCCCCATAACAGCTTGAACGCCATCAAGCTCATCGAGATTGAAGTGCCGGAAGTGGCGGCGATGGGCATTGCCGTGGAAGGTTCCAACTCCGCCTGGCCCGGCGACCCAGGTGATGCGATTCTGCCGAAGTTCGACGTGTTCAACCGGCAGCACCGTTACCTTGACGTGTTCAACAAGGGAAAAACGTCCTTTGAATTCACTGCCACGGCCAGCGATCCCTGGATTGTGCTCAGCGAAAACAAGGGCGCGCTCGAAAAGGACAAACGCCTGTGGGTCAGCGTGGATTGGAGCAAGGTTCCCCGGGGCGCGGCCAGCGGCACGGTGACACTCGCCGGGACCGGGGTGAACGTTACTGTAAAAGTAAATGCTTTCAATCCAACGGAGGTGACGCGCGATTCCCTGCAAGGTTTTGCGGAAGGTGAAGGTTTCGTTTCCATCGAGGCGGAACACTATACCAAGAAAACCGACACCGGCGCCAATCGCTGGATCAAGATTGACGATTACGGCCGGACCTTGTCCGGCATGAGGGCCGAGGCGCCCGTGGACGCGCCCAGCGCCATACCGGGAAAGGATTCCCCCGGCCTCGAATACCAGATGTATTTGTTCAGCACGGGGAAAGTTGATGTTGCCGCCATCATGGCCCCAACCTTGAATTTCGTTCCGGGTCGGGGACTTCAATATGCGGTGTCCTTTGACGATGAGGCGCCGCAGGTGGTCACGCTGGTTCCGCAGAAATACAGCGCCCAGAACGGAAACCGGGACTGGGAGAAATCCGTCGAAGACAACGCCCGCTATGGTCACACGTCACATACGTTGATGAAACCCGGTTATCACACGCTGAAATTCTGGATGGTTGATCCCGGTATCGTGTTGCAGAAACTTGTTGTGGACCTCGGCGGAGTGAAGCCCAGCTATCTCGGTCCGCCCGAAAGCTATTGCAACGGCAGGGAACAAAACCGTCCGGCGAAAACAAACTGACCGGTTGTTTCGCTGAAGGGCAGTATGCAGGACCGGAAGCTTCTGAATTAGAGGATTCCCCATGTGAATCGCAGCATCGTCCATTCCTGCATCAGATTGCGATTGAAATACCGCGCCTCTTTTCAGAGCACGTTAGAATCGTGTCCGGCCAGTTTTTGTAAAACAACAACATGATGAAAAAGTCCGCCACCCGCCCGCCGATTTACAAGAACCCGGCGTTGCCAGCCGCCAAGCGGGTTAAAGACTTGTTGTCGCGCATGACACTCGAAAAAAACCGTGCAGATGATTTGCGTCCGGCAGGGAAAAAGCCCGGAAAGTGGTGGATGCCGATGGCGTCTGTCGCAAAGAAGGGGTGGCACGCGTTTTTTGTGAACGGGAAGGACGCATGGCCGCCATCAAACAGTTGATAATTTTGCCTTGTCCTCGCCCCCTGTTTTTCGTAGAAAAGGACGCACATGAACGCACCACAAGTGACACAGCAGGGGCTTTTTGTTCGATGCTCGAGCAAGTCATCTCCCGACTGACGCGCGAAGGGTCAAATTGGAGAACAATGATTAACACACCAGACAAAACCGTTGCCGCAATCAACGCCGAACGCGCCGGCCAGCCTGCCTTGAAAGACGTTTTCAAGGATGACTTTTATATTGGGGCCGCCCTCAGTCTGGATCAGATTTCCGGCAATGAACCGGACGCCATGGCCCTTGTGGAAAAACATTTCAACAGCATCACGCCGGAAAATATTCTAAAGTGGGAAGAGGTCCATCCGGAACCGGACAAATATAATTTCGAAGCGGCGGACCGTTATGTGGCGTTTGGTGAAAAGCACAAAATGCACATCATTGGTCACACCTTTGTCTGGTTTCATCAGACGCCGGATTGGGTGTTTCAGGATGAATCGGGCAAACCCTTGGGTCGCGAGGCATTGCTGGAACGAATGAGGGAACACATCTTCACCGTGATGGGGCGCTACAAGGGCCGAATCCATGGCTGGGACGTCGTCAACGAAGCCATTATGGCCGACGGCGGTTTCAGAAAATGCAAATGGCTGGATATCATCGGCGAAGACTACGTGCTCAAGGCCTTTGAATACGCCCGCCAAGCCGACCCCGGCGCCCAGCTTAATTACAATGACTACGATTTCGAGATTCAACCCAAAGGCGAAGGCATCATCCGGCTCATCAAGAATCTGCAGTCAAAAGGCGTCCGCTTGGACGGCGTTGGCATACAAGGACACTGGTTCCAGGACTATCCGCGTATTGAGGTGATTGAGTCCTACATCCAGGCTCTTTCCAAATTGGGCGTCAAGCTGATGGTTACGGAGATGGACGTAAGCGCACTCCCTTTTTATCCTGTCGATGCCAAGGCAGTGGACATTTCCTCCTTTGATGCCGAAACGCAGAAGAAGCACAATCCCTATCCCGATGCCCTGCCGGACTCCGCTCAAAACTCCCTGGCCAATCGGTATGCTGAATTGTTTTCGCTCTTTCGCAAGCACCGGGACAAGTTCAGCCGGGTGACGTTTTGGGCCGTCCACGATGGCCAGTCGTGGCGCAACTACCTGCCCATCAGGGGCAGGACCGACTATCCCATGTTGTTCGACCGTCACTGCCAACCCAAGCCAGCCTTTGACGCCGTCGTCAAAATTGTTCGGGGCAAAAAGTAAAAAACATTGACGGACAAGTTGTAACTTCGATAACGTGCCGGGAAAATTATCCTATGGAACCTAAAGTCGTGAATAAGAAAAATCTTGAAATTGTAGCCGCCGGTCATACCTGCCTTGACTTGATACCTGCCTTTACCATCGAGGGAAAAGTGGACAAGATGACAGACGTTCTTGTGCCGGGCAAAATGATAAATATGGGCAACTGCGTTGTCGTCGGAGGCGGCCCGGTCACCAACGCCGGGGTCTCCATCCGGCGGTTGGGCGTAAAAACCGAACTCATCGGCAAAATCGGCGATGATGATTTCGGCAAACAGATTCTCCGCTGGTATGAAGAGCACGAAGGCCATTTCAAGGGTATTCATATGGTCAAAGGAGAATCAACTTCTTATACCGTCGCGATATGCATCCCTGGAATTGACCGTTTTTATCTGCATCATTGCGGGGCAAACGACACTTTTGGTTATGACGACATGGATTTCGATCTTGTCGGCAGGTCAAAATTGATGCTCTTCGGGTATCCGCCCTGGATGAAAAAGATTTACGACAACACGGGTGCCGAGTTGACAAAAATCCTCAAAAAAACCAAGGAATTGGGGACCACCACCGCACTGGATCTTTCACTACCTGATGTAAACAGTCCCGCCGGCAAGGTTGACTGGAAGGCAATCCTTAAAGACTGGGTTCCGCTGTCGGACATCATGGTGCCCAGTGCGGAGGAAATATTTTACTTCCTTTACAAGGAAAAATTCCTTGAAAAGAAGGCGAAGCTCGGCCCCAAGGAAAGCGTGCTTGACCATATGACGGTCAAAGAGATTTCCACCCTCGGGAGCGATTTGATTAAGTTGGGAACGGCAATAGCAATGGTCAAATGCGGGCACCGGGGATTGTATATCCGGACCGCTGACAAAGACCGGCTGAAGAAGCTGGGTGCGGCGGGATGTTCCAACCTGGACAACTGGGCCAATCGCGAACTCTGGTTCCCGGTTTATCAGGAGGAAAAGTTTGTGGGAGCACTGGGGTCAGGCGATTCGGCAATCGCAGGATTCCTTTCGGCGTTTGTCCGGGGGCTTACCATTGAATCCTGCCTGAGATATGCGAATGCCGCCGGGAGCATGAACGTTACGGTTCCCGATGGACTTTCCTGGAATAAAGGCTTCGATGATTTGACGAGGCGGATTAAAGCCGGGTGGAAGACAAAAGATTTGAAAATTGACGAACAGGGGTGGAAGAAAGAACGCGAATTCTGGACAGGGCCGGATAACCGCGGTAAATGGGAATCATGAACAACCAGCGTAAAAAAACAGCGTAAAAAAACAGGAGAAAAAAATGTCAAAGAACAGCGATGCGAAAAGAGATGCTTTTGTCAGTAAAACAATAGCGAAGATGAGTTTGGAGGAGAAGGTCGGCCAGCTTTTAACCTTTACCCGGCGCGGCGCGATGCTCACGCCCAGCGGCATTGAGCAAATCACCCGATTGCAATGCGGCGGCCTCTGCCTGGAACCCTACGCGGTTGAGACCTGCAAAAACCTTTACTGGGGCAATTCCCAGTTGGATAAGACCTTCAAACCGCCTAAAGATTACTTCAAAATAGCGAATACTTATTTTGCCGGCAAAAATTTCGGCATCAGCATAACGCCGGGCGATTACACCAAGGACCTGAACAAGTTGCAGAAAATCGCGATGGCAAGACCGTCAGGCATTCCTCTGCATATGACCATCGATTTCGAGGGTGATTTCAAAAACGATTATATGGCTGGCGGCATAAGGCAGTTCCCGCCCCCAATGGGTATGGCCGCTATCGGTGACCCCAAAATGACCTACAAAATCAATAATACCATCGCAAAGCAGTTGAGCAAAATCGGCGTAACGCAGATGTATTCGCCGGTTTGCGATGTGAATATCAATCCCAAGAACCCGGAAATCGGCGTCCGCTCATTCGGCGACGACCCTGAGGTTTGCGCAAAACACGCCGTCGCATTTATACAAGGTTTACAGGACGGCGGCATTGCGGCAACCGCCAAGCACTTCCCCGGCAGAGGCGATTCGGCCACCGACGCCCACGATGTGCTGGATGTAATCAGGGCCGACAAGAAAAGAATGCAGGAAGTCGAACTGGTTCCCTTCAAGGCGGCAATCGCCGCGGGCGTGAAGGCCATTATGACGGGGCATTCGGTTTACCCGGCGTATGACGATAAATACCCGACGACCTTGTCGGTAAAACTGCTCACCGGGCTTTTAAGAGAAGAATTGGGCTTTGACGGCGTGATTGTTTCCGACGCGATTGGCATGGCCGCCATCTTGAAACAATGGCCGCTTCCGCAGGCTTGTGCGATGGCGATTAAGGCGGGGTGTGACACGATATTGCTGAAAGCCGATGACGAATCGAGGTCGCAGTGCTTCTTCGGAATCAAACAGGCCGTCGAAAACGGCGACATCTCCGAAGAACGGCTCAATGAGGCCGTTACGCATCTTTTGAGAATGAAGTATGACCAGGGCCTGTTTGAAACCGCGGGCAAGAAGGACCCGAAGAAGGCCCAAGCCTATGCCCTGAGCAAACCGGTCGTAGATTTCTCCTGGGACGTTGCCAAAAGGGCGCTGATGGTAATGCGGGACGACAAGAAAATGCTGCCGTTGAATCCCAAGCAGAAAATGTTGGTTATCGAGCAGCGTATTCCTTATGAATTTTGTGGAAAAGACCCCTATATGCACCAGCATATGTTCTGCGAGGACATGGTGGAACATACGCAAAACATGATTCTGGTCGATACGGATTTTGCCGCAAACGAGGAGGAGGTTAAGGAGTGTCTTGAGCTTGCCAAACAGGTGGATCTTGTCGTTATGACCAATTATTACGCCCGAATCGTCAAGACGGGCAACAACCGGCTGCTGGTCAAGAAGCTCAAAGAGGCGGGGAAAAAAGTTGTCGTCGTGACCAATTTCCCGTACGTGGAAGGCACAACAAAAGAAGCTGATGCCGTGGTCTGCAATTTCAGCGGCACGCCGGATTCACTCAGGGCTGCGACCGATTTGCTTTTTGGGAAAATCAAGCAATGTCCCAAGACCAGATTGCCCATTAACCTGGGTGTTCAGCGGGAAGCCCCGGTGAAAAAGCCGGCGTCACGGAAGCAACAGCCTCTCGTTTTATCATATTGCTAGTAATGCATAAAATCCGGGGCTGCTTTACTATAATCGTCTTGCTTGGCTGGTTACATCAACCAGGAAAGTGTGATGTTAATTAACAGAGGAGATATTAAATGCAAAGATCCCATAGTTTAAAAATTAGCGATATTTTTACAATCTCGGGAAAACAAATATCAACAATTTATGTTGATAACAAAATGGGGGTTCATTTTCAGGGAATGTCAAAAACTCTTCAATTCCCACACACCATCGCCCTTCAGGGGGCTCCTACCTGTTCAATGGGCATTTCTCCCGATGGGTTATACAACAGACTTAATAATACCGGCAGGCTGATCTTATTAAATCAAAACGCAATTCAACTTGCCTCTGCGCCATTTATCCGCATCGGTGATGAGTTTGTCATGCTCACCACAAAAAATCCGACGGCGGTAGAAGGTCCTGATGATGTACCTGCCTTGAAAAACTATTATCATCCTTCAATATCTGAAAAACAAACTTCAATTTCCATTGCTACGCCTTTGCTGGAAATGGCCTATAAACTGGGGAAGGTCAGCTTGATAAGAAGGCTGATATCTCCCTTCCTGTCTGGAAATGTCGAGGCCCTGATGCCCATCGGTGTGGAGGAGTATGAGGTAAAGAATAATACAAATAAAGTCCAGGAAGTTACTTTGGTGATACCCAAGCCATCCTTGGTAAATCTTCAAGAAAAGGAATTAAAGCCAACGGATCAGGACACCGTTTATATATGCTCAACACCGGTGAAGGGACAGGTGCATGAAGACTTTAGATCTGCAGCCATCAGGGGAGTGGTTATGGGCAGCAAGGAATGCCAAGACAGAATGGTGGTTGCTTTGCCGGAAATGAGCGGCGTGGAGATTGATACACAACCTTATTTTTGCTTGAACAGGCTCAAACAGGATTTGTTGTTGAACGATGACGGTAGTTTTTACGAGAAGAGAAAACCTATATCCAATCAAGATTACGGAACAGCCATCAGTGTTACTTTTAAATTAGCGCCGAAAGCAACCAAAAAAATACCACTTGCCATTGTTTTGGACTTCCCACAACAACGGTTTATTGATGGGAAAACTTTTGAACGTAAATATGTCAAAAGTTTCAAGGACAAGGAAACCCGGGCCATGGATATGGCAAAAACCGCCCTGGATAATTATCCTGAATGGTTGGGCCGGACATTGACAATTCAAAACAGAATTTTTGATCAGATACGGAAAAGTCCCTCCTATGAGAATGACAAGAATGGCGCTTTGAGACTAACCCGGTTGATTTTAAACGAGTTTAGTTTCCCCTTGTCAAATGCCGCAATCTGGGTTGAAGACAAGGATGGTAACGATGCCGCCAGATTCCTGGAATGTTTTGATTACGCCTACATCGATCCCTCAGATGTTGATTGGTATTCGATGGTGTTGCTTGTGCTCTTTCCCAATATAGAACGTGAACTCTGCCAGCGATTCATTGATTCGATTCTGGCGGAAGATCTTGCACCACGGTATTATCATATCCACGCATCTTTTGTTGAAGCCAGAAAGCATTTTCAGGAACATCCGGAAGAATACGAAGGCAAGTCGCTTACCCAGATAAGGGATGCCTTCAAGATCAAGGGGAGCGTGGCGCATGATTTGGGCGCTATGCCGAAAGGTCATGCGTTGCGCAATGTCAGTGATTATGCCTGGTACAATAATAACTATTGGGTGGATCTTTTCCCAAAGCTCGCATTAAGAGTACTGCGCAACGTTAAATTCATTGGTGATACGGATTTTTTAAAGAAAAACTGGCGGACTCTCAAATTTGGATTTGAATTTTCGCTAAAACTTGATATAGATGGAGACGGCATCCCCGAAGGTTATCCCAATGAAGTTAAAAATACCTTTGATAATCTGACCCTTTTCGGCGCAGATGCCTACGATACTACTACTTTCCTGGCTGGTTGTCAGGCAATGATTCGAATGGCAGAGATGATGAAAGATAGTCAAGCCAAAAAACAATACGAGAGGTGCTATGAAAAGGCCTCCGCTGTTTTCGAAAAATTATGGAGAGACAAGAAAAACAGCAGAGGCCACAGACTGCAGTATTATGTCACCTGCTACGACCCGGTGACGGGAAAAACAAACACCGATGTCTGGACCAATCAGCTCGACGCCTTGTGGTATTTGATTGCGATGGGAGAAGAGCCGTTTATCCCCGCCGAGAGGGTAAAACAAATCCTCAATACAATTTATCACAATAACCGGACCACCATGGGCTGGGCTATGGCCCGGACAGAGGATGCCGAACCGGTGGAATCGGATCAGGGAAAGGACGTATATACGACGTCCAATTATGTTTTTGCCCAGCTTCTTGATTATTACGGGCTGGTCAAAGAGAGCAAAGAGGTATATAAGGTGATGGATAAAGTTGTCTTCCACCATGCCAATTCCTTGATAACCCCGGACAACCTCAGGGCTGAATTCGAAAAGGAAGCGGGAGAATCAAAAGCGGGGCCTCATTATATCGTGGCCGGTTATCCCAGGCCGGGCGCAATATTAACGCAATTAGTACTGCAATTCGTTAAGGAATTTCAAAAGCGAACGGGGGCCGCAAAAATAGACTCTCAGTCATTGAATTCTTTTGTAACTGCTTTGTTCATGAATTCTCATCAAACGAATTAAAGGGGATTTGCGAATTCTCCCTGACCCCGGCTGGAGGAGAACGGTTTCGCTGTCAAAACTCTTTAGCAATGTCCCCCTGTTAACTCAGGAGAGAATGTCTCCTTTTTTTGGTTGTTGTTCGTTGATCTATTGCCGATGCTTTTGCCGGCGGCGGCGCACCGTCCACTTCCCGGTGGCCAGCAACCAGCGCCGCAACGTCTCGCGATCCACCACCAGCCCCGCCGGGGCCCGATGTTCGGCCATCAGCGTCGGACCGAAGTCCGCATGGCGTTCGTCCTCATACCTCCCCCAACACTTGCGCCCGCAACGCCGGCAGCTGGCGCCGTGGACTGGGCTGGCCCCGCAACCGAGGCACCAATCCCGCGTCGCCCTCGGCCTGATAACGTCGCCCGACCCGCTTGGTCTGCCGGCAGCTCAAGCCCAGCATCTCCGCGGCTTGCACCGGGGTCAGTTCCTGGCGGTTTCACGCCACCATAATCGTCAACCGATCCCGTTCTTTCCGGCTCATTTTCAATGTCTCCATGTTGTGGCCGGAGTTGCCACCGCAACCCCGCCCCAAAGGGGACATTCTCATCGAGTTCCGACACGATTTGAAATTCAGCATTGCCTTTCGCGTCGCGGGCAGGCAACCTGTTTAACTCTGATGTCGGGGCGTAGCGTAGCCTGGCTAGCGCGCTTGTTTCGGGTACAAGAGGTCGTGAGTTCGAATCTCACCGCCCCGACCATCTTCAAATTACCGGTTTTCGATTTCCGATCGCTGATTTGGAATTTCCGGGAGACGAACCGGTTGCTGAAATCAGATGGCGTCTTTTTTGTCAAAAAGCCCTTTGACAGAAATTGGAATTCCCTCTGAATCTTGTTGCCAAATTGCGGCCAGATCGTGAACCGGCCTTCAAGCCAGCATTCAACTTCAAACCCGGCTGAGTTGGTTGGAAAACCCGGACCACACTGAATCGCAGATGAAAGGCATACCGATCCTCCACGTGGAAGGCGACGGCATTGCCCGCGCCTGGGAACTTTCGCTCATCGAACTTCACCAGAAGGGCTGCGCCCTCAAGACCGAATACGACAAACCCGAAAATCCGCCCGGCAAGGATGCCACGATAACCATCACCATCACCGATCCGTCTATTTGCATGCGGTTTGCGGGAAGGAGAGGCCGGTCGTTCCGTGCCCATTTATTCCACATTCTTTGTATTTGTAGCGGCGCTCTATGAGCGTCGGCGGGATCAATGGTGGCGGTCACCCCGATACGGAGTCGGGGCAGCGCAAAAACAAACTGTAAATGGCATCACCCGCAATGAGGTAATGGGGACATCATGAATTGTGACATCCCGGAAAACGAATTTTCCAGACACGTTTTGACTTGTTACCTTGTTTCAATTTTCGCAATTAACTTGCGACATGGATTTGCGTGCAACTGCGCCAGCCAATCTGGTTTACGCTCTGACGAGCATCGTACAACGAATCGATCTGGCTGCGCTTTTCCCCCAAGCCCGGCCGCTCGAAGTGGAACCCGGCTGCGGCGACGCTTCGTTCCTCGCTGAATACGCCCGGCGGCATCCGGAACGGAATTTCATTGGCGTCGAGCGGCTGCTCGGTCGCATCCGCAAGCTGGATCGCAAAGGCCGCCGCGCCGGGCTGACGAATTTACGCGGCGTGCAGATCGAATCGTCTTATTTTTTGCAATATCTTTTGCCGCCTCATTCGGCATCTGCGTTGCACGTTTACTTTCCCGATCCCTGGCCGAAGAAAAGGCACCGTAAAAACCGGTTCATCAACGAATCGTTTCCGCGACTGGCTCATGCTGCGCTCGCTCCGGGGGGCGGGGTTTATTTGCGAACCGACGATGAAGACTACTTTGCGCAAATGACCGGGGTGTTTGGCGCGAGCAAGGAGTTTCAGCGGATTGAAACGCCGCCGGAACTGGCGGAACTACTCACGGATTTCGAGCGGGAATTTCGGGCGCGGGGAATCGAGACGTTGCGCGCAGCGTATCAAACAAAATTGTAGGAGCCGACGTAAGGAGGCTCTGACTTCAAAATCGGGAATCGGAAATAAATGGAGCCTCGTTACCTCGGCTGCCACGACATTTTTTACACATCAATCACCGGCCCGTCGTCATCGGATTTTTTTGGCGGTGGCTGGCGGCGCGAAAAGGTGACGCGCGTGCTGCCTGTGCCGGTCAAAATGTTCAGCATGACCGACACGATGCTGATGATGAAGGCGCCAAAGAACGCCGACCAGAACGTGTCCACCGTGAATTGCAGTCCCCACAGTCCCATCAGCCAACCGATGCCATAAAGCAGCAATGCGTTGATGACGAACGTGAACAGCCCGAGCGTGAAAATCAGCAGCGGCAGCGCAAAGAACATCAGGATGGGCCGGATGAACGCGTTCAAAATCCCCAACAGCGCGGAGGCAATCAACAAATCGCTCAAACGGCCGAAGTGGATGCCCGGCACGATGTAATAAGCCACCAGCACCGCAAGGGTGTTGATGAGCCAAACTTCCAAAAAACGTAGAGTTCGTTTTGTTCCAGACTGCATATTCGCACGATAAAAATCAACGCGCTTCAAATTGCGCCAGCCCGCGTTGAATAACAAGAAACGTTTTTGGTGGATTCGCGGTGACGACCGTTGCAATCTGTCTGCCTCATTATGAATAAGCCCCTGTTTCTGCCCGTCATCTTGTTCGGTCTGGTCATTGCCTTATCGCCTTTCGCGTCCGCGGGCAGCGTCATCACGCCTGGTGCGAAACTCGAAAAGCTGGCCGGAGATTTTCAATTCACCGAAGGTCCGACGTGCGACACCAATGGCAACATCTTTTTTACCGACCAGCCGAATGATCGCATCATGGAATGGAACGTGGATGGCAAGCTCTCCACGTTCCTGCGACCCGCCGGTCGCGCCAACGGCATGTATTTCGATGGGAAGGGCAACTTGATTGCCTGCGCCGACGGGAAAAACGAGCTGTGGTCCATTGCCCCCGATAAAAAAACAACCGTGCTCCTCAAAAACTATCAGGGCAAATATCTCAACGGCCCGAACGACGTGTGGGTAGCGCCGGATGGTGGCATGTATATCACCGATCCGTTTTACAAGCGCCCGTGGTGGGATCACGATACGATGGCGCAGGACGGCGAGCAGGTTTATTATCTTTCGCCCGACGGCAAAAAACTGGCGCGGGTCACAAACGATTTCAAAAAGCCCAATGGCATCACCGGCACGCCGGACGGCAAAAAACTTTTCGTTGCCGACATTGGCGCGGACCGCACTTATGCCTACGACATCC